>Ga0126304_10000457_pt1 | contig 16467 bp, 11 predicted proteins | sample Plot25_FD_92538 | JGI IMG/M metagenome (GOLD analysis project Ga0126304, IMG submission 92538) | Serpentine soil microbial communities from UC McLaughlin Reserve, CA, USA - Plot25 | ecosystem: Environmental > Terrestrial > Soil > Grasslands | place: USA: UC McLaughlin Reserve, Lake County... | reverse complement strand
CGAAATCTCACTGGTGCTTTTCAGTGGAATACTGACCTGAATATATCAACAAATAAAAATTCGGTAACAGATATCGGAGGAGCAAAGGAAATCTTTGCCGGTGAAGTCGCGAATATTGCGCAGAGTCTTAATTCGGGAGTTATCCGCGTCGGTTTGCCGTTGGGAAGCTTTTATGGTTATATCACGGACGGAGTATACCAGAGTGCTGCAGAAATTGCGAAGCTTGCAGACGCTCAGGCTAAAAAGCCGGGCGATAGGAAATACCGGGATCTGAATAATGACAATATCATTAATGACCTGGATCGAACTATTATCGGGACTGCACAACCGAAATATTTCGGGGGCATCACCAATACCTTTTCATATAAGGGCGTCGAGCTGAGTATTTTCTTCCAGGGTGTATACGGAAATGATATTCTGAACGCCAATCGCTTTGAGCTCGAATATTTGAATGGAACGAATAACCAGAGCAAGGACATGCTCAACCGGTGGACTCCAACAAATACAAACACGGATATACCTAGAGCGACTTCTACTCGACCGGCAAATAGGATTTCCACCAGGCAAATTGAAGACGGTTCTTACCTGCGTTTGAGAAATGTTCAGTTGGCATATACTTTCTCTCCTTCTTTTTTAAAAGTGTTAAGAGTGCAGTCGATACGCGCGTATGTTTCCGGGCAAAATCTTGCTACCTGGACACACTATTCGGGCTTCGATCCTGAAGTAAACCGTTTCGGCCAGGACAGCAGGAGCCAGGGATTTGATTATAGCGGTTATCCCGCAGCAAAGACTGTATTCTTTGGATTAAACGTTAGCTTTTAATTGTACGAAACCAAACTGACTTATTAGTAACCCAACGAAATATGAGCTGTATGAAACAATATATTTATTTCATTTTCACAATAACGTTCCTGGTGTCCGCCTGCGGAAAAGGAATTTTGGAAAAGACTCCTGAATCAAATTTTACTCCGGAAAATTTTTATAAGAATGCTGATGATGCCAAGGCTGCTGTAAGCGCTGCGTATGATTTAATGAATACGAATGAATTCTATAATCAGGGCATGTGGATCCTTTCAGACCAATCCACTGACGATGCGGAATGGGGAAACGGTAGATCAACCGCAAACCAGGCAAAAAATGACCTGGATAAATATACGTTCACACCTGCTACAACAACATTTATAGGACTTTGGTCTGTAGCCTATCGTGCCATTAACCGTGCAAATGCGGGGATAGACCGCCTTCCTGCGGTAACGATGGATGAGACATTGAAGGCAAGATTGATTGCCGAAACGAAGTTCATGAGGGCCTTTTACTATTTTACCCTTGTGCGGCTGTTTGGTGATGTGCCTCTAGTATTGAAAGAGACTACCTCGCTGAATGACCTCCAAATTACAAGATCGCCAACGGAGGAAGTATACAAGCAGATCATAGAAGATTTTTCGGCAGCAGAAACAGTATTACCTATTACGCATAGCGCCGCAGACAAGGGCAGGGCGACCAGGGGCGCGGCAAAAGCCTTTCTCGCCAAGGTATATCTCACCCGCGGTGAATGGGCAAAAGCTTCAGCAAAAGCAAAGGAGGTAATGGATCTGGGAGCGGGCTATGACTTATGGGCAAACTTTGCCGACGCATTTTTGATCGCGAATGAAAATGGAAAAGAAAGTGTGTTTGAAGTTCAGTCAAATGGGGTGTTGGGTGGTGAAGGCAGCTTTATGCAAGGTTATATGCGCCCGCCTTTCGACCGGGTGAATAACGTTGCCGGAATCGGCGATGATCCCGCTACGGATAATTTGTACAACGCCTACAATCCCGCGGATAAAAGGCGAAATCTTACCATAAAGGTTTATTCACCGACAGGAACACCTGTTCCGCCATCTACTATTGTTTTTCCAGGATATGTTGTAAAGTATCTCGATCCTGCAGCTACGGGGAATAATGATGGAAATAACAATTTTCCAGTCATCCGGTATGCTGATGTTTTATTAATGTATGCCGAAGCCCTTAACGAACAATCTGGGAATAATTCAGACGCTTACAGCGCAATTAACCGAATTCGTAATCGTGCAGGCCTGGCAAATCTTACAGCGGGTTTGAGCCAGGCTGCTTTCAGGGATAGTGTTTTATTGGAGAGACGTTTGGAACTCGCATTTGAAGGGCACCGGCGGTATGACCTCATCAGGACGAAGCGCCTGCAGTCTGCCATGGCTGCGCAGAATCCTGCCATCAAAGTTGAGGCACATCATCTTTTGTTGCCAATTCCTCAAACAGAAAGAGACGTGAACACTTTATTGACCCAGAATCCCGGTTACTGATTTCATGGATCGTTGACTTGATTCCCGTAAGAGGATAACACTCTAATTTGAAAATTTCAAAATTTGAAAACTTGACGATGCAATTTTGCAAGAGGCTTTTATCTTGGTGGCTAACTCACGCAATATAAAAATCTCATGGAAGAAAAGGAATGATATAATGAAGAGAAGAAATTTTATTCAATCAACGGTGGTAACTTCCTTTTTCTCAATTAAAGCTTTGACAGAATTAAACTGGAGAAAAAATGCGGCAGGTGTGGTTGTGATCAATGCTGGGGTCGGAGGAAACAACACCGTTGATCTCCTTGAACGGATCGAGAAAGATTGTTTGTCGCACCGGCCAGAATTAACGATACTGATGGCTGGTACAAACGACATGAATAGCCGCAAATATATTCCACTTGATCAATACGAAAAGAATCTCCAGGAACTGCTAAGTAAAATTAAGAGGATTAAAGGCCATATTTTATTGATGAATCTTCTCCCTGTTTATGAGCCGTATCTTTTCACGCGGCACAATCCCGATTTCTACAAACCACAGGGACATCATGGACGGTTACTGCAAATGAATGGACGGATTGAGCATATGGCCATGCAAAACAGAATTCCATTTTTGGACCTGTATCATATTTTCAATTCAATTGGTAACATCGGGTTGGAGAAAAACAGTTTAATAAAGAACGAAGCAAACAGCAATACTACTGATGGCCTTCATCCTACACCAGAAGGTTACAGAGTGATAGGCATTGCTGTGTATAATGCAATTCTGCAATACAGACTGCCTCACCAAAAGATTGTTTGCTTTGGTGATAGTATAACAATCGGAGATGGAATCGATGGCGGTTACAATTATCCTTCTTATCTTAAAAAATTATTATCCTGAATATATGATTATAAAAAGTTTGTCTGCTGTGTTACTTGGTGTGGTAGCTGTTATGTATTTGCCGAAAAGTCAGTCAAAGGAGGAGAGATATGCCAACGGTGCCAGGTATGCCATGCCTCAAAGATATGGCATAGCTAACCCGGACAATCCAATGGAGCAGAGGCATGCCACGGCTCCGAGCCGTGGCATGCCTAAAGACGCGGACAAGCCAGCCGCTGCAGTCACCAAAGTCGACATCTGCATCTATGGCGGAACTTCGGCAGGTGTGATGGCTGCTTACACAGTAAAAAAAATGGGGAAGACAGTTCTACTCATCGAACCAGGCCAGCATGTCGGTGGATTGACCTCGGGAGGACTTGGATACACTGACATTGGAAACAAGTTTGCGATCTCTGGTCTTGCATTGGACTATTACAGGAGAATCGGCCAGCACTATGGTAAGTTCGAGCAATGGATATTTGAGCCGCATGTTGCAGAAAATTTATTTAACGAATACCTGCAAAGAGCGAAAGCAGAAGTTTTATTTTCTTATCGCTTAAAGAGTCTTAGTAAGACAGGAGCAGTCATCAACAACATAGTCATTGAAAACTCGAACAAACCGGAACCAGGAACCGACCGGATCGTAGAGGCAAAAATATTTCTCGATTGTACCTATGAGGGTGACCTGCTGGCGAAGGCGGGAGTAGCGTATACTGTAGGACGTGAGGCCAATAGTTTATACAACGAACTGTACAATGGTGTCCAGGTAAGGGATAAACATCAATTCGTGGATGGTATAGATCCATACAAAACAAAGGGACAACCGGAATCAGGATTACTTTGGGGAATCAGTAGTGAGCCAGTTGCACAACAAGGATCAGGAGATAAAAAAGTGCAGGCTTATAATTTCAGGATATGCCTCACCTCTGACCCGGCAAACCAGATTCCAATTACACAGCCTGAGGGTTATTCTCCATCCCATTATGAATTGTTATTAAGAGTTCTCGAAAAAGAACCAAACCGGCCGTTCAATTTAATTCTAAAGCCCGACCTGATGCCGAACAAAAAAACGGATATTAATAATAATGGCCCTTTCTCAACTGACATGCTCGGCATGAACTACGACTATCCCGAAAGCAGCTATGAAAAGAGAGCAGAAATTCAAAAAGCACACGAATTGTATATTAAGGGTCTTTTATATTTCATCGGGCATGATGAGCGAATGCCAAAGCATTTACGCGATGAGATGCTAAGATGGGGTTATCCGAAAGACGAATATACTGACAACGGCAACTGGTCGCCTCAAATGTATGTTCGCGAAGCCAGGCGGATGATCGGGAGTTATGTAATGACACAGGCAAACTGCGAGGGAAAAGAAGTTGTACCCGATGCAGTAGGAATGGCTGCTTATACAATGGACTCACACAACTGTTCCAGAATCGTTATTGAAAAAGACGGTGTGAAGATGGTGAAGAATGAAGGCGATGTGCAGGTAGGGGGTTTTCCGCCGTATCCGATCTCGTATCGTTCATTGCTGCCAAAAGAAGAACAATGTAAAAACTTGTTGGTACCCGTTTGCCTGAGTGCATCTCATATCGCATACGGTTCAATAAGAATGGAACCTGTGTTCATGGTGATGGCTCAGTCATCCGCCGTTGCCTCTGTGATGGCTATTAATAACAAAACAGGACTACACCAGGTGAATATTAAAGAACTTCAGCAGAAACTTGTATCGGATCCATTAGCTGATGGAACACTACCAGAAGTGCTGGTTGATAATGATAGCAAGGATGTACAGGTAACGGGTGATTGGAAGAAAGAAAAAGCGGGCGCGTATGGATTTTCCATGTTTACCGACGACAGCAAAGGCCAGGGAACCAAATCGGTTCGGTTTTTACCTGCTCTCAAAAATTCAGGTAACTATCATGTTTATATTTATTTCCCAAAAATTCAGAATGGGTCTTCCAAAACTTCTGTGATGATATTCGATGGAGCAAAAACCACGGAAAAAGTGATAGAATCTGCAGCTGTAAAAGTGGAAGGACAAACATCGGGAGAATGGGTCGACATTGGAAGCTATTCACTCAAAAAGGACGCAAAACCATACATCGGGATCACAAACAAAAGTTCTGATGGAATTGTTGCAGCGGATGCGGTATTGTTTGTGCCGGCAAAAAACTAAACTATAACGAAGTTTGCCACCGATTACACAGATTATTACGGATTAATCCGTGGTAATCCCTGAAATCCGTGGCAAACAACTTTTAGTGGCAGAATATTTCTACCTTCACACCAAGTTCTTTCTTTTACCACTTTAAACTTTACTATATGAACCTCGCACAACGCTTACAGCTTTGGGGCGACATGCACCATCCCAAGTGGATGGATATTGTTCGCATAGTTTTAGGAATATTCCTTATCTCCAAAGGAATTCAGTTTCTCCAGAACATGAGCACCCTCATGAACCTGATGGCCAATTCTCTTTCTTTTGATTCGTTCGTATTAATTCTTCTGAGCCATTACATCGTATTTGCTCATTTACTCGGAGGGGTTTTGATCACTTTGGGATTATTGACCCGCTTTGCATGTCTTATTCAGCTGCCTATACTCATTGGGGCAATCCTCTTTGTCAAATCTTCAGGCGGTGTTCTAAATCCTTTCTCCGAATTACTTGTTGCTCTCGTGACATTTTTTCTCCTGGTTTACTTTATGATTATTGGAAACGGTCCATGGTCATTCGAATGGTTTGTTCAACGCGATAAAGAGAAGTGATAAAATGATGTGGAGATTAGCCTGTGTGATGATGAGTCGATAATATATACTATAGGTTTGTTCGCTAATTGAATTCGAGTTTTCATTGCGCACCGGAACTGATGTAATATTCTCTCTAACCCTGCCGGGATGCTGACTTTAGTATTTCCGTCTCGTAATATCTGGTGTATAGTGGGGAGAGCTCTATTCCGCATATTCTTCTTGATGATATACTCGCGTTACCAAATATAATTACAACAGATTCGGATGATCTGAAATTTCTTTTCGTCGTGGAGGGTTTCTAATCTTTTTTATCGTAGATCACTTGCCCTTTCACAATCGTTTTTTTGATATTAATACCTTCGTCAAAGATCACAATATCGGCATATTTGCCTTCAGCCAATGAACCCGTTTTGTCCGCTATTTTCATGATCCGCGCAGGCGTACTCGTGATCATTCGGATGGCATCGAGTAATGGAATATCGGCGAGCCGCATAACTGTTCTTACAAGCCTGTCGGCGGTAGCAACGCTTCCCGCGAATGAAGTCCTGTCGGGCAGTTTGGCAACGCCGTCTTCAACGATAACACGGAGTCCTGTTTTTAAATTGCCCAATACACTTTCACCTTCAGGCATGCCGGCTGCTCTCATGGCATCCGTGATCAGGGCCGTGCGATCAGCCCCTTTGATCTTGTAAACAAGCTTTAGCAGCGGAGCGGGAAGATGAACGCCATCTGCAATGATTTCAACGTCCATCTCATCCAGTATAAAGGCACTCTCTATCACACCTGCATACCGGAAAGCATTCTTTCTTGTTACGCCCGACATTGCAGAGTAAAGATGAGTTGCCAGCGTATACCCGTTTTCAAACGCTTCAACCACTTCTTCATAAATAGCATCCGTATGCGCGAGTGCTGCCAATACGCCTTTAGACGTAACATATTTCCCAAATTCAATCGCGCCTTTTAACTCCGGGGCTGCACTCCATCGTTTAATTGATGAGGAACGACGGAGAACTGCTTTATACTCTTCAGGATCTGGATTACGGATATACTTTGGGTCCTGAGCGCCTCTTTGATTCATCGCGAAATAAGGTCCTTCCAAATGCAACCCGATAAACTGTGCTCCTGAGATATTTTTTCGATTTGCTTCTTCATAAACGTCAAGTGTATGCAGTAGACCTTCTTTATCACTTGTCAATGTTGTTGGAAGCATCGAAGTGGTTCCATAGCGTGCATGCGTTTCAGCGATCTTCAAAAACGCTTCTTCGGTTCCATCCATGAAATCATGTCCGCCTCCACCATGTACATGCATATCAATAAACCCGGGAGAGATATAATCGCCCTTCGCATCGATTTCGATGGCCTCCGGAAATTCTATGTTTTTCTCGGAGACAGAAGTGATGGTGTCGCCAGTGACGAGAATGGTTCCTTGCGGAATAATTCTGCAAGGAGTTATGATTTTACCATTATATATTTTCAAATGTTCCGTTGCCATATCATTCAAATTTTAGGTATGCCTGTCAAACCCATTCCTACGCAAAATTTCACAGGTATAGCATACCTAAGTGATATAGATCCGACCCAGGAGGTTTGTATTCCAAAACCCCATATCCTTAAGCTTACTCTTTATCTCTTTCCCTTTCCTCTTTAACTCTTAGCCTATGGATTATATCTTCCATTTTCTCACACGATGTCCATATATCGCATAGAAAACCAAATAAAGGTAGCAAGGAAACAATACCCAATACGCCTGGCGTACGTCGAGCTTATCAGCGAAGTACCCATAGAAAAGCGGCACGATAGCGTTGCCACACAATCCCATGATCATGATAGAAGCCCCAAGTTTGGTAAACTTTCCCAATCCATCCAACGCAAGTGGCCAGATACCCGCCCACACAAGGGAGTTCGCAAGACCTAACAAAACAACAAACCAGATGGAAATATCGGTTACATGACCCAGAAAGCGAACTTCACCTCTTGTATAGAGAATCAAAAGTGTCAACAGAGTTCCGAGAAATGTGCAGATTCTTAATGCAGTTACCTGGCTTATATATTTTGGAATCGTTATTATTCCTAATATATAACCGCAGATGGTCGCGAACAATGTATATGAAGGAAATGATTTTGCTTCCATCAATGGAATGTTCATTGAATTCGCATAGCCTATAATTGTATCTATGGCAATCACCTGTGTTCCTACATGCAGGAAAATTCCGATCGCACCAAGTATCAGGTGCGGAAATTCGAATATGCTCTTCTTAGACATATTTGCCGTGGCCACTTCTGTGCTTTCATGTTCGGTGTCAATTTCAGGAAGAGGGGAGTAGCGCACCATCAGTCCCAATGCAAACAATACAATTCCTACACACATATAAGGAAGGATCACTCTTCTTATCAATTCATCCAGCGCAGCGTCTTTTTGTGCTTCACTCATCGTAGCGAGTTGGGCGAATAGATCAGTATCTGTAGCTTTCAATATTACGGCTGCAAAAAGCAAGGGCGCCAAAATGCCAGCTCCTTTATTAAAAATGCCCATGATGCTGATTCGCTGTGCAGCACTTTCTTTGGGCCCGAGTACCGTTATATAGGGATTGGCTGCGGTCTGTAAAATTGCAAGACCAGCACCTATTGTAAAAAGACCAATAAGAAATATTTCATAAGTCCTGGTCAGCGCTGCGGGAACAAAAATAAAAGCGCCCAGAGCCATTGCCCAGAACCCAATCATCATGCCTTTTTTAAAGCCCGTTCTTTTTAAAAGGTACGATGAAGGGACCGACATGATAAAATAGGATATGTAAAACGCGAATGTGACAAGGTAAGCTTTGAAGTGAGTAAGCTCACACGCAATTTTAAAATAGGGAATCAGGATGGCGTTTACCCATGAAACAAAACCAAAAATAAAAAAAAGAGTACCGATTATAAATATGGAAATGAAAGTATCCCTTTTCGTTAACGAACCTGCATCGACAACAGCTGTTATTGATTTTGCCATGAACTTGAATTATAGGTTGGTTGTCTCGCGACTCGAACTAAGAAGCGCAGCTGAAGATTCATCAAGGTATAACGTACAACTGGCATGGAACTGCAGAATACTTGCCGGATTCAGATTACTCACAGGTTCTTCCAGGCAATTTTTTACAGTCTCTGCTTTTCTGCTGTCTGGCACAGAACATATTATATGTTTCGATTTTAATATTTGCTGGATCGACATACTGATCGCCTGTTTCGGTACTGCTTCCAATGACTCGAACCATCCTTCTCCCAGTTGCTGTTTCCGGCAGGCCTCGTCTAATTGAACAATTATGTAAGGCTCGGTGGTGTTGAAATCTGCGGGTGGGTCATTAAATGCCAGGTGGCCGTTTTCGCCGATACCAACAAGGGCAACATCGATCGGATGCTCGTTTACTAATTTTCCCAAGCGCCGGCATTCTATGTCCGCGTTCTCTTCACCGTTTATTAAATGTGCTTGTTTCAATCCTGATACTTTATCGATAAACCGTTCCTTTAAATATTTTCTGAAACTTGCATTCGAGGTAACCGGCAATCCAATGTATTCGTCCAGGTGGAACATCACCACTTTTTTCCAATCGATCCCCGGTTCAGATATAAGTTGTTTGAGCGTTTCGAATTGACTGGTGCCGGTTGCCAGGATAATATTTGCGCTACCATTTTCGTCAATTACCTGGCGGATCAAATTTGCTGCGGCAGTTCCGGCAACTTTTCCTAAATCTTGTGGACTTTTGGTTACGGTGATCCTCATCGAATAAATTTGCGATATCAATACTGAAGATAGAATGTCTTCTTAAACCACGACTTTTGTATTTCCACCTTTCTGCATCAAAACGTCTACTGGTTGATTTGTTTTCCACGAGCCAGACGTAAAGTCCGGAACATCTATCGAACCAGAACGTTTAGCGATTGACTTTTCACTCAAAGGTCCGATAGAACTCCAGGCTGCGGCATCGTATACATCCATGTCGAGTGGAATACCATTGCGAAGACAATCGATCATTCTCCAGTCCATCAGAAAATCCATCCCTCCATGACCCCCAACCTGCTTCGCCATCTCGCCAACCTTTTTCACGATCGGGGGCATATATTTTTCTTCATTCGTCTTAAACTCTTCTTCAGTCATCCAGGTTTCATGTCCAATTGCGATCTTGCCGGGTAAAGGATATTTCAAAGCAGATCCTTTAGTTCCGCTGATCTTATGAATCCGTGAATAAACATTGGGTGAGCTCACGTCATGCTGTAGCATGATTGTGCGGCCCGTATTGGTTCGAATCGTTGTGACGTTCATATTGCCGCGGTAACTTTTACTTGCAAATGGTTTGTAGAAATCATCCTTCGCAGCAAGTTCCTTTGCTACAGGCGCCATCGTGAAATCGTTAGTCGACATTGAAACAAGGTAATCCATTTTATCACCCCTGCTAATATTCAATACCTGTGCAACAGGGCCAAGACCATGAGTAGGGTAGAGGTTCCCATTCCTCATATTTTCTTTAAGCCGCCACATATCATGGTAGTTTGTTTTTGAAAAGTTGCTTTTTAGAAGGTCATGTATATATGCTCCTTCGCAGTGTACAATTTCACCGAGAAGTCCCTGCCTGGCCATGTTTAAAGTCACGAGCTCGAAGAAATCATAACAACAATTTTCCAGTATCATGCAATGCTTCCGCGTTTTCTCAGAAGTTTCAACCATCTCCCAGCACTGATCAATCGTTACTGCAGCTGGCACCTCAACCGCCACATGCTTGCCCTGCTTCATCGCATAAACAGCCATAGGGGCATGTAAATGCCATGGAGTCGCGATGTACACAAGATCAATATCGTTTCTCTCACACATCTTCTTCCATTCATTTTCATTACCCGTGTATATATCCGGATTGAATGTCTTCGTTGCATCCTGTAATTTTTTCTTCGCACCATTCGCCTTCTCCGGGCGCAGATCGCACAATGCTTTTATATCAACGCCTTCAATCTTACTTGTTCTGATAACAGCGGCTGGTCCGCGGTTACCCAGGCCAATAAAACCTATTCGCACCGTTTCCAATTTCGGCGCGGCATAGCCGCACATATTAAAGTGTTTATCCTGTAACAGGTGAGATGGCTCTCCAGTATTGCCTTCATCAATCAACGGGCTTATAATCTTTTCACCGGCCATCATCATCCCGGTAAGTCCGGAATATTTTAGAAAATTCCTGCGGTTAGATTTCATTGAGTTTCATTTTTAAATGCCAAAGAATCAAATTCCAAAGTCCAAACAACAGAAGAAAGAACGTACGAGGTAACATGTGCGTGTCGCTTGAGGTTTTGAGATTCGATATTGTCACACTCATACTTCCTTTTGTGCGAGTGTCTGAGATGCCTCATGCCCCCGGCATGACAGGTTAGGGTGAACTTCGTACTTCGTTCGTACATCCAACATCTTACATTTTACATCCAACCTTTTAGCATCTCACATCCACATCTTACATCCCCCTCAACCACCTGTCAAACCACCCAAACGCTTCCTCCTGCATTGCGGCATCGAATTTATGCGGCCCTGGATAAAATGAACACTTGAACCGATCGTCTGCACCTGCTTTTTTGTAAACTTCTTTTAATATCTGTTCTGCTCTTTGCATTTCAGGTAATGTGTACAAAAAATCGTCACTATCGTTTAACACAAGCGTTGGCAGTGGTACGCGCAGTCCAAGAATTTCAGGGAAATCCAACTCGTTTGCCAGGAGGGGCACATAGGTCATCCAGGTATGAGTATAAGATTTGTTGAGGAGAAAATCTTTCCATGTGCTCATGAAGCCCACATCAACAGCACAACTAATCCGGGGATCAAGACCACCCATGTAAGCAGTCCGTAGTCCGCCCCCCGAAAGTCCGGCGCAGCCTACACGTTTCACATCCACATCTTCCCGGGCGCATAGTATGTCCAGTGCTTTGATATCCTCAGCAAGAAACACACCAGGCCAGGTTGTCCCTGCGCAGAACAATGATTTAGACATGATGTGTTCATGCGCTGATGCCCAGTCGTTATATGATTTGATGTTTTCTGGTTTATCCGGATCATTGTCTTTCCTTCCTTTATTTAAATGTTCGGGCGTATCCTCGAACATCACGCGTCTGCTTCCAAAAGCGAATCCATCGGGAACCAACACGACGTAACCGCGCTTAGCCAGTTCATTTGTCCAGGCGCGGCCGCTATAATAGTCTTGCTGGTGATCCTTTATCAATGGATGCTGGTCGGCAGACGTTCGGGTGATCTTTTGATGTCCGAAATATTTATTACCCCCATGATCATGAAAGGCGAGAACTGCTGGCATTTTACCTTTTGCATTCGCAGGTTTCAATAAGATCGCTTCTGTGGGGCGTCCATATGGAAGTTGCCAGCTAAGCTCTTCTATTTGCAAGCCACCATATTCATACTTCTTTTTTACTGTGACGTTGGGTATACCGCCAATATCAGGAACGGCTAAGCGCTCTAATGCCCGTGCTCTTGCAGTCTTTCTCCATGAGTCGATATTTTGCCAACCATCCTTGCGAAAAGACAAAGACGGAAGCTTGTTCCCGTTCAGAGAATTTGCCCATTCGCCATATAGGCCAATAATGCTTACGTGCTGGTTATTTTTTAAGCCGGCATTTGAGGCGGATGCAGTTTCATGATCTGCAGCAAATCCTTCCATCATGCCTCCGCCGGTTAAACCGATTCCAGTTAGTCCTGCAAGCTTTAAGAATTCTCTTCTATTGTTTGGCATACCATCAATTTTAAAAATGAATGAAACAACATGAATCGTCACCGTCGATCCTCAACGGCAGTGTCCTTCTACAATGTAGCTTTTTATCAATGACTTGTGATTATCGGCCTCCACATGATTCCAATCGGTCGATGGTCGACAGTAAACTACACGCGCAGAAAAACCCTTTTTTTATAGAGTACATATAGAATTAACCATTTAATAGCCAGCATACATATTGCCATCACTACAATATTGTATGGGTCGCCCACCAATTGCCCGAGCCATTTGAAAAATGCGTTGGTTGTATATGTCCAGTTTATGAATTTTCCGGAGATATAGATAAGTATAGAATTCATGCCGATTACCTTAAAAAAGAAAGCCCAGTTCTTGTAACCGCGCACATCGATAATGTAAAAAAAGACGGAAAGCAGGATGAGGCTTAGACCAGTGGTGTGTAACACAAAAGAACTGGACCACATGTTTTTGTTAATAGGAAAATCGAGATTCCACAGTTGTCCAAGAACCAGGCACACAATGCCTGCAATTGCTAAGCCCATTGCCTTTTGAAGTGGCGTCATCAAACCTTTTCTTAAAAACGATCCAACGATTATTCCTGCAAGGGCTGTGCTGATGGCAGGGATATTATTGAAAAATCCTACGGTATCATGAATTCCTAAAGAAAGCTTTCCAGGTAATATCGTGCGGTCTACGTATGATGCGAAGTTTCCTTCCATCGTGAGATCACCAGCTGCAAAGCCTGGTGCTGAAGTGAACTTTAAAATTAACCAATATCCAATCAGCAAACCTGCGAACCAAATAATTTGTGTTCGTTCCTTTGTATACAAATAAATAATGTTAGCCAGCATATAAGCGATACCGATCCGTCCCAGCACACTTGAAAAACGAATATCTGCAAGTGGACGCAATTCAAGACCGTTGTTATAGATAATTCCCAGCAGAACCAGTATCAAGCCACGTTTAATTACACGCAACATCAACTCCGGGCGACTCTTCCCCTTTTCAAGGTCCCGACCAACAGAATAGGGCGTTGATACACCCGCGAGGAAAAGAAATAGAGGAAAGATCAGGTCATACACGTGAAATCCGTTCCATAAGGGATGCGTAAATTGGATGGAGATGGAAGCCCAGAATGGTGACCCCGTCGCCTTTGCGAGTCCATGAAAAATATCCTCGGCTCCAATGATCCAGAACATATCGAAACCTCGCAGTGCATCCAAAGAATACAATCGTTGAGGCCACCCGGATTCCAACTTACCATTGGAAGTATTCGTTATTTGTATTTTCTTGTCAGTTACTTCCAATGAGGTGTCCATATTCGGAGTAGTGAGTCGTGACTTCTGAGTTCTGAGTGAAATCATTTGCTAAACAAAATTGTAATCACACTTTTGGTTCCCATCCAGGCTGGTATTCACGGGTCCACAACTTCATCGCTTCTTTGTCATTTAGTATATGTCCATTCTTTGGATCAATATTTAATGTGCGGCCCGTCCGTAGGGCAATATTACCCAATTGCACCAGCAATGTACTCTGGTGTCCGCCAAGGATATCAGAATTTAGTTTAGCGGATTGTCGAATGCCATCGAAAAAGTTTTGAATATGCAAAGCATCCAGTTCCTGTGCCGGATCAGCGACATTGCGGGCATCGATTACTCTGTCGTTCTTTACTTCCTTGACAAGAACATTTTTCAGATCATAGATCTTGTATGAATTACCACTTTCGATCTGGAGTGAGCCGGTTTCACCATAAAACACAACGCCGACTGAATTGCCTTCTACTGATCGTCCGTTGCAACTGCGACCCTCCCAGGTGATTGCCGACCGATTATCAAATTCAAGGTTGATAACTTGTGTATCGGGAGTTTCCCAATCATCATCATAACGATACCGGCCACCTGCAGAAGTTACTCGAACGGGATACTCAACACCGAGTCCCCATCTTGCGAGATCCACCATATGAGTACCGTTGTTGAGCGATTCCCCCGTGCCCCAATTCCAGAACCAATGCCAGTTATAATGAATGAGATTATCCCGGTAAGGTCTTCTTGGCGCAGGGCCTTGCCATAAATCATAATTCAGCCAGGAGGGTGATTCTGTTTCTTTGCCTTTCCCAATCGACGCACGATTATTCGTGTACCAGGTCTTTGCAAAATAAGGACGACCAATCACACCATCATGCAAGTCTTTAATTGCAGCTACTACGTTCGGCCATGAGCGTCTTTGATTTCCCATTTGCAAAACCTTATTGTATTTCTTCGCCGCCTGGATTAGCAGCTCACCTTCATGAGGATTGTGGCTGCATGGTTTCTCGAGATACACATGTTTGCCTGCGGCACACGCCAGTATCGCGGCCGGTGCATGCCAGTGATCGGGAGCAGTTACGATCAACGCATCAAGGTTTTTATCTTCTAAGGCTTTCCGAAAATCCGGCGCAGCGATCGGACGCTTCTGTTGTATTTTTTCAACGGCAGCGATGCATTTATCGGCCGCTTTTGAATCGACATCACATACATATAATACTTCGCTGTTCTTTTGTGAAGCGAAGTTTGTGCCCACCGCTAATCCGCGGCTGTTGACACCCATACATGCAACCGTTATTTTGTCATTAGAGCCAATGATGTTCCTGTAGCTGCTAGCGCTAAAATCAGGAAGTACACCGCCCAATGAAACAGCTGCAACACCAGTAGCTGCTTTTTTGATAAAATCTCTCCGCGTATTGTCCATAACAATTTTATTTGAGGGTGAGTCACTTATTTCTTTTTCGACGCCTTTTGTATCACTGCGCTTAAACTTATAGGCATGCCGTGATTTCTTTTGCTTTCATCCGCAGCCTCCATGAATGCATATATTTCCAGGGTTTCCTCGGACGTAACGGGAGGCTTACCCGATTTGAAAAAATTAATTATTTGAATCAGTAAGTTGTCATATCCTTTGAATGGACCTAACACTAAATTTCCTTGTTCGCCATAAGCCGTCCCGCCGTATTCATGCTTTCCGGTGCGGGTTCCACGAAATGTGCCAATCCTTCCATCGTTCCATTCGCCAACAACTATGTCTGTGTCGTTGTTATGTGTGCGTGTAACCTGTTTACAACCCGTTCCCATGACGGTGAATAATATTTCAACACCATGAATGCCGTACCAGAAAAGATCAGGATGCGTTTTTTCAATTGTTGCAGGACTGAAACTATCTGCCCCCAACACTTTTCCAATTTTTCCATTCACTACTTCCTGAACCGTTTCCATGTAACGAAGAGATGAAGAAGAGAATATGGGCACATTGAATTTTTTTGCGGCATCGTAAATCGCGATTGTGTCGGAGAGAGATCCAGCCACAGGTTTATCAATGAACATGGGCTTGCCGGCTTTTAAAACCAGTAAAGCCTGTTCGAGGTGCGGACGACCATCGTTGGTTTCTAACAAAACAAAATCAACTTTGGTAAGCAGTTCCTGGATCGAACCCACTATTTCAACCCCCAGCTTTTTCACTTCTTCTGTGTAACCGGGAATTCTTTTGGCTGATGATTCAATATCATTGCTCCCTTTTGGATATGCCGCGACTATCTTAAATCCATTAAACTCTGGCGCCGACTCTGCTGTGTTTAAAGCTTTCGTGAAAGCGACGCTGTGTGAGGTATCAAGTCCGATAATGCCGATTCTGTTGCCTGCCCGTGTATTTGCTGCTGATTCTGTTTTTGAAAAGGAATATAAAAAGCCAAGTCCTGCCGCAGTTGACGCAGTGATGATGAATCCGCGACGGTTAAAAGTCTTTTTCATAATCGTTAGTACTG
>Ga0126304_10000456_pt1 | contig 16477 bp, 15 predicted proteins | sample Plot25_FD_92538 | JGI IMG/M metagenome (GOLD analysis project Ga0126304, IMG submission 92538) | Serpentine soil microbial communities from UC McLaughlin Reserve, CA, USA - Plot25 | ecosystem: Environmental > Terrestrial > Soil > Grasslands | place: USA: UC McLaughlin Reserve, Lake County... | reverse complement strand
TGTTCGCCGGCTCCGATTGCGGCGGTGGTATGGCAAGCACCTTCACCTCCCTTGCCACCGCCCTGGCCGCGGCGCCCTCAGGATCTGCCGCGATCACATCGATTACCGAGCCAGGGTGAAGGAGAGTTGCGACTTCAGGGTCAGCGATTCGCAAAGGGGAAACAACATGACCTGGGACGCCACCGCCCTGTTCGGCAAGCAGATGCAGCCGAGTCAGCACCTGTCCCTCCGCCACCGGCCCTAGCACTCGGTGGCCGATCACCAGTGCAGGATCGACCAATGCGCCTCGAGGGAGGGAATCCTCAGCTATCTCCGCCACCGAGACATCCTGCGCGCCGACCAGAGCGCCCGAAGGCAATTCCGCGGTTGCCCGCACGACGCGAAGTGTGGGCGGGCCGGCAGGCGCGGCGGCCGATACCGCGCTCAGCACAGCAGCAATGGCGGCCACTACAGCCAACTTGCGGCGGTGCCAGGACACGGCCCGGCGGATGTCTCGAAGGAGCCGTCGCCGACCTCCTGGTGGCCCAATCGCCCGCGTCCCGGCCAGGGCGGCTTTCTGTTCGGGGGTCCCGGGTCGTGCCATACCGTGCACATTAAGGACGAGTGCGAGAATCGTGCGACTTGTCCACAGGCCTGAGCGCAGTGTTTGGAGTCCCGTGGATGACTAGCGGGCGCTAGCGCCAACCTTCTCCGAGGAGGGCTTTGAGTTGCCAGAGCCCGTGGTCGACGAGCCGGTGTCGGCCGCCGGTTTCGCGGTCTTTTTGGTCGAGCCCGAGCCCTTGGCCGGGTCTTTGCCGTTGGCCTTCGCCGCGACATCTCTGCTCTCGGACTTGGTGCCGTCCCCCTCAGTCGAGTCGGCCTTGCGGCTGTCAGTCCGGTAGAAGCCGGTGCCCTTGAACACCACACCCACAGCGTTGAATACCTTTCGCAGCGGTCCTCCGCAGTTCGGGCACTCTGTCAGCCGAGCATCGCTGAACTTCTGCACCGCCTCGAGTTCCTCGCTGCACTCGGTGCATCGGTACTGATAGGTGGGCATGCCGCTTCACTTTCTGCTTCGCAGCCTCGACTAGCACTCAAGCATAGCGACTGCTAATGCCCCGGGACCCGGTTTCTGGGCGATCCCCACTTAGTCTTGGACAGTGCCTCGCGTCCCACGATGGGTGATCTTCGCTGCCCTCGTTGTGATCATGGCGTTTGGGGCGCTGTCCAGCCTCGCCGCAACCGCGGTTCGACGGTCCTTTCCCGAGTACGCCGGGGAGTTGGTCCTGCCCGGGTTGACCGGCCCAGTCGAGGTACTGCGGGACTCGTACGGCGTGCCGCATGTCTATGCCGACCACGCCGAGGACCTCTTCCTCGCTCAGGGCTACCTGCAGGCGGCGGATCGTTTCTATGAGATGGATTTCCGGCGGCATATGGCCGCCGGCCGGCTGTCAGAGCTCTATGGTCCCAGCCAGATCGAGGCGGACAGCTACATCCGGACCCTCGGCTGGCGCAGGGTGGCTGAACAAGAGCTGGCACTCCTCTCCGCTAGCACCCGTCGCTATCTCGATGCGTACGCCTCCGGCGTCAACGCCTACCTGCGCGGCAAAGACACGGCCGAGCTGTCCCTCGAGTACAGCGTGCTCGACTTAAAGGGATTGGAGTACCAGCCCGAGGAATGGACTGCCGCCGACTCGGTCTCATGGCTGAAAGTGATGGCCTGGAATCTGAGTTCGAACCTCAGTCAGGAAGCCGAGCTCGGCATCATGGCCGCAAAGGTCGGCGCCCGGCGAGCAAACGAGCTGTTTCCGGGCTATCCGTTTGAGGACTTCGAGCCCATCGTCAGCCGGGGAAGCGTTGCCGGGATTGCCTTTGACCCCTCGGCCGGTCGGGTCTCCGCTCGGTCAGCCCCCATTGGTGTCAGTCAAGATCAATTTCGCCGGGCAGGTCCGGCGTTAGCCGCACTGAGCAAGATCGAGAAAACAATTCCCCAGGTGTTGGGATCGAGTTCGCTTGGCGCTGAGACCGGCTCCAACTCGTGGGTGGCATCTGGCGCCCACACAGCGTCGGGCAGCGCCATGCTGTCCAATGATCCACACCTCGCAACCGGGATTCCGTCGACCTTCGCCCAGCTGGGACTCCACTGTCGCAGATTGTCGAAGACCTGTCCGTTCGATGTCTCCGGCTTCAGCCTGGCGTCATTGCCTGGTGTGGTGATCGGCAAGAACACCAAGATCGCCTGGGGTCTGAGTTCAAGTCACGTCGACGTGCAGGACCTCTATCTTGAGGAGGTTGCCGGTGACACTGTGCGGCACGGTGATTCTTTCAGCCCCCTCCAGATCCGTACCGAGCTGATTTCCGTGCTGGGCGAGGAGCAGCCTCGATCCCTGACGGTCAGGACCTCCCGGCATGGACCGTTGCTTTCGGACGTGAGTCCGCCTCTGCAAAGGGTTGGCGCGGCGGAGGTCGCAGCAGGTAAGGAACCGTACGCGGTCGCGCTGGGCTGGGTCGGCCTTACCCCCGGCCGATCGATGGACGCCTTGCTGGGAGTCAATACCGCGGGCAATTTTGAGCAGTTCCAGGCGGCGGCAAAACTGTTGTCTGCACCGTCACAGAATCTGGTCTACGCCGATGCGAACGGCAACATCGGTTACCAGCTTTCCGGAGACGTGCCATTGCGCGGTCAAGGTGACGGCCGGATGCCATCTCCCGGCTGGGATCCCAGCTACGACTGGACGGGCCGCATTCCCTTTCTGCAGCTTCCCTATGCCTACAACCCACCCGGGGGCTTCATCGTCGCCGCGAATCAGCAGGTGATCGGCCGGCAGTATCCGTACCCTCTCGGCTCCAATTTCTCCTACGGCTGGCGCAGCCAACAACTGATCGACCGGCTCGCAGATTCACCACCGCTCACCGCAGACAGCGCCGAACAGCTCTTCTATGACAACACGATCCGATTCGCCGCTGACGTCGTACCCGCCCTGCTCAAGATCAAAGTCGACGATGCTTGGGTTCGGGAAGGTCAACAGACTCTCGTGGGCTGGGACTATTCAGCCGATTCGACTTCGGCCGCTGCGGCGTACTTCAACGTGGTCGTTCACAACATCTTGAAGCTCACCTTCCGCGACGAGATGCCGGAAGATCTGTGGCCGGCCGGCGGCGACCGATGGTTTGCTGCGGTGTCCTCACTGATGACGTCGCCGCGGAGTCGTTGGTGGGATGACGTGAGCACCCCAGACATCATTGAGAGACGAGACGACATCCTGCTGGCGGCACTGACACAGGCACGCAAGGAGATCACCTCTCTTATTTCGCGCGACACTGACGAGTGGGCATGGGGCAAGATCCACCGAGCTACCCTGCGGAACTCCACGCTGGGGGAGAGCGGCATTGAGCCGGTGGAGCGGCTCTTCAACCGAGGCGACTACCAGGTGGGTGGTGGACCCGGCGTAGTGAACGCCATGGGATTTGACGACCGCGTCGGCTATCGCGTGATCCACGCGCCGACAATGCGGATGTTGATCGACTTCGGCGATCTGGACGGGTCCAGGTGGGTGAATCAGAGCGGCGTTTCGGGACATGCGTTCTCTAACAACTACGACGATCAGACCGAGCTGTGGGTGGATGAAAGGATGTGGCCGTTCGTGTCCTCCCGCCAGGCCGTCGAGAACCGGACCGTTGATCGAATGCAGATGACGGCAGGAGGCTGATAAGTAAACGCTGCAAACTGAATGCATCCGACAAGCCTGGGTATCTGGAACTGCTGGATGCAGATTGCTGCGAGATCGACCTCGAGGAGGAGACCTGTGACTACGAAGGTGGAGAAAACCATCCTGGTCGATGTGCCGGTGAGCACCGCGTACAACCAGTGGACGCAGTTCGAAGACTTTCCCCAGTTCATGGGTGGGGTGGAGCGGGTGAGCCAGCTTGGTGACGACCGGCTCGAGTGGGTCGCTGAGATTGCCGGTGTCAGCCGCAGATGGGAAGCCAAGATCCTGGAACAAGTTCCCGATCGAAAGATTTCCTGGGCGGCAACCGAAGGCGCCACCAACGCAGGCGCAGTGACGTTTCAGGACGCCGGCAACGGCCAAACCTCAGTGCAGCTCACATTGGAATACGAACCTGAGGGCTTGGTCGAGAAGGTGGGCGACAAGCTCAACATCGTGGAGAACCAAGCCGAGCGCGACTTGGAGAAATTCAAGGCATTCATCGAGTCCGAGGGCCACGCCACCGGTGGCTGGCGCGGGTCGGTCAGCGAAGGCGCCCAGGTCGGGACCCCAGGGGTTGAGCAGGCCAGCGAGTCCCGCGGGGACAGCGGCAAAACCGACGGCTAGGACACAGTCTCAGTCCGGCCGAACCAGAAAGCGATGAAGGGTATCGCCGACCCTGCGAGACGCCCCTGCCAACGGACACAGCATTGTTGACGGATATCCGCGACTTGGTCGCTCAGCGCGCCTCATAGGCTTCACGGGTGAAAGCAGTCACCTGGCAGGGCCGGCGGCAAATTTCCGTCGAGGAGGTGCCCGACCCCCGGATCGAGCAGCCCAATGATGCGCTGGTCAAGATCACCAGCACCAACATCTGCGGCTCGGACCTTCACCTGTACGAGGCCTTCGGTGCCTTCATGACGCCAGGCGACATCCTCGGTCACGAACCGATGGGCATCGTCGTGGAAGTCGGCAGCGAGATCGAAACTCTTAAGCCAGGTGACCGGGTGGTGATCCCATTCGGAATCTCGTGCGGCACTTGCTGGATGTGTACCCGAGGGCTCTATTCCCAATGTGAGACGACTCAGGTGCGCTCGACCGGATCCGGTGCAGCCCTGTTCGGCTACTCCAAGCTGTACGGCCAAGTGCCCGGCGGCCAGGCGGAATACCTCCGAGTGCCTCAGGCGCAGTTCACTCATATCAAGGTTCCGCCGGGTCCTCCCGATGATCGTTACGTCTACCTTTCAGATGTACTTCCGACGGCCTGGCAAGCGGTCGAGTACGCCGAAGTGCCTGAGGGCGGATCACTGGTTGTCCTCGGCCTCGGCCCGATCGGAGATATGGCCTGCCGGATAGCTCAGCAGCGCCGGATCGAGACAATCATTGCCGTTGATCTCGTCGACGAGCGGCTGGCTCGGGCCCGGAGTCGTGGGTTGGAGGTGCTCGATCTTCGGGATTACAAGAAGCGGCTTGGTGACACAGTCCGCGAGATGACTGACGGCCGAGGCCCGGACGGTGTGATTGACGCCGTGGGCCTGGAAGCACACGGCTCGCCGGTTGCAGGTCTCGCTCAGCGGCTGGCCGCACACCTTCCGGACACCCTTGCCCGGTTTCTGATCAAGAAGGCCGGTGTGGACCGGCTGGCTGCGCTGTACACAGCACTCGATCTTGTCCGGCGCGGCGGCACGGTCTCGCTGAGTGGGGTCTATGGCGGTATGACCGATCCCATCCCGATGATGACCCTGTTCGACAAGCAGATCCAGCTGAGAATGGGCCAGGCGAACGTCAAGCGGTGGGTCGATGACATTCTGCCGCTCCTCGGCGATGATGATCCGCTCGATGTGGAGAGCTTCGCGACCCATAGGCTCCCGCTTACTGAGGCGCCGCATGGATATGACATCTTCCAGCGCAAGGCCGACGGCGCGATCAAGATCATTTTGAAGCCATGACCATTCGGCGCCGGATTATCGTCCGTGGCCGGGTGCAGGGAGTCTTCTTCCGCGACACCTGCCGGCGTGAAGCCCAGTCCCGCGGAGTCAACGGCTGGGTGCGAAACCTCCCAGACCAATCGGTCGAGGCCGTCTTCGAAGGTACAGCACCCTCGGTCGAGGCGATGGTCGGGTGGGCCCGCCGCGGCCCTGAGCTGGCCGAGGTGACCGCAGTGGACGTCATAGAGGAACCGCCGCAGGGCGAAAGGCGGTTTCGCGTCAGCTAGGAGCTCAGACGAAAGTCTCCAGCTCTTGATCAACATCCACAGGAGTTGCGGATGACCAGCTCCATATCGAATAGCTCATTGCTCAGCGGCCGTTCCGGGTCGAGAACCGCTCGAACAGCCGCTTTGGCCATCTCCCGAACCGGCTGACGCGTAACAGTCAAGGGCGGCCAGCAGTATTCCGACTCACTGGTGCCGTCGAAAGACACTAAGGCAACGTCATTTGGAACATTGAGGCTAAGCTCTCGGGCAGCCCGCAGCACGCCAATGGCCAACAGATCTGAGCTGGCAAAGATCGCACTCGGCGGCTCGGCGGAGGTCAGCATCTTGAGCCCTATCTCGTGGCCTCCCTCACGAGTGAACGGACGCCGGCCGATCGGTCCCGGTGGAAGCCCCGCGGAAGCCAAGGCCTCCAGCCATCCCCGCTCCCGAACCGGCGGAATGTCCTCCTCGCTGGACTCACCCATCACAAGGCCGATGGACCGGTGACCGTGCACATCGATGAGGTGCCCGACCACCTGTCGCGTTCCCTCCAACGCCGCAGGGCCAACGCTGGCGTATCCCGGAGCCGCATACGGACAGTTCAACAAGACCGTCGGCGGATCCGGATGCCGCACCTTGGCCAGATCCCACTGCGACCACACGGTGGTGATCATCAGGCCGTCGACGCGTCGGCGCACGAGATCGTTCACCAGCTGGGTCTCGGTGGGTCCCCTTCCCTCCGACGTCGCCACGAGCAGCGCGTAGCCCTGATCAGCTGCAGCTACCGTCACCTCGTGCGCGTAGTCGGCGAAGAAGGGATTGCCTATGTCCGGCAGCACCAAGCCAAGCATCTCCGTCGTGCCGCGCTTGAGTGAGCGCGCGCTGATGTTGGGGCTGTAGCCGAGAACCTCGATCGCCTCGCGGACCCTGGCGGCGGTAGCCGGCGCAACCTTCTTTGGCCCCTCGTTGACGACGTAGCTCACCACGGCGGAACTGACCTGGGCGTACCGGGCGACGTCGGCGCGGGTGACGGCGCGGCGCTGCTTCACTCCACCGCTTGCCATTACGACGCCGGACTCGAGGTCAATGACATGGGAGTGATGGCCTAGGGCGCTTCACCGAAGTCAGGGATTTGCAACCGTTCCCCGCCACGTAGCGCAGACTGATGAGCGAGAATTCCGGGCATCGTGAAACGTGCCGCCGTCCAGGCATTGACTGGAGGCAGTGTTCCAGTCGTCACTGCAGTCACGAAATCATCAACCAGGAACTGGTGGCTGCCTTCATGACCGTTGGGCGCGCCGCGAAAGCTCTCAGGCAGCCGCGAAGTTTCGTGGATCGGTGCGTGGCCGGAGATGAATGCCGGTCGCAGCTCGGGGGCGATGTGTGCCAGGGCCGGGTCGTCCACAGAGGTCGACGGGATCGACCGGAGTAGCTCCGTGACATCGGTCACCCCATCCTTGGTCTGCCAGAAGCTAGCCGTAGCCACCTGCTCGAAGCTTCCCTCCGTGCCGAAGAAGCGGAAGCGCGATTCACGGATATGGGACGGATATCCGACCCGGCGCATCTCGTTGGTCCGCAGCACCCCGCCGTCGGACAGCTCGAAGAGCGCGCTTGCGTTGGAGAAATCGTTGCCGAACTGGCTGACGGACTTGTCGAAGACTCCGTCCCCCCGACTGTCCACAACCCCGAGGCAGCTCACACTCAAGACATACGCCGGAATGGCTCCGAGGACGCCGCCGATCGCGTGGGTCGGATAGAGCATCGGCGGGTAACTAGCGGTCGCCTTCCAGTTCTCACCTCCGCTGTACTGGTAGGCGGCATAGAAGCCGAGATCCATGTCGTGGACATAATCGCCCTCGCAATAGAAGACCCGCCCAAATGCCTCTTCAGCAAGCTTTTGGCGAGCAAAGACGGTGGCCGGGTTGTAGTAACTGGTCTCCGCCATCATGTAGATCAGACCGGAATTTCGCACGGCGTTCAGGATCGCCTCGATTTCACCGACCGATATCGCCATCGGGACGGTCGAAAAGACATGTTTGCCGGCTTGCAGCGCTGCAACCACCAGGGGCCCGTGAGTCCAGCGTTGAGTGAAAATTGCCACAGCGTCCACGTCGCTCCCAAGCAGCACGTCGAAGTCGTCGACGACTCCTGTCAGCGATTCGCGCTCGACCATATCGACCGCGCGCTCTGGTAGCGCGTCGGTGACATAGACATCACCGATGCCAGGGTGCAGATGGAACAGGGAAACCAATTCACCGGCGAACTGCCCTGCACCGACAAATCCTATTGAGATCGCCACAGCGTCACCATATCCCGTCGCCGAGAGCCCCCGTCTACACGAGAAACATAGAAAAGCTAGGGCATGAAATCATCTTTGACAAGGTATAGAACAAACTCTTGCCAAGCTTGTTCTACTCGTGTAGCTTCAGCGCCACCCGCTCACAAAAAGCTGTTGAGAAAAGGCGGGTGCGCAGTTCCTTGACTGCGCAGGCGAATGAGCACGCAAGGCGGACGTCGCGAACTCCGCGCGGGACAGGCTCTGTTGCAGTGGTCCAGTTACGCTTCGATCGACATCTCGATCGGATCAGACCGCAGCGCCGGTCGGGTTGTAAAGACTCGGCCGGCGTTGTGCATTCTCCTCCATCACTGGAGAAAGCTGCGGGTAACGAATCTCATTCGGCGCGGTGGCTGTCGGTTCGGGGCACTTTCCGCATGAAGTTGGACGTCAGCAGGTCCGGGGCTCGCACATGATCATCTGCGAGGGCGTGAAGATCGCGTCCACTCGTCGGTCCCACGAGCGTGTGGGAATCGTTTCGAGTACCTCGTCGTCGTTCAGGAGGACCCAGACCGGCGCGCTGGACGATGCATGGCGCAGGGCGCGGTCGTACCAGCCGCCGCCGCGACCGAGTCGGTCACCTTGCCGATTGGCGGCCAGACCGGGGCAGATGATCATTTCCGCTTCAGGAAGCTGTTCGGCGGGCACGGGTTCACTGGTCGGTTCCAGCATGGAGGACCGACCGGTACGAAGGGCATCAGGGCCCTCGTACGGCGCCCACGCCGGCTTGCTCAAGCTCGCGTCACCGTGCAACGTCAGGACCGGCAGGAGGATGCGAATGTCGTGCGCGGCGAGCCAGGCGATCAACCGGAGTGTCCCCGGCTCAGATCCGAAGGACAGGTAAGCCGCGACCGTGTCCGGCATCCGGGAGAGTAGCGCCTCCTCGACAAGGTGCTGCCGAGCCGCATCATCCAAAGTGCGCCGTTCCGCCGGGCGGCTGTCGCGGCGAAATTGGATAGCGCTACGCAGAACAGTCTTGGCGCCCCGGATGGCAGCGTCGTCTGCGGAGACTGAATCGGCTTCGGTAGGAGGCAGGTGGCCAAACTGCGAGACTGCAGGCGGCTGCATGAATTCATGCTAGTGCGCGGGATGCCGAATCTAGCGCTTTGACGGCCGTGCCGTGGTGTGGCGCAGTACCAACCGCGTCGGCAGAGTGATCGTCTTTGGCCGCAACGGAGTTTTCGCGGCAAGTTTGAGTGCCATGGTCGCCGCCGTCCGACCAAGCTCGGTCACTGGTTGAGCAACGGTCGTGAGGCCGAATCGCTCTGCCATCGCATGATCATCAAATCCCAGTACTGAGATGTCGCCCGGTGCATAGATACCGGCCCTGCCGAGGGCCGTAAGCACGCTCAACGCCAGCTCATCGCTTGCCACAACCAATGCCGTTGGAGGACTGGGCCGTGACACCAGCGCAGCGACAATTGCCTCGCCATCGGCATCGGAGGCCGCCGAGAAGATCTGCTTGGGATCGGCGGTGATCTTGGCGACCGCCAGCTCGGCACGATAGCCGTGCACTCGATCGGCAGCGCTGTGAGTTAGGCCGCTTCGGTGCAAGGTAGTGACGAACCCGATCCGGCGGTGCCCGAGCTGAATCAGGTGGCGAGTGCCCGTACGGGCGGCTTGGAGATCGTCAATCGAAACCGATGCCGCGCCCCGGACACGTTGGTTGAGATAAATGAGCGGCAGCGAAAGATTGCGGAGCCGCTGGTGCTCAGCCGCGGTCAACGCAAACGAGGCAACAATAAGGGCGTCCGCGTTGCGCCTGGCAGGAAGGGTGGCAAAGAACTCGGCGTGCTGCCCCTCATCGATGATCCGGTAGATGATCAGTTCATGGCGGGCGGCACGCAGCTGCTCGTAGATCGCGTCAAGCACCGAGCCGTTGAACCACGAGCTCAACCGACCGCTGACCAGGACGGCGATCCGTTCGAGCCTGCCAGTGGCGAGGCTCGACGCGGCGCGCGAAATAGAGAAAGAAAGCTCCTCAGCGGCGGCCAACACCCGGTCCCGCGTCGATTCGGCCACTAGGGGCGAGCCTCGCAGCGCCCGGGAAACAGTCGCGACCGAGACGCCAGCCAGGTCAGCCACGTCCTGCATACTCGACCGCTGGGTCAGGATGCATCCTCCAGGTTCCAGCTTTGCAAGCGCTGTCATCGAAACTGTGATCAGGATAACGAGCCGAGAGACCGTCATTGCGTTGAGCCTTTTTCGCGGCCCCCGTAAGCTTGTTGCAAGCGCTGTCATTCGGGTCTAGGTTCAGCGCTTCATCCCACCGATTCTGCTTAACTCTCCAAGGGTGCTCACGCCGTGACTGATCAGCTTGTGCTCGCCACCGACGCGAAATTGGCTGCTGACTGGTGGCGTCAGGCAGTTGTCTACCAGGTCTATCCACGCAGCTTCGCCGACAGCAACGGTGACGGCATCGGAGATCTTGCAGGCGTAACATCCCGGATCGGTTATCTGGCCGCGCTCGGTGTGGACGCCATTTGGCTGAGCCCGTTTTATCCCTCAGCATTGGCTGATGGTGGCTACGACGTGGCGAACCATCGCGAGGTTGCTCCTGAGCTTGGCACGCTCGAGGACTTCGACGCGTTGGTGGAGTCGGCGCATGCCGTTGGCATCCGGGTGATCGTCGACATCGTGCCCAATCACACATCGGATCTGCACCCGTGGTTCCACGAGGCGCTCGCTTCAGAGCCGGGTTCGCCGGCTAGGGCGCGCTATATCTTCCACGACGGCCGCGGGCCGGGTGGTGCTGAGCCGCCCTCGGACTGGATCTCCCATTTCGGCGGTCCGGCTTGGACCCGGGTGCCCGACGGCCAGTGGTATTGCCATCTGTTCGCGCGGGAGCAGCCCGACCTGAACTGGGACAACCGCGAAGTGCGTGACGACTTTCTCAAGACTCTGCGATTCTGGGCCGATCGTGGCGTCGACGGTTACCGCGTCGACGTGGCGCACGCACTGGCCAAAGATCTATCCGAGCCGCTCCGCAGCAAGCCGACGTTGGAGGACAAGACCCTGCCGCTCGACGGCAGCGACCCGCTGTACGACCGCAATGAGGTCCATGAGATCTACGCCGAGTGGCGGCAGGTCTTCAACGAGTACGATCCGCCGCGCACCGCGGTCGCCGAGGCTTTCGCACCCTCCGAACGCCGCGCCCTCTATGCCCGGCCAACGGAACTCGGACAGGCCTTCAACTTTGATCTGCTGAAGGCTCACTACGGGGCGCGAGCCTTCCACGACGTGATCACGTTCTGCCTGAACGAGGCCGAGAAGACCGGCTCATCCTCGACGTGGGTCCTGTCCAACCACGACATCGTCCGGCACGCTACCCGGTATGCGCTGCCCGCTGGGATTGATCTTGACGAGTGGCTGATGGCGGACGGAGCTCTTCCCCTGGCGAATGAGGAACAGGGTTTGCGCAGGGCGCGGGCGGCCACTCTGTTGATGTTGGCATTGCCCGGGTCGTCCTACCTCTACCAGGGCGAGGAACTGGGACTGCATGAGGTCGCGGACCTGCCACCACATGCACTTCAGGACCCAATCTGGCACCGGACGCTGAAGACCAGGAAGGGCCGAGACGGTTGCCGGGTGCCCTTGCCATGGACCCACGTCGGAGAATCATACGGATTCGGGGAGGGTCAGGCCTGGCTGCCGCAGCCGGCCGGTTTCTCCCGAACCGCGGTCACAGCCCAAGCCGGACGGGATGATTCAACACTCGAGATGTACAGCGGCGCCCTGCGGCTGCGGCGACAGTTGCAAACGGTCGAGCAGCTGAACTGGATCCCGACCGACAACGCCGACGTGTTGCATTTTGTCCGGCCTGGTGGCTGGCACTGCATCACTAACTTCAGTACGCAGCCAGTCGAGTTGCCGGATGGCGTGGTGCGGATCAGCAGCGCGCCGCTGGAAGCCCGGATGCTGCCCGGCGAGACGACCGTCTGGTTCACGGAGTGGCCGGAGGGCTGATGTCGCCCGCTGTCCTAGGGTGAATCCATGCCCTTGTTCGGCCGCAAAAACATTGACGAGCCTGCCCGGGCAGTGCCGGAATATGACCCGTTGCCTCCGCCGCCCGAGCCTGGACCTGGCGGACTGCGATCGATGGAAGACCATCGTAGTTATCTGCTGAGTTGCGTCGACGAATTGCCGCCCTTCCGGCAGCATATCTTGGATGCGCTCGGCCTGAGCATCTGCGAGGACGTCAACGCAAGCCTGAGCCTGCCCCGCTTCGACAATTCAGCCATGGACGGCTACGCGGTTCGCACCAAGGATGTGGCATCTGCCAGTCCGGAGGAACCGGTACGCCTGCCTGTTGTCGGCGAAATAGCGGCCGGCGAAGTGGCTGGCCATCCGCTGTCGCCCGGCACCGCCATCAAGATCATGACTGGCGCACCCGTACCGGTGGCCGCGGACACGATCGTGCCGTACGAGAACACCGACCGCGGCGGTGACGATGTCCGGATATTTGCACCTAGTCAACCCGGCCAGTACATCCGGCGGATAGGTGAGGACGTGACGGAAGGTAGCCAGATCTTCCGTCAAGGTGATCAACTCGGCGCGCGGGACGTCGGGTTGCTCGCAGCGATCGGCCTGGGCAAAGTGCTCGTTCGACCACGTCCGCGAGTGGTGGTGATAGCCACCGGAACCGAGTTGGTGGAACCGGGCCTGCCGCTGAGCAATGGCCAGCAGATCTTTGATTCCAACTCCTATTTGCTCGCCGCAGCGGCGAAGGCTGCCGGCGCCCAGGTATATCGGGTCGGCCAGGTCGGGGACGATGCGGCCGCGTTGAAGCTCCTCATCAGTGACCAACTGATCCGGGCCGACCTGATCTTGACCACTGGAGGTGTCAGTCAGGGCGACTATGACATTGTCAAGGCGGTGATGCCGGAGATGGGTGCGTGCGATTTTTCGCAGGTGGCGATGCAACCAGGGAAGCCGCAGGGCTTCGGCTTGATCGGCGACGATCGGGTGCCGATGATCATGTTGCCAGGGAACCCGGTTAGTGCCTTCGTCTCCTTCGAGGCCTTCGTCCGCCCAGTGATTCGCAAGCTGATGGCCGCCCAGCCGTACGTCCGGCCGACAATTCGCTGCCACGCCGCACACCCGATGAGCTCCATCGCGGGAAAACTGCAGCTTGCCCGCGGAATCGTTGACACAGGCGACGCCGACCAGCGAGAAGTCCGCCTGGCCGGCGGCCACGGCTCCCACTTGCTCCGTGATCTTGCTCGCTCCAACGCCCTGGTGATCTTGCCAGCGGAAACCCAATCAGTAGCAGTGGGGGACGAGCTCGACGCTTGGCTGCTCGACGAGTTGTCGTGAACGAGCCAGTTTTCCCACATCTGAGTTCCACCGGCGAGGCGCGGATGGTCGACGTCAGCGCCAAGGACGTCACCGTGCGGACCGCCACCGCCGCGGCTCGGGTGCTGCTCAGCGCCGAATGCGTCGCAGCGCTGCGGGACGGCACTGTGCCGAAGGGCGATGCGCTGGCAGTCGCTCGAATCGCCGGTGTGATGGCCGCGAAGCGGACTCCGGATCTGATTCCGCTCTGCCACCCGCTGTCGATCAGCGGCGTTGACGTCATTGCCGAGGTGGTCGACTCCGGCGTCGAGGTCGCCGCCACGGTCAAGACCACCGACCGTACAGGCGTGGAGATGGAGGCGCTGACTGCCGTGAGTGTCGCAGGGTTGGCATTGATCGACATGATCAAGGCGATTGACCGCGCCGCCGTCATCACCGACCTTCGGTTGCTGGCGAAGTCCGGAGGGCGTAGCGGGGAGTGGGCCCGGCCAAAGGAGGAGGAGGCCGAACGCGGGTGACCGACACGGCGTTGGTGATCACGGTCTCCACAAGGGCGGCTGCCGGTGTCTATGCCGACAAGTCCGGGCCCGTCGTCGCGGCGGCGCTACGTGATCTTGGTTTTCTGGTCGCCGGCCCCGTGGTTGTGCCGGATGGCGACGAGGTCGGCAACCGACTCCGCGAGGCTGTGGCCAGTGGCCACGCGGTCGTGATCACCACGGGCGGTACCGGGCTGCACCCACGGGACCAGACGCCCGAGCAAACCCGCTCGGTTGTGGAGCGCGAGGTTCCCCAGCTGGCGGCCCAGGTCGCCCGTTACGGTGTTGATCATGGCGTACCGACCGCGGTGCTGAGCCGTGGGATTGCCGGAGTCGCCCAGGGCACTTTGATCATCAACCTGCCCGGATCGTCGGGTGGGGCGAAGGACGGCATGGCTGTGCTTGGTCCGCTGCTGCGCCACGCGGTCAGTCAGCTTCACGGTGGAGACCACTGAGATGAGTCGCGGGGTCGACGGGTCGGGCATCCGTTCCCCAACAATGTTCGGCCGGCATCACTGGCCGGTCACCCTTAGGCACAGTCCGGTGGTGCTGGCTCCGATCCGGATCCGTGATCGCGCCAGCTGGGACCGGGTCCGAACTGCGAACATGGCCTGGTTGCGACCCTGGGAGGCAACGCTTCCGCCGGAATCGCAGGCTGGCCCCTCGACCTTCGCGGGCCTGGTCCGAACGCTGACCAGGCAAGCGAAGGCGGGCCGGACACTTCCTTGGTTGGTGCACTACGAGGTCGCGCCAGGAAAGCAACAGCTGGTCGGGCAGCTGACGGTAAGCGGTATCGTCAGCGGTTCGGCATCCTGGGCCCAGATCGGTTATTGGATCGATGAGCGCTTCGCCGGTCGCGGGATCATCCCGACCGCGGTCGCCCTGGCGGTGGATTACTGCTTCGATGTGATGAAGCTGCATCGGATCGAGATCGCGATCCGGCCAGAGAATACGAAGAGTCTGCGAGTCGTGGCCAAGCTGGGCTTCCGGCCAGAAGGATTACGGCCGCGCTATCTGCACATCGACGGTGATTGGCGTGATCATCTAGTTTTTGCGCTCACTGCCGAGGAGGTACCAGAGGGTCTGGTGCGTCGCTGGGAAAACCTTCGACCTCGCTAGTCAGTCACATCTGTTAACTCCTGTTTCTTGCGACACACCGGTCAACATCGCAGGGGCCAAGCTGGTACGCGTTTACGGTCTGGATGTGGGTACGACGGGTGTGATCTTCGGCGCTATCGCGATCGCCTGGCTCGCCTACCTCGTCCCGCACTTCGCCGGTCGCCGAGATGACGATTTGAGCGAGGAATTGGGGATCGACAACCGGTTCTCGGATTCGATGCGGATCGTCCGCACCGGCTCCGCGCCGCTGCTGAATCAAGATCTTGAACAGATCCAGACCTTCGAAGTCTCCACCCCTCAGACCAGGCGGGCCGCCGTATCGGACCTCCGACGGCTGACGCGGTTGGCCGCATCCCGGCGGTGTCGGGTGCTGCTCATCCTGATGGCCTTGCTCAGTGCCACGATCGCGGTTTGTGCGGTGGAGTTGATTCCGTGGTGGATTGTCGCGGTGCCGGGCGGCTTGTTGTTGATCTTCGGCATCGTGGCGAGGTTCAGCGTACGGACCATGCGACAGAGGCTCGACTCCCGTTATCACTCGATCCGCCGAGGCAGCGACGAGGTGACCGTCTTCCTGAATCTCGGGCAGGCGAAGAACCCGGCCGGGGATGTGGGCAGCTCCAGTCAGGCTGAACCTGCGATCAATCAGGGCGCTCTGTGGGATCCGGTTCCGATCACGATGCCGACCTATGTCTCAAGGCCTTTGGCGCCGCGGACTGTACGGACCATCGATCTGTCCGGACCTGCGACCGTGTCGTCCACGAGTCCTGAATTGCCGGTTACAGCGGATGCTCAGCCAGTTGTCGACGCCGGGTCAGAGGAGCAACTGGTCGAGCTGGAGGCGGTCGACATCGACCGGGCCGCCACCGCCTGAGTGGTAAAGTCTCGATGCTGATCGGCCCGCCGATCCGCGCGGGGCTATGGCGCAGTCGGTAGCGCGTCTCGTTCGCAACGAGAAGGTCAGGGGTTCGAGTCCCCTTAGCTCCACCGAGTGTAAGTGGCACCTGATCAGGGGCGACGCACCCAGCCCCTACGACTCACCATCGTGTGATTCCGACTCGTCCTGCTGATTTGTGCCCCCCGTGTGCCCCGGACGGTTCAGACGCTCCAGTCCGGCCTTATCGGCCGACGTACCCAGGTGGTGCAAGTAGAGGTTCGTCGTCGCCACCGACGCATGTCCCATCCAGGCCTGGACGGTGACCACGTCGACCCCACGGGCCAGCCACAGGCAGGCTGCGGTGTGACGTAGGTCATGGATCCGGCGCCCCTCCGCGACCGTGGACCAGGCCAACGTGCGCTTGAGGGCGGTCGCGTG
>Ga0126304_10000455_pt1 | contig 16477 bp, 12 predicted proteins | sample Plot25_FD_92538 | JGI IMG/M metagenome (GOLD analysis project Ga0126304, IMG submission 92538) | Serpentine soil microbial communities from UC McLaughlin Reserve, CA, USA - Plot25 | ecosystem: Environmental > Terrestrial > Soil > Grasslands | place: USA: UC McLaughlin Reserve, Lake County... | reverse complement strand
TGGGGTGGAGGCGGAATGAAGAACTCGTCACTCTCATACCCGCGTGGAGAGATCTGCTCGCGGCGACTCTACCTTCATGGGAGTAGAAAGTTCCACGGCGGAATGACGCTTAACCGGGAGATAAAATAGCCTTAATGCAAAGGGAAATAGATGAGGAGCTAGCGAATTAAGACGACGGCCAATGAAACTTGCAGCGCCCTTATAGTAGAAAAAGTGGATACGCAGCCATGAATCCAGACACGGTCAGGGGAACGACGAACAGGGTAGCCGTGGCCTCTCTGACTTTAAATCAATTTTTCCCGGCGAGTAATTCTGTGTATGCCTAGTTGGCCATTAGACTTGGGTATAATGCGGCTCGCTCACGGTGCACGAACGTGTTGACTCCCAACAGCAATCAAAAAGATAAGTCATAATACAGCTACGCGATGGCTAAAGTCGGAGACAGGATTGGCCCTTACGTCTTAGTCGACAAGCTCGGACGCGGAGCATTTGGCGTGGTCTGGCTCGCCGAGAAGCGCGGTGCCATTCTCACGAGTCAGGTGGCGCTGAAAATGCCGAACGACGAGGACGTGGATTTAGAGGCCGTGAAGCAGGAGGCCGAAGTCTGGAAGCTGGCCGCCGGGCACCCGAATATTCTGCCGATTATAGACGCAGACGTTTACGACGGGCAGGTGATCTTCGTCAGCGAATACGCCCCGGACGGCTCACTTGCGACGTGGCTGAGGCGGCATGGCGGTAAAGCCCCTTCGTTTGGCGCGGCGGCTCGAATGGTCGAAGGGGTACTTGCCGGGCTCGAACATCTGCACTCCAGAAATATCATCCACCGCGACCTCAAACCCGACAACATCCTGCTTCAGGGGGAGACGCCGCGTCTGGCCGACTTCGGCATTGCGCGAGTGATTAAGACGACAAACCCGTACTCAGTTACGATCTCGGGCACACCCTATTACATGGCCCCGGAAGTTTATAGGGGCAAGCGCACGGAACAGACGGACCTGTGGGCAGTCGGGGTAATTCTTTACCAGCTTCTGGCGGGCTCGCTGCCGTTCCGGCAGGAAGACCCATATTCGCTGATGAACGCGGTGCTGACCGAGCAGCCCGCCCAGCTTCCTACTTCCACGCCCAGCCAGTTGCGCTCATTAGTCGCTAAGTCCCTTGAGAAGGACGAATGGAGGCGTGTCCGTACGGCGGGTGAGATGAGACAGGCACTGGCTGAGATTGCTGTGGGGTCATGGTCGGAAGATTTACCGCCGACAATCACTGACTTGCCACCGGCCAAGCCGCAAACGCCGCTGACCAGAGGGCAGGGGTGGGACGAACGTTCTTTCTTCGAAGAGGCCGGTAAACACCTGAAACCGCATGAACTCGAAGCGGTGCGCCGCTTATACGACTATTCGGTAAAATCGGCCCACGTGACTTGGGGGAGGGGCGCTAAAAAGGGCACTTTCAATGCGAAGTTCGACCACGTCAACAGTAAGTCCGTCTATTCCGTGGGCACGAACGGCAACCTGTATCTGAATTTCGCGTGGTTGGCAGACAGCGCGGCGGGCGCAGAGACAGCTAAGCAACTCGGCCAAAAGTTGAGGCGGCTTAGAGGATTCAATCTGCCTGACAACTACCCGGAGAAGTACATCACGGTGCCGATAGCGAGATGGGTCGAACAGGTCAACGAATTCACAAGCATTATTGATGACGTGGTTCGGCCTTACCCTGATGGGCAGGGGAGCGTCGTCGAAGAAGAGGAAGAGGAGACGGTTATAAAGCAGCCAGCCGGGCATGCGGTCGAATTCGCAGACGACGACGAGGCATACCTGCGGTGGCTGAGCCAGAACCCTGAAGGATATGTCGTTAATACCGCGAGGGTGATGAACCCAAACTACATGGTGCTCCACCGCGCCACGTGCCCGCACATAAGTAAGCTTGAGCCGGAATTACGGGGCGGCTTTACGGAAAGGGGCTACGTAAAGATTTGCTCGGCGCACGTCGAGTCGCTTAGAGAGTGGGTGAGGCGACACGGTAGAGAAGACGGTTCATTTAGCAGTGAGTGCAACAGTTGCCACCCGCTTTCCGGCCCCGCGGCTGCGGGCTCGGTAGAACAACTTCAGTTAGAGTACTGGACTTCGCTCAGAGACCTCCTGCGGGAGAAGCACAGCCCCGTCAGCTTTAAGGAGCCTCACGCCCGGTATTCAATCACATCGCCCATCGGTCACCCACAGGCGGAGTTAGTGGCCGCCACGAATACGAAAGACGGCAGGATTGCCGTGGGCGTCTGGATTAATAAACGCAAGGACATCTTCCGTCTGTTACAAAACGAAAGGGATGAAATCGAGAGGGATCTTGCATGGCGTGACCCCCATAGGAGGCAAGACTTCCTGTGGCTCGAAAACGAGGGAGAGGTTAAAAGCGATATCTGGCTGCGCTGGCATGACGCGAACATAAAGGAGCGCGCGAGGTGGCCGGAATTCCTCGAATGGCACTGGAAGAATCTGGAGGCGTTTTACAGCGTCTTCGAGCCGCGCCTGCGTGAACTCGGCTCCGGTAAAGATTCCCTAAAGGTCACACGCATCGACGAGCCGGTGATGGCGATCAGCATCGGCGGTCAGTACCCGAACGCGAAGAACGACCGCGACCTGTACCACGCCACGCGCGGGGCCTGGCGGATAGACAGGCGCCGCGCGGAGACGGCTGAGTACGCCTTCGCCGTTTATAAAGGCGTGATTAAGGAAGTCTACAAGATAGACGAGTGGAGGCCGGTCAGCTCCGAGTTGTACGGGATACTTGAACGGCTGGCCGGCCATCAGGATGATGACAGTCCAGTGGAAGGGGACGATACCCGCTCAGAGTTCGTCGGCACACTTGCGTCGGAATCCATCCGGGAGAAATACGTGGGCAAGCGGCTACCCAAACGCTCTTACGGGTCGCCCATCCTCTACTTTAATTGCTAAACCGCCAGTATCAGAGTCTTGTCCAAGAGTTGATCAACGACCACTGTTAGGGCGGGCGAGTTACCTACACGGTTGAAGTTATCTGTCTGGCCGTTGCAGGCGATTGCCACGTACACTCACCATCCGGACAAAGGTACAGAGCTGATGGCGCACAAGGGGATGACCGAGCAGCTCCCGCATCGCAGGTTCCTGGAGCAACTACTTACTCAGACGGAGGGGAAGAATGCTCTTCACTATAAGCTTCTACCCTCGTCCCGTGATTATATCGGCGCAGACGCGGGCGCTGGCGGCCTATCCTTCAGGTACGTTGTCGGTCAGGACAGGAGCCGCATTGAGCTTTATATTGCCCGCAAGGAAGCCTTGGCCAACAAAAAGTTGTTTGACAATCTGTGCTCACATAAGAGGAAAATCGACTCCGCATTCGGCGAGGAGCTGTCGTGGGAAAGACTTGATGGCAGCAAGAGTTGTCGCGTCGCGCACCGCATGCTCGGGGGAGTTAAGGACGAGCCCCACTGGCAAGAAATTCAAACGGCGCTGATAGACGGGATGGTGCGTCTGGAGAAGGCTATTCTACCGTTTATAGGAACTTAGGCGACTGAGATGTGAAAGGGGATTCGGGCGTCTAACAAAGCCTTGGTTGTGAGAATCAGCCAAGGCTTTTTGATTTTATTGGCGCTAATAACCTTTACGACGCCGTGCCACAGCCGCGCTATGTAAGTCGCGCTTGACCGTGATCCGCTGCACGTAATATGTCGTCGTGCTCAGGTTGGAGTGGTCGAGTGCGTCCTGTGTCGCCGCCATCGAGCCGGTCTCTTCGGCGACAATGCGGGCGTAAGTGTGCCGCGTCTGATGCAGATGCACGTGACCAAGCCCTGCCTGCCGCGCGTAGAGCTTCAGGTTGCGCACAAAAGCATGTGACGAGAGTGCGTCGTCCGGCAGCTCCGTGTGGTTGTGCCTCGTCCACAGCGGCTCGTTAGTCCTGAACACGCGCAGGCGGTTTGACGCGGTCAGGTAATCGAGCAGCGCCGCCCTGACCTCAGGGTCCCGTACTTCGCGCGCCCGGTACCGCCCGCCTTTGACCCGACCGCTGAGGATGATGCGATCCTCTTCGACTATGACATCCTGCCCGCGCAGGGAGATAACCTCATCCCGGCGCAGTCCCGTGCTGGTGTAGAGAAGTAGCAGGGTCAGGTCACGCTTTGCCACCAGGTCACCGGTCGCAGCTTTTTGGCGGACCACGTCTGTCAGTGCCCGCAACTCTTCGTCCGTCCAGGCTTTCGTCGCCTCGGTCTGGTACGGGCGCACCCGCTTCGGGCGGGCGAGTAGGGCCGGGTTCTGACGCAGGTGCGCACCGACTGCCGACTGGGACATGGCCCAGCGGTAGAAGGAGGAGAGGAAGGCGACGCGGGAGTAAACGGTGGCGGGGCTCTTGCCCTCGTCCTCCATCCGTTCGCACCACGCGCGGACGTCCGTGGGCTCGACTTCTCCGGGATTCTTGTTTACCCAGTCGAAGAAGGACTGGATGATCTTCTGCTTGTTCTTCAGCTGTTCCTTGCGTCGCCGCGTCTCGACGCCCGTCGAAGCAACTGACCAGAGCTCGATGGCCGTGCGCAGCACCACCTGTTGGCGGTCGTCGTATAGGGCGAGTGCCGCGTCCGCCGGTGCTTCTGAATTCGTGTCGGCTGCATTCGGTGTGCTCACGATTCCACCTCATCGCGTACTCAAGGGGTGTGAATAAAAACGGAAAGCGGCTTGCGATTGCACTGATACTTCTCGGAGTGCGGCCCTGATCGAGATGGGCCCTGGCGGTATCAAAGTAATAGCAAGCCGCTATATTTTTTCCCCTGTCCCTTTACAGGATTTTTCGGGGTATATGGAGTTGACAAAGCCGAGGGCTGAGGTACCTTACAGGGCGAGGAGATTTGCCCGTTTCCGTGGGAGAGATTCGATGACTATCGAGAGAGATGACCAACTCGACAAGCTGCGAGCCGTCGGCAGGCTGGTGGCCCGCACCCTGGCCGCCATGGGTAAGGCGCTGGAGCCCGGCATGACTACCAAGGAGTTGGATGACTTGGGCCGCGCCCTCCTGGAGAGGGAAGGCGCGCGCTCCGCCCCCGAACTCACCTACGGCTTTCCCGGCGCGACCTGCATCTCGGTCGGCCCCGACTGCGCGCACGGCATCCCGGACTCCACGGTGGTGAAGGCGGGCGACCTCGTCAACATCGATGTCTCGGCCGAGTTGGACGGCTATTTCGGTGACACCGGTGCGAGCTTTGCCGTCCCGCCGACCCGCCCCCGCATCGAACGCCTCTGCCGCGACGGCCGCCGGGCGATGTGGGCCGGGATCAGGGCCGTGAAGCCCGGGCGTCGGCTGAACGAGGTCGGCCGCGCCATCGAGGGCTTCGCCCGGAGGAACGGCTACAGCCTCGTGCGCAACCTGGCGAGCCACGGGGTCGGGCGTTCGCTGCACGACGAGCCCGCTGCCATCCCGACCTGGTACGAGCAGCGGGACAGGCGCACGATACCCGAGGGGTTGGTCTTCACCATCGAGCCCTTCCTGTCGCTCGGCGCGGAGTGGGTGAAGGAGCAGGATGATGGCTGGACGCTACGCCCGCCTCATCAACAGCCCACGGTGCAGTATGAGCACACGCTCGTCGCCACCAGCCGAGGACCGTTGATCCTCACCCTGGCCTAAATACCCCTGACAAGGCCGCCGCAAAAGCGGCCAGGGACGCAGTGACATGACGATCAAGAGATTGGACCACGTCAGCGTCGTCGTCGAAGACCTCGCCGACGCCGTCGCCTTCTTCACCGCCCTCGGCATGACGAAAGAAGGCGAGGCGGCGGTCGAGGGTCCGTGGGTGGACCGCGTTAACGGGCTCGAAGGTGTCCGGGTCGACATCGTGATGATGCGGACCCCGAACGGGCACGGGCGGCTTGAGCTGACGAAGTTTCGCAACCCGGAACTGGTCGAGATCGAACCGGCAATCGCACCGCCGAACGCGCCGGGCCTCCGAAGCGTCATGTTTACGGTCGAGAGCGTCGACGACACTGTCGCTCACTTGCGCCCCCACGGCGCCGAACTAATTGGCGAGGTAACTCAGTACGAGGACAAATACAGGCTCTGCTACGTGCGAGGCCCGGCGGGCATCATCGTCGCGCTGGCCGAGGAACTCTTCTGAAGCGTTCATCGCCTTCGGAGAGGCTGGTGGTGCCGCGGGCGCTCCTTCTCAGCCCGTTCGTGATCGCGTGGGGTAGGGACTCTGCGATGAAGGCGCTGTTGTATTCGAAGTAGAGGACTCTCTCCTGCTCGGCCAATGTGCCGACCATGACCTGCTCATCCCCCCATTCCAGCCGTACGTCGAGTTTGCGCATCGCCCCGCCTCCCTCGCTTGCGTGACGGCCGTTCCACTTGCCGCTCCAGTTCGGCCAGAGACCTGGCGGGCTCGGGAGCGAAAAGCTGATCAAAGCCCGCACGGGCCTCGAAAACGATGGCGAGTTTCAGCAGGCGGTCCAGGGAGATGCGCCCACTCCGCTCGAAGATCCGATACGTCGGCAGGGCCAGCCCCGCACGCTCCGCGACCTCCTGCTGTGTCCAACCGCGTCCCAGACGAAGTGCCTTGACCCGACGTGCCAAAGCGCGCCTGATATCGAGTGGAGTTTGAAGCTCTATGGGTAACATATTATCAGTTATCCTATATTTGCCAAGTTAACTGACATTATTATATCAGTTAATAATCGAGCGTCGATCACGTCATAGCCCCGTTTTTCGTTCATTATTTTGGTTCATATATCTTCATGGTCGGCGCCTTCGCACGCGACCTCTTGGCGGAGTTGCGCCACGACTCCAAGGCGCAGAAGGCGACGAGCGACGTAAACTTCGGATCAGGGGTGGGCTGAGAAGGGAAGAGCCCTGGGCCTTAGCTCACGGCGGCCGGGTCGGTCGCCGTGAGTCCCGGGTAGCGGGAGAAGTCGCGCGTGTTGAAGGTGAGTATGCTCGCGACGCCGTGGGCCTCCATAACTGCCGCCAGGCGCGCGTCGTGCACCTGCTTGCCCGAGACCCCGTGCGCGGTCACCAGCGCGAGCCAGTGACGGAAGACCGACGGCGTGTCGTCCAGACAGAGGAAGAAGTTGAGCAACTTCCCCACCTCCTGCTCCGCCTGCCGAGCGTCCCATCCGAAGCCGTTGGCGTCCACTGGCCGCGTAGCGACGGCCCAGAACTCGATTAGGTTCTGGGCCGTGATGTACACCCGATCCCCACGCGAGAGCAGGACCGCGACGGCGTCCACGGCCGTCGCGTGGACGGGAGAGGCGGCGTCGCTGAAACGAAGCAGGACGTTAGTGTCCAGCAGGTAGTCCGCCATCAGTCGTAGATACTCTCCCGCGAGATGGCCTCGTCAGATAGGCCGGGGCCGCCGCGGTGCGAGAGCGCCCACCTGCGGAACTCTTCTGCCCGCTCCTCCGGAGTAGACGAGTCCCACCGGGAGGCGCCGCCCGCGGGGCGAAGGACGATCTTGTCGCCTTCGCGCTCGACGACGAAGCGCGCGTGCGCGCCCACGTCCCCCAGTTGCTCCTGGGTCAGGCGGAGGGACCCCTCCGTGTCGGTCTCTAAGATGGTCTTACTCATACCTCTCACCTCATCGACGCGCTCAAGCGACCAGCCCCGGCTCGACTAGCCGGGACGTGAGAGCTTGGGCGCACAACACGAACCGCGCCGCCATCCTCTCGACGGCCAGCCTCGACGACAAGGACGCGTGTGCCGCGGAAGACCCACGACCTGCTGACCTTCTCCGGGTCGCGCCCGCCGCCGCAAGCTGACCGACTCATCATGGCCCTATTGTATCGCCGCCCCCCTGTTTGTTCTAGACATTTGTGACCTTACGGCCGCGGAACTGAGCGAGCCCGGGATGATCCCCGCGAGAGGTTCTCCTGTTACACCTACCCTTTCAAACTCGAAGCATACGCTTTTACCCGGGCCCCTTACAGGAATCTCATGTGAGAGCCAGGTACTGAGTCGATTGAACTCGGCGTCGGCTTTCTTCAAGAGTTGGGACGGAAGGGTGATTGGTCAAATCAACCGAACCCGCCAGTTATGACCTATAGTGATAGCTCCTCAGAGTGCTTCAACGCGGAGTCCGCCGAGCATCGTCGCCGCCGTGACAATAAATGGAACCTGGCACCCCTCTCCGGCGTCCCTAAGGGCGAACTGAGTTGGGTGTTGTCAGGCGGGCCGGGACATGGTGCGAAAATTTCCTTGACAGGGAAAACCGCCCGTCGTAAATTTCGCCCGAACCCGAAAGTAGCGATTGCCCCACTAACCTCGCAAGCCTTTACCCTCGAGAGCTACAGGAAGAACCGATTCTGTTAGCCTCACTCGCCGAGCAAAGAGATAGTACGTAAATGCGGCCTCTCGGCCACATAACGCGGCCTCCCCTTCGATACCGCCGGCAGGGTTGTGCGGCCCGGACGGGTCTGCGGGCTGGCCTAACAGTACATGATACGCACTTAATGAAAGTCCTGCCGGCACCAGGGGTGCCGGCAGGACTTTTTGGCAACACAGCTTCCGCCACTCGATCGGAGAATACGCGTCTTAGGCGGCGGAGCCCGACAACACGCTGGGAGAAATTTCTATGCTGCGCGCTCGCTTTGCCTCAGCTTCCTTCCTCAGGTCGAGAGTGGTCGCGGTTTCTCTGGCGGCGGTAACGCTGGCCGCGCTAGTGGGCGCCGCTCGAACTTACTCCTCGGGCGTCCGGCCTGGTGGAGCGCCTGCGACGCCCTACGCTTCCGCAAGCACATTCGACCACACCAAGAAACCCGGCAGGGTCGTCGAGACCGAGTTGATCACGCTGCGGGCCACCGGCTTCGAGCCCTCCGAGATCACTCGGCCCGCCGGCGAGTTCATCCTGATGGTGGAGAACGTCACTGGCGAGCCTGTGAACCTCCGTTTCGACCGCGAGACCGGCGAGCGGGTGCACGAGATGAGGATGTCGCGCGAGGAGCCGGACTGGAACGAGTCGGAGGACCTACGTCCCGGACGCTACCTCATGACGGAGGCGAACCACCTGGACTGGGTGTGCCGCGTCACCGTCACCGCCCGCTGAGGCCGTCAACCGTCACGAAAGGCGGCGAACGCACCACACGCCCTCACCCCGGAGGAACCCACCTTGTTCAGCCCAGGCACTATTATTCGCCACCTCCCCGGCAGAGTCTTCAATCGCGCGACCACTCTGATCATAGTCATGCTGCTGGTGGCGGCCGCGGCGGGCGCGCAGACCACGACCACGACTAGCGTCACGAACGGCAGTACCCCCTCGGGGTTGCAGCCCGGCTCCCCGGCGGGCTCCTACGCGTTGAGCGGGTTCGACAACGTTAACCTCTACAACGGCAACCTGAACTTCCGACTGCCGCTTCTGAATGTCGGCGGCAGGGGCTCGGCCGGCTACGCCATGGTGCTCGCGGCCAACCTGAAGAGTTGGCACGTTAAGCACACGCACAAGGAATGGCCCGACGGCTCGACAACGGATTCTTTCGTCCCGACCCAGACCGGTTGGACACCTTACAGCGGTTACGGGGCCGGCAAACTCACGGGCAGGAGTTACGGCCTGCAAGTGTCCTCGAACCTGTCCTGCCGCTGGTACGGCAAGACGCTGGCGCGGCTGACCTTCTCGGCGTCCGACGGAACGGAGTACGAGTTGCGCGACCAGCTTACTAACGGGCAACCGCTGAACTCCACGTGCAATCAGGGTGCGTACCGCGGGATGGTCTTCGCCACGGCCGACGGCACATCGGCGACGTTCATCTCCGACACCGCGATCTACGACATCCCCACGATCAACCCTTTCGGGCCGACGGGGTTCAGCGTCTCCGGTTACCTGATGCTACGCGACGGAACGCGCTACAGGATCGACGGCGGCGGCGTCACCTGGATCAGGGACCGCAACGGCAACAAGGTCAGCTTCGCCTACACGAGTAATTCCATGACTGTCACCGACTCGCTCAACCGCACGGTGACGGTCAACTACAACGTCTCGGACGTCGCGCCGTACGGCCTGTGCGACCAGATCATCTACGGCGGCTTCGGGGGCGCCCAGCGCGTCATCCGCGTCTCGCGCACTGACCTCGCGAGCGCCTTTAGGCCCGGTGCGGGCTACACGACCCAGACCCTGGGCGGCGCGAGCGGGCTCTTCCCCGAACTCAACGGGTCGAGCAGCACGACGTATAACCCGACCGTCGCCTCAGCGGTGTGGCTGCCAGACGGGAGGAGATACAGACTCTATTACAACAGCTACGGCGAGCTGGCGCGGGTCGAGCTGCCCTCCGGCGGCGCGGTCGAGTACGACATGACGCCGGGGTCGGGCGTCTTCTGCCCCGGCCCTATCTGTAGTCTTCCCGACGACGATGCGGAGATTTATCGCAGAGTAGTTGAGCGGCGAGTCTATCCTGACGGCTCGACCGGTACGACATTCGAGCACAAGGACGTTTACAGCAACTCGGAGACGGTGGGCACCGCCTCCTCGACCGTGACCGTTGAGCAGATCAGTCAGGGCGGAACGGTCCTGGCGCGCAGCCGGCACTACTTCGACGGGAGCGCTCTCGACTCAATGTTCGCAGGTGCCCAATCTTCCGGCTATGGCGCGTGGTACGAGGGCAACGAGAGGCAGACCGACCTTCTGGAGACGGCGGGAAACATCGGCACCGCGACCGTCCTGCGCCGCACCGTCACCACGCGTGTACAACGGGCACACGTGCCGTGGTGGCCGGGCGCGGGTTACGGCCCCGTGTCGGAGGAGCCCCCGAATGACCCCCGCGTCATCGAGGCGGTTACGACCGTGGAACCGGGCGGTGCCAACTTGGTCAGCAGGCAAACGGCGGTTGATCCCAATGATTCGACGGGGCAGACGATAGGTTTCGACCAGTATAACAACCCGACAGACACGTGGGAGTATGACTACGGGGCCGGAGCGCCGGGAGGGTTCCTGCGGCGCACGCACACCGACTACGTGACCGCATCGAGCTACGTGACCGCAGACGTGAACCCGGCGGTCGGGGCGAGCCTGCGCAGCCTGCCGTCCCAGCAGTGGGTCTCCACGGACATCGCGGGCTCGAACAAGGTGTCGCGCACCGATTACGCCTACGACCAGTTGGGGCTGACGCCCCGCGCCGGCATCACCGGCCAGTGCCCCTACTACGATAACCCGGGGCAGCCGAAGGGACAGTGCTCGGCCACCGGGCCGAACGGGGAGCAGCCGACGGGCCTTACCGCTCGCGGTAACCCGACGGGTGTGACGCGCTACGCCAACGCCGCCGCGGGGGCGGGGCCGGTCACCGCCACGTCGCAGTACGACATCGCCGGCAACGTCGTCAGCACGACCGACCCGAAAGGCAACACCACGACCATCTCCTTCGTTGACTCTTTCTGCAACGACGGCGTCCGGTGCGCCAACACCTACGCGCCTAACACCTTCGCCTTCCCTTCGGGCGTCACCTCGCCCGTGCCAGACCCGACGGGGCAGTACGGCTCGACGACCGCTTTCGCGACCTCGACCGTCTACGACTACTACACGGGGCTGACTTACTCCACGACGGACGCGAACAATAAGACCACCACCTTCTCATACAAGGATGCACAGAATAACCTTGACCCGCGCGACCGACTCAAGGCGGTGGTGCGCCCGGACGGAGGGCGCACCGACTTCAACTACGGCGACACGGCGGGGAACCTGTACGTCCAGACACTCTCCGACCTCGATGCCGGGCGGAGGACGGAGTCGAAGCAGTTCTTCGACGGGCTCGGGAGGGCTTACCGCAGTGCCACCTATGAGAACTTCGACGCGGCAAAGCCTTGGGTCACGGCCGACACGGAGTACGACGCGCTCGGCAGGGTGAAGCGGGCGACCATGCCGTACCGCGCCGCGGGGGGCGCGGCTCCACTCACGCAGGGTGAGTGGTCGAACGCCAAGCGGTCGGAGACCGCATACGACGCGCTGGGCAGAGTACTGACGGTGACGACACAGCCTGACGGGGCGGTTGTCTCCACCTCCTACAGCGGTAACACGGTGACGGTGACAGACCCAGCGGGCACAAAGAGGCGTAGTGTGTCCGACGCCCTGGGCAGGCTCGCGCAGGTGACCGAAGACCCGACCGCCGGCGGGCTGAACTACGTGACTATCTACACGTACGACGTGCTCGGGAATTTACGCAAGGTGGATCAGGGCGGACAGCTCCGCTACTTCATGTACGACTCGCTCTCACGCCTCACCCGCGTCAAGAACCCGGAGCAGGAGGCTTTGGGCGGGCTCGCCGCGACGGACCCCGTCACCGGCAACACCCAGTGGTCGGCGGGCTACGCCTACGACGCCAACGGCAACCTCATCGGGCGGACGGACGCGCGCGACGTCACGACCACCTACAGCTACGACCACCTGAACCGCAACACCCAGACCTCCTACGCGGGCGACCCGTCGGGCACCCTCACCGCCCTGCGCAAGTACGACTCCGGAGTGAACGGCAAGGGGCGGCCGTACCTCACGGAGCAGAGCGGCCCGACCACCTCGGCCACCTATATCGACCAGTACGACGCGGTAGGGCAGCCGCTCGTCCTGCGCCAGAAGTTCGAGACGGGAGGCGTGTGGAGCGCCGACTACACTGTGGCCCGCACCTACAACAAGGCCGGTGGCGTCCTCACGCAGACCTACCCCTCCGGTCGGACTGTCACTTATAACTACGACGCCGCGGGGCGGCCGGGTGACTACAACGGTCAGGCGGCCTTCGCGGGTAATCTCGGCGACGGCACGCAGCGCACCTACGCCTCCGAGGTGCGTTACCACGAGCTAGGTGGGATGGAGCAGGAGCGCTTCGGCACGGCCACGCCCGTCTACAACAAGAGCCTCTACAACGGGCGGGGGCAGCTCGCCGAGATCAGGGTGAGCACCTACTCGATCACCGCGCCCGGTCAGGAGACGAACTGGAACCGCGGGGCCATCATCAACCACTACAGCGCCTCGGGCTGGGGCGCCTCGGGCGGCGGGGCGGACAACAACGGGAACCCCCTCAAGCAGGAGGTCTACGTCCCGAACGACGACCAGATCAGCGACTACACCAACGTCGTGCAGCAGTACGGCTACGATGCCCTGAACCGACTCACCTCAATCGAGGACAAGCCATTCAACGGTAGCCCGGACTTCTACCAGGCGTACAGCTACGACCGCTGGGGCAACCGCACGGTCAACGCCGCGGGCACGTGGAACGCCCCCGCCCCGCAGTTCACCGCAAGCACGGCGACCAACCGCCTGTCGCCGCCCGCCGGCTCCACAATGAGTTACGACGCGGCGGGTAACCTCACCTACGACAATTACACGGGGGCGGGCACGCGCTCCTACGACGCCGAGAACCGCATGACCTCGGCGCAGGACTACTTGGGGCAGACCAGCTTCTACACGTACGACGCCGACGGGAGGCGCGTGCGCAGGCGCGTGGCCGGCGGGTCCGAGGTGTGGCAGGTCTACGGGATTGACGGCGAACTTCTGGCCGAGTACGCGGCGAACGCCTCTCCTGCCACGCCGCAGAAGGAGTACGGCTACCGCGGCGGCGAACTGCTCGTCACGGCGGAGCCGGCGCCGTCTTTAGCCGTCGGCAACCCCGACTTCGAGTCGCCCGCGGTCGGCGGCGGCTACCAGTACAACCCGGCGGGCGGGACCTGGTCGTTCGCCGGCGGCACAGGCGTCTCCGGCAACTCCAGCGCCTTCACCTCCGGCAACCCCGCGGCCCCGGAGGGCGCTCAGGTCGCCTTCGTGCAGGGCGGCAGCACTTCCGTCATCTCGCAGCCGGTCTCGGGCTTCCAGGCCGGGACGAGCTACTCGGTCAGTTTCAAGGCCGCGCAGCGCGGCAACGCCGGTCAGCCGGGGCAGGACTTCGACCTATACCTGGACGCGACGCTGCTGGGCACCTTCCGCCCGGCCGACACCTCCTACGCGCAACTGAGCACCGCCGCTTTCACGACGACCGCGGGCGCGCACACGCTGAAGTTCGTCGGCCGCAACACGTCGGGCGGCGACAACACGGCCTTCATCGACGACGTGAGGCTGAGCGTCGCTCCCCCCACGCAGTCCTTCGTCACGGGGAAGACGCTGGGGGCGCTCAGGGCCGACTACACCGGCCACGTCGGGATGAAGATCGCCGTGGGGGCGCAGGCGCTGACGGTCACGAGCCTCGGCCGCATCTACGTCTCGGGGAACGCGGGGACGCACACGCTCAAGGTGGTGCGCGCCAGCGACAACGCGGTCGTCGCCAGCGCCAGCCTCTCGATGAGCGGCGGGATTTCCGGGCAGTTCAAGTACGCGCCGCTCCCGAGTCCGGTGACGCTGGCAGCTAACACCACCTACTACGTGGTGAGCATGGAGACGGCGGGCGGCGACACTTGGTACGACTACTACGGCACAGTGCTTTCGACCATGTCGGTCGCGTCGGTCGTGAGCGGGATCTACGGCGACGGGGTGAACTGGGGGATCGCGGGCGGGGCGGGCAACTGCTACGTGCCCGTTGACTTCCAGTACCAGTCGGGCGGCGGCACGGCCGACGTGCGGTGGCTGGTCGCGGATCAGCTCGGCACGCCGCGAATGGTCGTGGACAAGACGGGGAGCTTGGCGGGCGTCAGGCGGCACGACTACCTGCCGTTCGGCGAGGAGATCGCGGCCGACGCGACGTGGCGCACGACGGGGCGCGGGTACGTGGGCGACGCCGTCCGCCAGAAGTTCACCGGCTACGAGCGCGACCCGGAGACGGGGCTCGACTACGCGCAGGCGCGCTACTTCGCCTCCGCGCAAGGGCGCTTTACGGGTGCGGACCCTTTGCTGGCCTCCGCGCGCCCGGGCGCGCCGCAGACGTGGAACCGCTACGCCTATACGCTCAACAACCCGCTGAGGTTCGTTGACCCCTCGGGGACGGTCGAGGGCGACGCCCAGCAACAGGCGACGCAGCAGCCGACGCCACAGCAGCCGCCTTCTCCCAACCCTCAGCCCGCCCCATCGCAAGACCAGAGACCAACCAACGTGAGGATTGATGGCCCGCAGCCGAGTGCGGGATTGAATGTGCCTACGGCTGACGGTCAATTCTTTCAGGGGTATGGGACGAATCTTCGGCTAACCCCGACGGATCAAAATGGCAACTCTATCCCTAACGTGACTGTTAGGGAGGAAGTGAATTCTACTCTTACCCTTAACGGGGTAGTTGCACCAACCAACACATTACAGAATCCGGCACCCGTTACCAGTCCGACCGGTGTGGTGCCCGACCTGGTGTCTCATGGAGTCATCACCCCAGCTCGGGTCGATGAGGGAAGCCAAGCGACCAGAGAAGGAATGAGGTCGATACTTGCTACTCCAACCACGCTGACACAAGTTCAATGGTTGTTCATCACTACACCCACAGGGAGAGTAGGTTTCACCGTCTACCAGCGGACGCTAACTAACGTGGGCGCTGACGGGACAGTCCGCCCCTACACAAGACTGTCAGAAGGGAACTTTACGCTCAATCGCCCGAATTCCATCCCAGTGGCGCCGATGCGGATTCTGTGCCCAAGATTCTGAAGCGGGGTTCTTAACCACCGCACCGAACCGAAAGTTGGAAAAACCACGGGCTGAGATTAGAATCAGTCTGACTGCGGCCGGCGGGTATATAGGATAGGTGGCGAGACGCGAAAAGCGCCCCTCGGCTTGGCAGGATAATTGTCATTGCGCTGAGACTGTCCAGAGTGTCTCAAAACATAGGAGACTAGGTAATGATAGTCAAACTGGCTGCTGCTATATTGGTGCTTTGGGCTACCCCCGCCTTCGGGCAGACGGCTTCGGATTTTGAATCGAAATACGGCAAGCCCACCCCCGCCTACTCCGTAAGCGAACATATCTGGATGTCACCCGAATACGGGGCTGACGGACAAGTCTGCCAAATAAGGCTCCTCCCGAAAAGTACTGCTCCTAACTCCGGCGCCCCGTTCGGATATCTCCCTTTCGAGGAGCTAAAGGGGATTTTGAATCGGCTGGCGCCACCCAGTATGTTAGGGACGAAGAAAGAACCATTTAGCACCACCACGACGGGTGGGGGAGCAGCTTGGACGATCTACCGCTATGAAAAAGTAACTTTCTCTTTCGCCTTCTCCTTCAGGGTTGACGCCAGCTTAGATTGGAAGAATTACACTTACGAGTTCCCGGTGAGCGAAGCCGCTCCAGATAAGAAGGCGAGTGATGCACCTTCAGATAAGGAGCCGACCAACGTGGCGGCGTCGGAGGACGATTTCTTACCTAGCCGATCCTCTAAAACTGAGCTCGTCACAATCAAGTGGAACGATAGAACATGTACAGAGAAATAAATCGCCCTCTGTTCACCACATTTCTCATCGTACCCACCATAAGTGGATAAGACATAGATAGTCTGTCTTCCCGCTCACAAGGTCAAGCTCCCTTGAGTTGAAGGTGCTCCCAAGATAGGTGTCATGAACTCCGGACGCTGCGCGCGTTTCCGGCGGCGGCCTAATACTA
>Ga0126304_10000454_pt1 | contig 16488 bp, 16 predicted proteins | sample Plot25_FD_92538 | JGI IMG/M metagenome (GOLD analysis project Ga0126304, IMG submission 92538) | Serpentine soil microbial communities from UC McLaughlin Reserve, CA, USA - Plot25 | ecosystem: Environmental > Terrestrial > Soil > Grasslands | place: USA: UC McLaughlin Reserve, Lake County... | reverse complement strand
GTTTATTTTGCTATCGTTTTAATCAACGCAGTTGGTGAAATTTGAGTGACGATCAGTCTTCTAAGTGCAAGTTTTGACTTTTGATCTGCAACATAAAATAAAAAACAATCGTGATTGCCAAGATTTATAATACTTGGCAACATAGTGGAATATATACGATGTGGGATGCGGGATGTGCAATGCGATATGCAAGTCAGCACTTATCACGTGGGTTAGAAACGAATTTAGGAAGACCAGCGATCCGTATGGCGTTCATTTCAAATTTTCAAATCTTCAAATCTTCGAATTTTCAAATGGACATCTTGTAAGCAGTGATCATTTCACGCCCTCTATGATTCCGCGGTAAGCGTCTTTACGCAAATAATTTTTATCAAATGGCAACGGATAATCCGGAGCTCCGAGCCATGCAGGTATCCAGGAATCGGCATCTCCAACGTTCCAGGTCGTAATTCCAAATTGCTGGCTGGCAGGAATAGCGTTATATGCTTTTGCAACATATTTGTACCTCGCCGCCTGTTGCGCGGATAGGGCAGGCGTTAAAATAAAGCCCTGGACTTTGGCATCGTTTAGGCGAACGTCCAATTCTGAAATATGAACGTTTAAACCCGTTGCTGCGGCACTGTTAATGGCCGCACTGATATTGGCATCTGATTGAGTGTAAGTCATATGAAACTGCAGTCCGATGCAATCGATCGGAATGCCTCTCGTTTTGAAAGAAGCAATCATATTCGAGATTGCATTTCTTTTCGCGCTGCTGTATTCATGTCCGTAATCATTATAACATAATACCGCGTCAGGATCTGCCTGACGGGCGTACTGAAAACAACGTGCTACATAATCAGGACCCAACTTCTGAACCCAGATCGTGTTTCGGATCGTGCCATCGTCGCTGAAGGCTTCATTCACCACATCCCATGATGTTACTTTTCCTTTGAAGTGAGTAACGACGGTTTGAATATGTGTTTTCAGTAAATTTTCCCATGCAGTAGAATCACCAACAAAGTTTGTAACCCAGGAAGGCACAGCGTTATACCAGTTTAATGTATGGCCATGGATGCGTTTGTTATTGGTTTGCGCATAGTTAACAAGGTAATCCGCGTCTGCCCATGAGAAAGTGTTTTCAGCCGGATGCAAAGCATCAAATTTCATGGCATTTTCGGCTGTTATGCTATTGTACTCTTTGGTCACAACGCTATTATACTTTGTGTTATTTTTCATAAGGTTCACGCTTACCGCAGCCCCCAATGGAAAGGGCAGCATTTTATAAAGGATCGTATCAACAACCGAAAGAGGTGGTTGCGTTCCGCCAGTTGTATTGTCACTTTTTTTTGTGCAGGAGAATATAACCATTGATGTTATGCAGACATAAAACAAATATGATTTCATAACAAGATATTCCGTTTTGTTTATCATACCACTACCAAAAATATGATAACTATTCACTGTGATGGGGAAACATCCATTCTTTTAAAAACCACTGCCTGTAAACGCCAGGGGCCGCTTGAAATTAATCAAAATGATGTTCTAGTCAATGCTGCAATAACAGACTTTTAGTGAGCATGTGGCCCCTGCGGGAACAGGTATTGAATTTTTGCTTTCACAAAGCGGTTGCCCCAATGGGGCATAGACAAATATCCTATACTTCAGTTGACGAAAATTTTCTTACGTTAAATTTAATGGTTGGCTATGGCCTTATGTTTCGTACATCGCATGTCACTCCCTACCTCCTACATGGTACTTCATACGTCGTACATTGCACATCATTTCTTCAAAGCAAAAGCAACATACTTATCGCCTGAAGGACTTCGAAGTTTTCCTCCTCCACAGGCGATCACCACAAATTGTTTGCCGTTTACTGCATACGTTGAGGGCGAGGCAAATCCTGGTGCTGGCAGTACCGTCTCCCAAAGCAATTTGCCGGTACGCTTATCGAAAGCCTTGAATTTTTTATCTGGTGTGGCCGCAATAAAAATTAAGCCGCTGGCAGTTACAAGCGGCCCGCCATAATTGTCAGTGCCCGTAGGTGAAATGCCTTTCTCAATCAGTGCAGGAATTTCTCCAAGTGGAATTTGCCAGAGATGCTGACCAGTCTGAAGGTTAATTGCAGTTAACGTACCCCATGGTGGATTGTTTACCGGGAAGCCTTTAGGATCATACCACCGATTATAACCCGTATGGACATATGGGGATGTTCGTTTCGGACTGCCCGAAGAAACTACTGCGGCTGTGTCCTTTTTCAGCATCACCAAAGAAACGATGGCCTTCCGCTCCGTTTCTGATAAATGATTAAATGCGGGCATCATTCCCCTTCCTTTTTTCAGTAATTGCTGAAGTTGATCAATATTCATTTTGTTTTGAAGATCAACCAATGAAGGATAGGTTCCGCTATGGTCACCTCTCATTTCCGCTCCATGACAGGAAGCACAATAAAGCTGGTATAATTGTTTTGGAGAACTCGACGCCTGTGGCGCCGGAGCATCGGTGAGAGACGTAAATACAGGAATTTCTTTCGCGGGGACATACATAATTCCTTCGTGGTCTACGGCCGCGCCACCCCACTGAGCGCCGCCGTCTGTTCCCGGAAAGATGATTGTTCGATCCCTCGTGATAGGCAGGTAAGGACCACCGGTTCGACTTGAACTAAGGGTCTTTTTAATTTCATTACTATCGCTTACGAACTTGTAAATGTCCTTTTCAGTAAAAAATTGTCGCGTAAAAGGAAGTGGTTTCACCGGGACGGGTTGGGTGGAGTGAACCTGCTCGCCCGGCATATCGGAACCCATCACTGGCTGTTCTTCTATTGGGAAAATGGGCTCCCCAGTGATCCTGTTAAAAATGAAAACATGGCCTTGTTTAGTGATCTGTGCAACAGCCTTTATTTGCTTGTTTTCTTTTTCGATGGTAAGCAAATTGGGGGGTGCGGGCAGGTCCCGGTCCCACACATCATGATGAACGATTTGGTAGTGCCATCTTCGTTTACCTGTTTTTGCATCAAGTGCGATCAGTGAGTTTGCAAAGAGATTACTCCCTTTCCTGTCTCCGCCGTAAAAATCAAAGGAGGCAGATCCGGTCGGCACGTACACAATTCCATTTGCGCGATCAATTGCCATTCCCATCCACGAGTTGGCGCCACCGTTATGTAAGCGGGCATTCGCCGGCCATGTATCACTTCCAAACTCACCCGCTGCAGGAATGGTATGAAAAGTCCAGATCAGTTCCCCACTATTCACATCAAAGGCTCGGATATCTCCAGGCAGTGCGGAGGGACCTTCCGAAACACGCATGCCAGTGATCAAAAGATTTTCAAAAACTACTCCCGGTGTATTATATACGAGATACTCATCAGCGCCTGGCTGTGAAAGTCCCTCCCGGAGATTGATTTTACCATTTGAGCCGAATGTAGGTATGGGTTCTCCAGTATTTGCGTTCAGTGCATACAGGAGGTGACCAAATCCAAAGAAAATAATCTTTTTATTTTTATCACCATAATACGTTACTCCGCGGCTTGTCATAGAATAAGTATCATCAGCAAAATTTGATTTCCATAATTGCTTCCCGTTCGATGCATTCACAGCAAAGGCTTGTGATCCGGCAGATACACCATAAAGCACTCCATCGATTATGATCGGATTGCATTGCATTTGCGTCTGGTTCTTCGCTGTATCTGCTCCCCCGGAACTATATTCCCACACTTTCTCGAGTTTTGAAACGTTTGTGGCTGTAATTTGAGAAAGAGACGAATAATGGTTGCGATCGGGCCCACCGTTGTATTCCGGCCAATCTTCCACCGACGGAAGGGTTTTTTTCTGTGATTTACTATAATAGAAGATCAGTGCACTAACGACAACGAATGCAATTAGTAAGATTCCGGTGTATGCAGCTTTTGATTTACCACTCAACATTTCTTAAGAATTTTTTTCGATCCATTTTTTGAACCTTGATTTTAATTGATTAAAGGATTGGTTTGATAGTCTTTCCTTCATTTACCTGATTTTATCTTAAATCCATCGCACGACCGCTATAAAGGAATTTGAACGATAAGCGGGAATTGCAAAGAATCTTTTACTGTTTCAAGAGCCTGTCCGCCCTTATTGTACAAACCCAAATTTGTTCTTCCAAGGATGTGCAACCGGTTGTTATGAACGGCATGATCGCGAAAAGAATCCTCAACTCCCATGTTCCCCCTGGCGGATGCCATAATTTTTTTTGTCTGTGAAAAACAAAAAGAAGATGCAAATAATAAACAGATTAACAATCTCATTAGCTACTCAGTTTATTACCCCAAAATAGGTATTCTTTCGCATCGTAGCTCGTGAAATTAAAATGCTTACTAATCTGAAGAAGAAACATCTTTGTTCGATACAAAAAATAATGAGTAGTAACTCCCGTGGTGACGCGATGACTTTGTTTTCTTCCCCATGCCTGCGCTTGTTCATTCAATCAATGAATAGTTGTCGAGGCAGAATTATAAATACTAATAATAATTTTATACTTTTCGATAATATTCTTCTAGCTATTTAGTGACTTTGTTCGGAGTTTCTGCAGACAGAACGAAATGGATTCTTGTAAAACATGGAAAAAAATAAAACATGAAACGAATAACCACAATCTCTGTGGCTTTGTGTATAGTGGTTAATTGTGCAAGAAATACAGTGGCGGCAATAAGGCAGTCTGATCACAGTTTGCAGGATACAAGCCAATCAGCAGTCATCCGCGTACTTTGTTATAACATTCATCATGCAAATCCTCCTTCGCGTCCTGAGTTCATCGATATCAACGCGATCGCCAATGTAATAAAGAGCGAACGACCAGACCTCGTTTCGTTGCAGGAAGTGGATGTATATACATCGCGATCGGGAAAGACTTTACACCAGGCGGAGGAACTCGGGCGCCTCACTGGAATGAAAGCATACTTTGCCAAGGCAATAGATTACGCTGGAGGCGAATATGGAGTTGCGATCCTGTCAAAGCACTCAATGGAAGCAGTGCAGAATTATCCTCTTCCGACGGCTGTCGGCACGGATGGCGAACCGCGAACACTGGCAACGGCTGTAATTACTTTGCCTTCAGGAAAAAGAATTCGGTTCGCATGTACACATCTTGACGCACAGCGAAGTGATACCAACAGAATTATACAGGCGGAAAAAGTGGTTGAGATCTTACGAAATGAGAACCTACCCATTATTTTGGCAGGTGATTTCAATGCCACTCCATCAACGCCTACGATTAACATCTTTGATAAATATTTCAAACGCAGTTGCATGACGGATTGCGGATTTACTATCCCGGTTATTAGTCCAACCAAAACGATTGACTTCATTGTTTACGCACCTGCAAAAACGTTCGGTGTTGTTGAACAAAGAGTAATTCCAGAAACTTACGCATCGGATCACCGCCCGGTGCTGGCTGTTTTGCGCTTACAATAAAAATTTTTTAATAGATTCAATTCAATAGATTTGTTTTTGTCTTGAAAATTGAACTTCCCTTTGTGTTCTTTGTGAACCCTGATTGTGCAGTCAACGGGTTCACAAAGAACACAACGGAAGACACGAAGGAAACAAAGGATACAATAAAAAAAGAAAATTATACATGAAAGAAAATTCTAACGATCAATCACGTCGCTCGTTTCTTGGAAAATTCACAAAGGGTGTTGTAGGAGCGTCTTTATTTCCGTCCATTATCACGGCTGCGGATAAACAACGAAATCTTCAATTGTTGTCTCGCTATAGGGAAAAGTATTCGGCAAACGATAATATCCAGATTGCTGTAATTGGTGCGGGAGGAATGGGGGTTGCTGATACTACTACAGCTATTACTGTACCAGGTATAAAGTTGATTGGTGCCTGCGATTTGTATGATGGTCGTTTGGCTGATGCAAAGAAGAAGTGGGGGAATGATATTTTCACTACCCGCGATTATCGTGAAATACTGGAGCGAAAAGACGTAGACGCTGTAATTATTGCCACACCGGATCACTGGCACAAGGATATTTCCATTGCGGCCATGAATAAGGGGAAGTCCGTTTATTGCGAAAAACCAATGGTGCATGACATTAAAGAAGGAAGTGAAGTAGTTGCCGCGCAAAACAAAAACAAAGTAGTTTACGAAGTCGGCAGCCAGGGTGTAAGCTCTCTCGGAAATGAAAAGGCAAAACAATTACTGAAAGACGGTGCTATCGGACAACTGAACTACGCAGAGGGTTTCTGGGCAAGAATGTCGCCCTTTGGCGCCTGGCAATACCCTATTCCCGCCGATGCTTCACCGAAGACTGTTGGCTGGGAAACGTTTGTTGCAAACACGAATAAAAGAGCTTTTGATCCTATGCGGTTTTTCAGGTGGAGAAACTACCGTGATTATGGCACAGGCGTATCAGGCGATCTGTTTGTTCACCTGTTTTCGAGCTTGCATTTCATTACAAATTCAATTGGTCCGGAAAAAGTAATGGCGACCGGAGGTTTAAGGTTCTGGAAAGATGGACGTGAAGTGCCGGACGTTATGCTTGGCATGTTTGATTATGCTGAAAATCAAAACCACCCTGCTTTTAATCTCTCGTTGCGTGTGAATTTCGTGGATGGTACCGGCGGTACAAATTATCTCCGCATGGTTGGTAGCGAAGGCTCGATGACGGTGGAATGGGACAAAGTAACTCTGTATCGCAACAAACAAAACGTAGATTCGAGTGACCCGCTGCTACAAACGAAAAAAGATACTGGACGACAATATGTGTATGAAAGAAAGGATATGTTGCCACCAGAAAAACTAGAGTACGTTGCAGATAAGGGATATAACGGAGCGCATTTCGATCACTTTTATAATCTGTTCAATGCAATGCGGACCGCAGGTAAAGTCAGCGAAGATGCCTTGTTTGGTTACCGCGCCGCGGCTCCGGCGTTATTATGTAACGACAGTTACTTTAGCAACAAGATCATTCGTTGGGATCCATCGCAACTGAAAATGCTGTAGCAGAAGCGGTTTTGCCACGGATTAGACGGATTTAATCGGTGTAAATCCGTGTAATCCGTGGCAAGTATTGTTAGGGCTTGACTTGATCAAGGTCTATTTGAAGAAGGTTTTTTACAAATTGCTTCATAACAGGATAGTCGGCCTGGAGATGACAAGTCACCTGGCGATACGAGCCAGAGGTTCCTTTTTTTAATTCCAGCGCGGGTGATGATGATTCAATTTCATAGAAAGGTCCCAATTGCGTCCCATCTTCAAGGGGCCCATCATTATACGAATTGATCACATCTCCTTTATATGGTTCTTTTTGATTTTCCCATTTCGAATTAACGTACGGAGCATTTCTATTCACCTCAGGTAGTACGAGCGTCAATACATCTTTTGCAAAATCATAACTGGCAGCAATAGTCTTGGCTATGGCAGGAGCCAACCCGATCTTGCTGCGATATTTGCCATCACACATAAAATACAGAACACTGTCCTTCACTTGTAACCTCTCCGCCGGTATGCTGCCAAAATAATTGTCTGTGATATGTGAGCGGGCATCTGGTAAAGGATTAAATGGTATCATTACAATTGTTTGTGGCGTAGGAGTAAACATTCCCAGCAGCCAAATAGAAATCAGTCCATTTTGTTTCGTCCAATCACCAGATCCTGCATTGGTGATCTTGTTTAGTGTCTCGTACGCGACGCAATGAATATTGTTATCAATAGCAATCCCTAATTGGTTGGCGAGATCTTGCTTTTTAAGAAGGTTGATCTTTCTTTCAATATCAAGATCAAACTTTGTTCCGCTATAGTTATTGATGGATGCCTTTGTACGAAAAACTGCCTGCGATGCGTTGGATTGTACAACCTCGTACGCAACTGTGTCTATAACGGCCGGAACCTGCCAGTTCGAAATATTAAAAGAATCACCTTTCTTGAAATAAAATGAGTACTGTCCCCCCTCGGGACCAATCCAAAATCGTTCCTCGCCTCCGACGGCATTGAATTGCTTTCTTTTTTCACCAGACGCCAGGAGGTCGTAATTTATCCAACCAAAACTTGTACCGCTATCACCGGTGGCAGTACTCGTCATTACCCTTCCCTGCCATTCGGGTGACACCACTAGCTTAGCGGTGTTGGCTTCATTTGCCAGTTCCAACAATCCTGTCGTATGCTGCCGCAAAAAAGACAGGTCGTATCCATAACTACCCTTTATCTGTGAAGTATCGGTTGTTGATTTCATTTCGGTAGAAGTTTCATCGTTACACCCTAATAATGCCAGCATGATCAACCCGGAAGACCATTGCAGTAGTCTGTTCATTTGAAGTGATTTTCTATAAAGATATTTCTGTTCATGCAGATTAGCGCATGAGTGTTTGGATTAGGAGGATCTAATTAAAAAAGTGAAGCTAGCTTTTCCTCTGCAGCGCAAACATAGTCGTCACTATCAATCTCAAGGCGGTAAATTGATAATGTAAGCTTTGGGGCAATGAATAAAAAAAAAGAGGCTGTCTCCAGGCCTCCTTTCGGTTTTTTTTCCGGCTATGATAACGTCTTACGGTATATAGATGGGCATGATTTGTACCTCTTCGTAAATGCCGACGAAAAATAATCGAGGCTGCTAAAGCCCACCTGAAATGTTATTTCTTTAATTGACAGCTGCGTCTTTTCCATCAACATTCGCGAATGTTCTAAACGCAAATTCAATAGATATTGGTAGGGAGAATAATGTGTATGTCTTTTGAATATCCGGCTAAAGTGATATTGGCTAACAAATGCCTTTTTCGCTATCTGGTCAACGCAGATTTTATTCGAGAAATTGTCATGCATAAAATTTCTGGCAACTTCAACAATATATCGTTCGACTGCTCGATCTTCACCAGGGCTGTTTTTATTTGGGAGACCTGCATGGACTTCAGGCATTGCCTCACTAGTGAGGCCGGCGTAGTCGCCTCGGCTGTCCGACGACGGACTTTTAAAATATTCTGAGTCTGACATGAAGTTTATTTAATTTTTTCTAACAGACGTTATCTGTGCCTGCACACATAACCATTTACCATTCTCTTTAATGTAAGTATCAGTATAGATCGTGTTTCCCTCGACCGTTTTGCCATCCACCATTTTGCTATAATTTGTTCTTGATCGCACAAGAGCCATATTTCCAAATATCCTGATGACTTCGTCGGAATAGGAAAATGTAAGGTATCCGCTGTTATCGTAATCAGTTGCCCAGTTTCTCATATAGGTTTCTCTATTCACTATTTGGCCGGAACTTTCAATGCAAATAAAGTCCTTATGGATAATCTTATTATGGGATGATGTATCCTGTGTAAGGAAGTTATTGATGAACTGAGCATTCAACTCACTCAGTAAACTTTGGTCGCTTTTTTGGCTTACTTCCGTCATTCTTTTCGATTTTGTTTGGACAGTTAATGCAGATTGTGAATAGAGGCTGGTAACCGGGGAAATTATTAGAAGTACACGGAAACCGATAGATAAAAACTTTCCCATTCGTTTAAGTGTTTAGTTTGTAACTCACCCTGCTTGCCAGGTTGATATGAATTATGAAATTATTTGTTTAGAGGTGTTATCCGTTCGAGCGATTGCCATATAACCTGCAGTAGCGGGCAGAAAGTGAAGGATTGTAAGAAATGAAAGTTCGTCAATCAAAAAACGCGTTTTGTGGGCCAGAAGTACATCTGCATCCCTCGTGTTTCCCTTCGTGTTCGTTGTGTGTTCCGTTGTGTCCTTTGTGAACCCTCCGATTGCGCAGGCAAGGGTTCACGAAGAACACGAAAGAAGATACAAAGGCGCCCGGGAGTTACTCGCTATGTTCGAGAGTACTTATAACTAGTTCTTTGTAACTCCTTCCAATTGGTATTTGTTTGTTATCAATCTCTACATCCGTAGCCGTGTAAGCAGTTATTTTGTCTTTGGCAACAATGAATGATCGGTGGATGCGAAGAAAATTATTCCTGGCGAGCAGTTCTTCGATCTGGCTTATTTGGAACTTTGTATGAATACATTTACCCTTTGCTGTTATGCGAATATAATCGCGGATACTCTCTATGTAGAGGATTTCGTCCAGATATAATTTTATCCGTTTCTTATCAACATTGAAGAAGACGTAGCCTCTTTCAGATGGAGCACCTGCTGGCGGAGAAGACAACATAATGTCCTGACGCTGGTTCAGTTTATTTACAGCCTTTAAAAAACGTTGAAATCGGATAGGCTTCAGCAGGTAATCAATTACGTTCGCGTCAAATGCCTGAATCGCATAGTCCTTGTAGGCAGACGTAATAATGATATTCGGATGATGCTTGAGGGATTCAATGAATTCAAAACCTTTCAACTTTGGAAGGTGAATGTCGAGAAATATCAGGTCGATCTTTTCTGCCTGCAATGCCTCCATGGCATAGATCGCGTCTGAACAGATTTTTTTTAATTCGAGGAAAGGGACCTGTCTAACATAATCGGCAAGCACTTCGGCCGCCAGGGGCTCATCTTCGACGATGATACAACTATATTTCAACATGTTTATTCAGGTTTATAAGAAGGTTAACCTTAAAGATATTATTGTTATTCTCCACGTTCAGGTCGTACTCGCTATATGTCAGTTCCAGTTGTCTGCGAACATTGCCTAACCCGATATTGTTAACTGGAACAATCGAACCTCCATTCTCATTTGTATTTTGAATTGAAAAATCCAGATGTCCTTTATTCACGTTCATATCAATATGCACAAAAGATTCGAACCTGCTTTCGCTGATCCCGTGCTTAAAAGCATTTTCAACAAAACTTAATAGAATCAGCGGCGTAATCTGGTATAATGCGCTATCTATTTCCTTGGTAAAACTGACTGAAAGCCTGCTGTTATATCTTATGGTTTCGAGATCGATATAATCCTCAATGACCTTGATTTCATCAGAAAGTAAAATGTGTTGGCCAGACGATTCATACAGAATAAACCTTAGAAGCTCGGAGAATTTCATCACCACTTCTTCCGTATCATCGGATTTTTTTCGCGCAAGTGCATAAATGTTATTTAGAGTATTCATTAAAAAGTGCGGGTTCATCTGGTTCCGAAGAAATTTCAACTCTGTTTCGAGCTTTTCCTTCACGAGGTTTTTTTCTCTTTCCTTTCCCTTCACCTGGGTACGTAATGATTTTAGCGCTATGGCCAGCCCGGCTACAAAGCCAAGTTCCAGGAAAGAGATTAGGGTACTTCGTAAAGTAAAAAGAGGTTGAGGAGATATCTTGACGTGATACACTACCGGATTGATATAATAGTAGAATAGTATCCTGAATAATGCCAGGCAAAAGCAAATAACCAACGTTATCTCCAATAGCGCGAGTACTTTGTTTGCCTTTTCGCTGACTATCTTCTTTTGGCCGACATATAGTAGGTAATAAACAAGAATCAATTTTGGAATGAGAGTGATCAAGGCCGTTTTTATTGCCATCACTACCTGGTCGTCTTGCGCAACCTTTGGCAAATAAGGAGCCATCCAGGTAAAATGCAACAAAGTATCCTGCAACAAATAAATTAACCAAAAGGCCAGGTGTCGGGTAATTCGACTGCGCATTCCCAAAAGTCGATAAAAAAATAAAGTTTTCCTTCAGATTTAATCCCAAATACTGATTCTAACTGCTGAATGACAATCAGAAAGTATCAGAAGACGAGAAGCAGATGACAGCTGAAGAATCAAAAAAACTTAGAAATTCTGCTATTTATCCGCGGCGATAACTTTTTAGTTGGCATAAAGTATTTTTGAAATGAAATGGCAGTAAGTTTTTAGAGCTAGTTAACTCCGATCACAACCTTAACTGTAGAGCCAGGAATAAAGAAAGTCGCAATAAGTTTTTTTCGCACCTCGTTTGATCCGTCTCACAGAAATAATTCTACGATGATAATTAAGTAATAACATTAAAAAGGTAAAAACATGGCAACACTTCATCCTTATCTGCATTTCGATGGCAAAACAGAAGCCGCTTTCAATTTTTACAAATCGGTATTTGGCGGTGAATTTTCCGGTATACAACGTTACAGCGAAATGCCGTCAGACATACCATCTCCAGAATCCGACGTGAATAGGATCATGCACATATCACTTCCCATCGGTAAAGGAAGCGTGTTAATGGGAAGCGATCGTCCGTCTTCACTCGGACCAGGCACGAGGGGTGACAATTTTTTTATTTCCATACAAACAAGTACAGAAGCGGAAGCAAAAAAGATTTTTCAATCGCTTTCCGAAGGCGGCAAAATCACCATGCCTTTGGAAAAAGCATTCTGGGGGGATTTGTTCGGGATGTTAATAGACAAGTTTGGCGTGCAATGGATGGTAAATTATAACTATAACAGTTAGTGAGCCGACTGAAAAGTCGCAACGGACTGAAAATACTTAGCCGCCCTAACCACATACCGAGCGATTTCCAGGTCACTGCCGAAGACAAAGCGAGGAACAGAAACTGGAAAAATGTCGACAAACAGGTGCCAGGAGAAAATAAAGAAAATGATAATTTGCAATATCGAATGAGAAATTTCAATAAAACTCAAATTGTGAAGCGAGGCACACAACTGAAATTAAAACAATTAAAGGTTATTATCATCGTGTGGACGGTTATGGGGTTCCTCATAACCGTTCATGATCATTTTTTCCTGCTAACCGGCAGCTCGCTTGGACCTTCAGAAGATTATTCATTTTGGCTCGGGGCAGCAAGGAATATGGGTGCTGGCCTCGTGGGCGCTTTACTTGGCGGTAGTTTCCTGGTATTTTATGTAAATGTGAAATACCAGGATAAGCCATATGGCTATACGATTATTGCAGTAAGCATTTCATTCGTGGTTATTGTAGCACTCATTTCTGTCATCATGGGACTTATAATAGTACCATTACAAACAGGCAAGCCTATGTCGGATCATCTTACCCGGACTGCGTTCAACGCTTTCTTGAGAGATCCATCACATGTTAAAGCAGCGATAGCGTGGTCTTTCGTCGTTGCCGTTACCCAACTCTTGTTACAGGTGAATAGCAAGTTTGGGCAAGGCGTATTCTGGAACATCATCCGTGGAAGATATAATACTCCTAAGGAGGAGAATAGGATATTTATGTTCCTTGACATTAATTCGTCCACCACAATAGCCGAACAGTTGGGCGATGAAAAATACCACGGATTGTTGAAGGATTTCTTTGCAGACATTACGAATCCAATAGTCGACAACAAAGGAAGTATTTATCAATATGTAGGTGATGAAGTTGTTATTGCATGGAACCACAACGAAGGAATAGAGAATCAACATTGCATCAGGTGTTTCTTCGATATGAAACTTCACATTCAGAAAAACAAAGAGAAATATCTCAGCCGCTACGGACTAATCCCGTCATTTAAAGCTGGGATCCATTGCGGACGAGTCATTGCTGGCGAGGTTGGAATTATAAAAAGGGATATTACATATTCCGGCGATGTATTGAACACAACATCGCGAATTCTGAGTAAGTGTGGTGAGTTGAACGCAGAAATGATCGCCTCTTCTGATGTACTTTCAGAAATACGGTTGGTAAAAGACTATGTTACACGACCCCTCGGTCCGATGAAGCTGCGGGGCAAAGACAGAGAGATATCCCTCGCCGCTTTAATCCCATTGTAAAAGTCGTTGTCTCTTGATAGCAGTAAGGGATGTACCTTTATATTACTCATCAGAAGTTATGTATGTCTGACGAACAGCTCCCAAAGATTTACTTATACAGGCGCATAGTGCTGGCTAAACTGTTCATTGACGATCATTTTTCCGAAGACATAGACCTCAATGACATCGCCGGCGAAGCATTCTTTTCAAAATTTCACTTTATCCGGTTATTTAAGCGTGCCTATAGCAAAACACCACACCAGTACTTAACCTATATACGTATTGAGAAGGCGAAATTATTCCTGGAGAAAGAAATGACCATTCGCGATGTATGCTTTTCTGTCGGATTTGACAGTGAAAGCTCGTTTACCCATTTGTTTAAAAGGCTTACAAAACTCACTCCCGTTGCATATCAACGTCAACAAGTGATCCGCAACATTGAAATTCGTAAAACACCGCTGAAATTTATTCCCTCTTGCTTCGCCGATCAGTATGGTTGGACAAAAAATCGCAATTTTCGACAAGTAGAATAGTTCGCGAGTACTGATTTTTGCTCCATTATTAATTCAAAAAACAAAACCATGATTACAAGGGTCAATCATTTCAGCATTTTTGTACTCAACCAGGATAGCGCCTATGACTTTTATGTTGGGAAGCTCGGCTTCAAAGTCCATACTGATGCTTCTATGGGACCAGGAAAACGCTGGTTGACGGTCACGCCCCCGGAACAACCGGATTTGGAAATTACATTGATGGCTATAGATGAGGGCCTGATGTTTAAAAAAGATTCCGCAGAAAAGATGCGTGAATTGGTCAAGGAAGGAACATTTGGATTCGCGGTTTTTCAGTGCAACGATTTACTGGCAACGTTTGAAGAACTGAAGTCCAAGGGAGTAAAATTTAAAAAAGAACCAAAGCGTGAGTTCTATGGCTATGAAGCCCTGTTTATAGACGATTCAGGAAACTGGTTTTCTTTAACTGAAAAATCATCTCAACCTTAAGTAACAGATGATGAAAGCTACAACAATCAACGAGCACGTTTCGCTTCTTTCGCCATCAGTACGACCGATCTACAGAGCTTTACGATCTACGGCCAGAAAAAAATGCCCGGAGCGTACGAGATGTTATATCATAACGCCATTGGCTACTCTTTGTCCGAATCACCATGGGATCGCATATGTTATATAGCTCATCAACCAAAAGGATACGTTAATTTTGGGTTTTTCTTTGGAGTTGACCTACCCGATCCAACAGGATTGATACAGGGAGAAGGAAAGAGAATCAGGCATGTGAAGATATATACAATCGAAGAAGCCAAAAATTCAGCACTTTTGAAATTGGTTCAGGGTGCCTGGGAAAAGGCGGAAAAGGACATAGCAGCCTGGAGACAAAGCCTTAAAAGGGTCAAATAGTCAAACTGATCAACGGGAATTTATGCAACCGCAGCTTGTTTGTTGTATTTATTTCGATACTCAACCGGCGAGACGCCAGTTATTTTCTTAAAGGTTGTTCTGAAGGCTTTCGTATCTGTATAACCTACATCATACATCACCTCATTCACATTTTTCCGTGTGTTTTCGAATTGTTTTTTAGCAGCTTCTATTCTTACCCGCTGAATATATTCGGCGGGTGAGTTATTCGTGGCCTTTTTAAAGCGCCGTTCAAAATGACGGCGGCCGATAGCATACTTCAAGGCCAGTTCTTCTACTGATATCTTTTCAGCAATATTACTTTCGATATATTCCTGTGCCTGCCTGATCGGTTCATCTTCATGTTTTTTCTGACCATTAAACATGATAAAGGGCGATTGACTCTTACGATCAATGTCAAGTGCATAAATTTTCGAAGCAATAATAGCTATCTCACGGCCTGCATACTTTTCAACCAGGTACAATAAAAGGCTCCAGTAAGAAGTCGCTCCACCGCTGGAATAAAGTCCATCCTGCTCGGTAACAATCCTCCCATCAACCAGATTTACTTCAGGAAACATCTCCCTGAATTCATATGCAGTCTTCCAATGGCTGGAACATTCCTTACCATTGAGTAAACCGGTCGATGCAAGTAAGAAAGCACCGATACACAAACTCGCAACCTCAGCACCATTGTGATATTGCTCTACGATCCAGGGCATGAAATCCTCGTTTAACTTCAGGGTTGACTTTATATTGCCGCCGATTGCAGGAATGATCACCAGGTCGGTTTTTTTTACATCCTGTAACAACATATCGGTATTGATTGTAAACAATCCATTGCTGAACTTTACCTCCTGGGTAAGACCGACGAGTTGCACTTTAAAAGCTGCAGGTTTTTCAGCTGCTTCCAGAAATTCATTTGCACCAGTGAATATTGTACGCGCATCCACAATGCTTGGCAAAACAGCTTCATTTGGAATAAGAATAGATACATGTTTCATAGACAATTGTTCATTTATTTCGAGATAGCATCGTTTCAAAAAGTGTAATTCCGTAGGGTTTGTGATAACAATCAATCTAACTTAACAAGGCACTGATACAATACCTTCATGCCATCTTCCCTAAAGATACAAAGCAACGGATTAAAAGTCTTCAGACACATACACGGTTTGTGTGTCAAAACTTGCTGTGTAAAATGAGCAACATGCCGTTCGTCTAATGTCGCAATTACCCACGTAAGAAGTCCTTTTCTGACCCCATTAATGATATATGGCGCTAATATCTTTGTATAGACAAAAACAAAAATTAAACGTATTAAAAAGCAAAATTATGGCAACAAAAATTTTTGTAAACCTACCGGTTAGAGACCTTAACAATTCAATAGATTTTTTTAGAAAAATCGGCTTTCCACATAACCCGAAATTCACAGATGAAACTGCTGCGTGTATCGTTATTTCGGAAGACATATATGCTATGCTGCTCACTCATTCGAAGTTCAGG
>Ga0126304_10000452_pt1 | contig 16524 bp, 16 predicted proteins | sample Plot25_FD_92538 | JGI IMG/M metagenome (GOLD analysis project Ga0126304, IMG submission 92538) | Serpentine soil microbial communities from UC McLaughlin Reserve, CA, USA - Plot25 | ecosystem: Environmental > Terrestrial > Soil > Grasslands | place: USA: UC McLaughlin Reserve, Lake County... | reverse complement strand
TCGCTGCGCCGCGAGAGCCGTTGCTCCATGGCCTTGATCTCGAGCTCCCGCTCCCGCACGTCCTCGAGGTATTCGGGCGGACGGAAGAGCATGTAGATCAACGCCCCGACGAAGGGCGGCACGAGGCCGAGCACGGTCGCCATCCCGACGAGCCACGGATCGTCGACGCGGCGCCGCGCGTCCTTGTAGACCCAGAACGCGACCGAAAGCCAGAAAACGCCCACGAAGAAGATCGTGAGATTGCGAATCACCGCCCAAGTGCCGGCGCTGAAGAAGTCGAACAGTCCGTTGTCCAGTACAGGCACCGTGCCTCCCTCAGAGGAGAAGCTTCCCGACGAGGTACCCGACGCCAAACGCGAGGCCGACGATCGTCACGACGACGATGACGGCCACCGCGAAGACGCTCAGGCGCTCGCCGAACTTTTCCATGGTACGCGTTGTAGTCGGACAGTGAGGTCTGCCAGGAGGTAGAGCGAGCCGGTCACGAGGACGGCGCCGTCGTCGCCGGCGAGCTCGCGTGCCCGCGCGACTGCCCCGCCCGGATCGGCGTCGACCTCCACTGCCTCGAAGAACGGAGCTGCGCGCCTGGCGAGCTCCTCCGCAGGCAGCGCGCGTGCGTTCGTGGAGGAGGTGGCGACGAGGGCACGTCCCGCCTGCGCGAGCGCGGCCAGCATGGCCTCGGCGTCCTTGTCGACGAGGATCGACGCCACCACCACGTAATCCTGCCGGTGAAGCCGCTCGAGCAGCCAGGCCACGCCGGCCGGGTTGTGGGCGCCCGCGAACACGTCCTCGCCCACCTGCTCGAAGCGGCCGGGCATCACGATCTCGACCTCGCCCACGAGCGGCCTGGCGAGAAAGCCCTCGGCGGCGGCCCGGCCCACGTCCTGCGTATGGACGACGGCGGCCGCCCCTCGCGCGCGCGCGCGCGAATCCCATTCCGGCTCGCCGAGGACGACCGTCGCTCCCGGGGTGACCACGGCCAGCTTCTCCTCCGCGATCGCCTCGCGAGTGTGGCCGAGCACGTCCGTGTGATCGAGCGAGACATTGGTTAGCGCAACCACGGCCGCGGCCAGGACGTTCGTCGCGTCGAGCCGACCGCCGAGGCCGGCCTCGACGACCGCAACCTCGACCTCCGCGTGGGCGAACTCGGCGAGCGCGGCCGCGGTGAGGACCTCGAACTGCGTCGCTCGGATCCGCTCGGCGGCCGGACGAACGCGTTCGAGCGCCTGCTCGAAGTCGGCGTCCGCGCCCTCCACCTGCACCCGTTCGCTCCAGCCGGCCACGTGCGGCGAGGTGTAAGCACCGGCGAGCACGCCCTCCCGCCCGAGGAAGGCCGCGGCCCGCCGGGTGGCTGTCGACTTGCCGTTCGTCCCGACGACGTGGATCGCCGGGAACGTGCGCTGCGGCTCCCCGATCTCGGTCAGGAGCGTGTGCATGCGGCCGAGGCCGAATTCCTCGGGCCACGGCGACAGCGACTCGAGCCACTCAATTGGAGAGCGCATCGAGCTCGCGGCGGTCGCGGTCCAGCTTCTCGCGCTCCGCGGCGACCACCTCCTCGGGCGCGTTCCCGACGAAGCGCTCATTCGCCAGCATGCCCTCCGCGCGAGCGATCTCGCCACGCAGCCGCTCGAGCTCGGCATCGACGTTGCCGCCGTCGGCCTTGACCCGGTCGGGCTTGACCACGGCCCGGAAGATCCGCTCCTGCTCCTCGTTCAGCGTCGGCCGCACGCCGGCCCGCCGGAATACCTCGGCCCCGGTGCGGATCGGCTCGAACTCGTGTTGCTCCTCGGTGCCCAGCGGCTCCGGCCACGGCGCCAGGATCAAGCGCGTCTCGCGATCCGGCAGGTTCGACCAAATCTCTTCGGTCACGTGCGGAATCGCCGGGTGGAGCAGTTTCAGCAGCCTCTCGAGATTCGCCAGGGCCGTCGCACGAGCGTCCTCGTCGCCGTCGTAGAGGCGCGGCTTGATTGCCTCCGCGTACCAGTCGCAGAAATCGTCGAACGTGACGTGGTAGAGGACGCTCGTCGCGGGCGAGAAGTCGAATGCCTCGAGATGATGCTCGAGTTCGCGTTGTGCCCGGTCGAGCCGCCACGCGATCCAGCGCTCCTCGAGCGACCGCGGACGCTGCTCGGCGCGCGCGTCACCGACGTTGGCCAGGATCAGACGCGAGACGTTCCAGAGCTTGTTCGCCAGCCTGCGGCCCTCCTCGATCGCGCCCTCGGAGAAGCGGACGTCCTGCGAGGAGGACAGCTTGAGGAGTCCGTAGCGAGTCGAGTCCGCCCCGTGCCGGTCGATCAGCTCGAGCGGATCAAGCCCCGTGCCGAGGCTCTTGGACATCCGGCGCCCATCCGCTGCCAGCACCGTCGTGTGGATGATCACGTGTTGGAAGGGAATCTCACCCAGCAGCTCCAGGCCGGAGAAGATCATCCGGTTCTCCCAAAGGCGAATGATCTCGCGGGCCGTCGTGTTGAGCGCGCCTGGGTACCAGGCCTCGAGCTCAGCGGTCTCGTCCGGCCAGCCGAGGATTGCGAACGGCCAGAGAGCGGAGGAGAACCAGGTATCGAGAACGTCCTCGCTGCGCGTGAGCTCGGTCGAGCCGCACTCGGCGCACGCCTCGGGCTCGGTCTCCTCGACAGTCAGGTGGCCGTCGGGGCACTCCCAAACCGGCAGCTGGTGGCCCCACCACAATTGGCGGGAGATGTTCCAGTCGGGCGCTGTCTCGAGCGACTCGATCGCATAGCGATGCTGCGAGGGCGGATGGTAGCGCACGCGGCCCTCCCGCAACGCGGCCAACGCCGGTTGCTTCAGCTCGTCCATGCGGCACCACCACTGCAGCGAGATCAGCGGCTCGATCCGACTCTTGCAGCGCTCGCAGAGCGCGACCGAGTGCCGGTACGCCTCGCGCTTGACGAGCAGGCCGCGCTCCCGGATCCAGGCGAGGATCCGCTCCTCCGCCTCCTCCTGCGTCAGCCCGGCCAGCTCACCCGCGTGCTCGTTCATGCGCCCGTCGGGGCCGATCACCCTCAGTTCGGGAAGCTCGTGCGCGCGGCCGATCTCGAAGTCGAGCGGGTCGTGTCCGGGCGTCACCTTGAGCGCGCCCGTGCCGAACTCCGGATCGACACGATCGTCCTCTATCACCGGTACGGCGCGCTCGAGAAACGGCACGATCACCTTTCGCCCGACCGCATGGCGCCAGCGCTCGTCGCCTGGCGCGACCGCGACGGCCACGTCGGCCGGGATCGTGGCGGGCCGCGCCGTCGCGATCGTGACGCCGTCCTCGGGATCGTCGGCGAACGGATAGCGCACGTGGGTCAGCGCGCCGTCCTTCTCCTCGTGCACGAGCTCGAGGTCCGAGAGCGACGTCTCGTGGTACGGGCACCAGTTGATGATCCGGTTGGCGCGGTAGATCCAGCCCTTGCGGTGGAGGTGCACGAAGAAGCGCATCACCGCCCTCACGTACGCGTCGTCCATCGTGAAGCGCTCGCGGCGGTAGTCCATCGAGGCGCCCAGGCGCCGGAACTGGCCCATGATCGTGCCGCCGTACCGGCGGAGCCAGTCCCAGACGATCTCGACGAAGCGCTCGCGGCCGATTTCCTCGCGCGAGGTGCCCTGCTCGAGGAGGTGCTTCTCGACGGCGTTCTGGGTCGAGATCCCGGCATGGTCGTAGCCGGTCAGGAACGCGGTCTCGAAACCGCGCATCCGGTACCAGCGGACGAGCAGGTCGGCCAGCGAGATCTGAAGCGCGTGACCCGTGTGGAGGGCCCCGGTGACGTTCGGGGGCGGGTGTGCGACGACGAACGTGTCGCGACCGGTGCCGGGCTCGGCGTTGTAGAGGCCCTCCTCCTCCCAGGTGCGCTGCCAGCGCTCTTCGACGCCTCCAGGCTTGTAAAGCGGCTCCATGAGGCAAGTTTACGAAGACGTGCACGAGTTCTTTCACGCGCTTGGGGTCTTCTTCGATCAGCTCGCCTCGGTCAGCTGGCCGGCGCTCGCGATCGCGCTCGCGCTGCATTTCGGCAAGGTGGCGGTGCGAACGGTCGCCTGGCGCAACATCCTGCGAGCCGCCTACCCGGAGACGCGGGTGCCGCTTCCTCCCGTCTTCGGCGCCTACGTGGCGGGAGTCGGGATCAACTCGATCGTGCCGGGCAGGGGCGGCGACCTGGTCAAGCTCTACCTCGTCCGGCGAAAGATTTCGGGGGCGACGTACACCACGCTTGCCTCCACGCTCTTCACGGAAACGCTCGTCGACCTGGTGCTGGCAAGCTCGATCTTCATCTGGGCGCTGACCCAGGGGGTGCTGCCAAGCCTCGACGTCCTGCCGAACCTTCCGTCCTTCGACTGGGGCTGGCTCCTCCGGCACGGGCGCCTCACCGCCACGGTGGTCGCGGTGCTGACCCTAGCCACGCTCTGGTTCGTGTGGTGGGCGTCCCGCCATATCGAAGAGTTCAAGCAGCGCGTCGGAGCCGGCGTCGCGATCCTGCGCGACCGGCCGCGGTACCTGCGCGAGGTGGCGAGCTGGCAGCTGCTGAGCTGGGTGCTCCGGATCGCTTCCCTCTACTTCTTCCTGCGCGCCTTCCACGTCCGGGCGACCGTGCACAACGCGCTGCTGGCGCAGACAGTCGACAGCCTCGCCACGCTGTTGCCGTTCTCACCGGGCGGCGCAGGCACCAAGCAAGGGCTGCTCGTCTACGTCCTCAGGGGCCAGGCCCCGTCCTCCGAGCTGCTCGCCTTCAGTGTCGGCACCAACATCGCCATCGTGCTCTTCAACGTCGCGGTCGCGGCCGCCGCGATCTTCCTCATGCTGAGGACGCTGCGCCTCGGTGTGATCATCGGCCGCGCCAAGGCGGCCCGGAAGTCCGAGCAGGCCTGACTAGGCCGATTCTTCGGCGAGCTCTTCCGGCTGCTCGTCGCCGGCGCCCGCACTCGTGACGAGCGTCGGCTTGAGACCCTTCTCGATCGTCTCCTTGGTGATCGCGCACTTGACGACGTCCTTGCGCGAAGGAAGCTCGAACATGACGTCGAGCAGGGCGGTCTCGATGATCGAGCGCAGTCCGCGCGCCCCGGTCTCGCGCTTGAGCGCCTTCTCTGCAATCTCCCAGAGAGCCTCTTCGGTGAAGACGAGCTCGATGTTGTCGTAGGCGAAGAAGCGTTGGTACTGGCGCGTGAGCGCGTTCTTCGGCTCGGTGAGGATCTGGACTAGGTCTTCCTTCTGCAGCTGGTGCACGGCCGAGACGACCGGCAGCCGGCCGATGAACTCCGGGATGAGGCCGTACGAGAGAAGATCCTCCGGCATCACCTTCGAGAGCGTCTCGGAGGCCTCGAACGAGTTCCGCGAGCGGATGTCGGCGCCGAAGCCGACCGCGTGCTTGCCGATCCGGCGGCCGATGATCTTCTCCAGGTCGGCGAACGCGCCGCCGCAGATGAAGAGGATGTTCGTCGTGTCGATCGAGAGGAACTCCTGGTGCGGGTGCTTGCGTCCGCCCTGCGGCGGCACCGAGGCCACCGTTCCCTCGAGGATCTTCAGCAGCGCCTGCTGCACGCCCTCGCCGGAGACGTCGCGCGTGATCGACGGGTTGTCCGCCTTGCGCGCGATCTTGTCCACCTCGTCGATGTAGATGATCCCGGTCTCCGCCTTCTTGATGTCGAAGTCGGCGGCCTGGATCAGCTTGAGCAGGATGTTCTCGACGTCCTCGCCCACGTAGCCCGCCTCGGTGAGCGCGGTTGCGTCGGCAATCGCGAACGGGACGTTCAGGATTCGCGCCAGCGTCTGGGCCAGCAGCGTCTTCCCGCACCCGGTCGGGCCGAGCAGGAGGATGTTCGACTTCTGCAGCTCGACGTCGTCGTCCTCCGAGGCCATCTGTACGCGCTTGTAGTGGTTGTAGACCGCGACGGCGAGCGTACGCTTCGCTTCTTCCTGCGAGACGACGTAGTCGTTCAGGACCGAGTAGATGTCCTTCGGCCGCGGCAGGTTCTCGAGGTCCAGCTGCGCAGGAGCGGTCAGCTCCTCGTCGATGATCTCGTTACAGAGATCGATGCACTCGTCGCAGATGTAGACGCCGGGACCGGCGATCAGTTTCTTGACCTGGCGCTGGCTCTTGCCGCAGAAACTACAGAGCAGCTGCTCGTTGCCGTCGGATGCGCGGGCCACGTCTCTCCTTTTAGCTCGAAAACGTCTGGACTGCTAGGGCTTGTCGCCGTCTCTGGCGGTATCGCGGTGAATGATCACATTGTCGATGATGCCGTAGTCCTTCGCTTCTTGCGGGGTCATGAAGTAGTCGCGCTCCATGTCCTTGGAGACTTTTTCCATCGGTTGTCCCGTGTGCTCGGACATGATCTCCTCGAGCCGCCGCTTGAGGGCGATCGTCTCACGGGCATGGATCTCGATGTCGGTCGCCTGCCCCTGGAAGCCGCCCCAGACCTGGTGGATCAGGATCTTGGCGTTCGGCAGCGCCATTCGCTTTCCTTTCGCGCCGCCCGCAAGCAGGAGTGCGCCCATCGACATCGCGGTGCCGACGCAGATGGTCTGCACGTCGGGCTTGATGAACTGCATCGTGTCGTAGATCGCGAGCCCGTGGTACACGGAGCCGCCCGGTGAGTTGACGTAGATCGAGACGTCTTTGTCGGGGTCTTCGGATTCGAGATGGAGAAGCTGGGCGATGAGCAGGTTGGCGATCTGGTCGTCCACGGCCGTGCCGAGGAAGATGATTCGCTCGTTCAGGAGGCGCGAGTAGATGTCGAACGCGCGCTCGCCTCGGGAAGTCTGCTCGATCACCATCGGGATCAACGGGCTCATGCTGGCTCCTTGCTGCCGGGGGTCCACAGTTTCGTGTCGGTCTTGGGCGTTTCCTTGTCGGGTGTCCAAATTTCCTCTCTCGCGCGCGCGACCTCGACGGGAACGCGTTTCGCCTCGGCGACCACGCGATCGAGCGCCTTGCGCAGACGGAGGTCGCCCCGCAGCGCCTCGTGGCGGCCGTCGCTGAAAACCTGCCCGATCGCCTCGTCCGCGTCGTCGCCCTGGAGCTCGGCCTGCTCGCGAATCAGCTCTTCGATCTCCTCGTCGGGAACCTCGAGGCCAAGCTGATCGGCAACCGCCTCCAGCACGAGCTCGCGCGCGACCGAGAGCGCGGCCTCGGCGCCCATGCGCTCGACGAGCTGGTCGGCCGTCTGGCCCGAGAGCTGGAAGTACGCCTCGGCGCTGATGCCCCGGCGCTCGAGCGAACGACCGAGCCCGTTCAACAGCTCGCGCGTCCTCGCCTCGACGAGCGGCCCACCGACCTGGACGTTGGAGGCCTCGACCAGTCGGTCGACGGCGGCCGAGCGGAACTGCGTCTCCGCCTCCTCTTCCAGCACCTCGCGGATCCGGCGCTCGATGTCGGCGCGCAACTCCTCCAGCGTGTCGAACTCGCTCGCGGCCTTGGCCAGCTCGTCGTCCAGGGGCGGCAGCACCTTCTCCTTCAGTTCTTTGACCTCCACCTTCGCCGTGCCGGTGGAGCCGTCAGCCAGCTCGAACTCGACCTCCTTGGTCTCGCCCTGAGACGCGCCGGTGAGCGCGCGCTCGATCTCCTCGACGAGCCGGCCGGAGCCGAGCTCGACGACGAGGTCGCGCTGCCCTTCGCCGGCCTCGTCGAGCGCGTCCACCACGAGGACGTCGCCGGTCCTGGCCGGCCGGCCCTCGACGGGCGCGAGCTCGGCGACGGAGGCACGCAGCTCTTCGAGCTCCTGGTCGATCAGTCCCTCGGGAATCTCGGGCTCGGCGTACGGCACCTCGAGCTCCGTCCAGTCGGCAGGCTCCGGCTTGGGCTGAATGGGCACGGTCGCGGTGAACTGGAACTCCTCGTCCTCGGACGTCGGCAGGTCGTAGTCGTACTCGGGCGCCGCAATCGGGCGGATGCGCGTCGTGGCGGCGGCGCTCATGAACCAGCCGCCGATGTGGCTCTCGACGGCCTCCTTGAAGATCCGCTCGCGGCCAAGACGAGCCTGCAGCACTGCGGGAGGCACCTTCCCCTCACGGAAGCCCGGCACCTTTACCGAGCCGGCCAAATCCGAGGTCGCGTGCTCGACGGCATGTTCGAGGTCCTCCGGTGGGACCTCGACCGTGAGTCGAACCTTGTTGTCGGGCAGCTCCTCGACCTGCGTCGCCATCGCCCGGTCCATTCAAGCAAAGTAGACCCGGGAGCCGTAGTGGGCGCTCGGCCACCCGCAGCCGGCCTGCGGCTGCGGCTCACTGGGGCACCTCCGGTCGTCGGGGAAGCCCGGCGGACGTCCTCCCTGGCTGCGAAAGCAACCGGCGGCGATGCGGGCGAGAGGACTCGAACCTCTAAGGGGCCTTCACCCCAACGGGACCTAAACCCGCCGCGTCTGCCAATTCCGCCACGCCCGCGCGTTTCGAAAAGGATACGGGCGAGCAAGTCGTGCTCGTGATGCGAGAGCAAGACGATCGCGAGCTGGAAAGCCGCGAGTCCGCCGAAACCAAGTTCGACGAGGCCGTCGAAGAGGAGTCGGAGGAGCGTGAAGAGGCCGCCGAGCAACTCTCGGATCCTCCCGCTCCCGAAGAGGAGAACGACCCTGGCTAACTAATACCGGCGAGAGCAGTCTCAAGCCTCGTCATGAACGCAATGGTCGTCCAACTCCCCACGGTCGAGTCGCTGAGCGACGAGATCCGTGGGCTCGTCTACGAGCGCCAGACGATGCGCACTGTCGGTGTGGCCGCCGAGGAGCTCGAGCGCAACCGTGTCGAGCTCGTCCGAGCGCAACAGGAGCTCGTGCAAGCGCTGATCCGGCGCTACCTCCCGGCCGGCCGCGCGGCGTAGCTCACAGCCCCCGACGGGCTATCCTGTCTTCGCTCGCGGTGGCGGTAGCTCAGTTGGTAGAGCCCCGGGTTGTGGTCCCGGTGGTCGCGGGTTCGAGTCCCGTCCGCCACCCTCAGCGTCCCTGGCCGGCGCTCGCTTGCGGCCGCGAGCGCCTCCAGCGCCAGCGGCGCGCCAGGAACACGAGCCCGGGTCTGGCAAACTCACACCAGGGCCCCGTAGCTCAGCGGAAGAGCAACGGACTTCGAATCCGTGTGCGGAGGTTCGACTCCTCCCGGGGCCATACTGCGAAAGCCTTGACTCAGGAGTCGAGCTGGCCTCGGTAAGGGGCGTCCGCTGACCGACCGAACGGCGCGTATGCCTCCTTGGGGTTCGGCGTCTCCATCTCAACGCTCGCACCGTGGCGGCCGGCAACTTCCGAGACCGGGTAGACGATGTCCTGGCTGGCACGAGAGCCGGCCGCGAGGATCACGCAAGCGGCGTCGCCCGCGCCGACGAAGACGTGGTCGGTCCAGGGCGGACAGTGGACGAAATCCCACGCCTTCAAGGGGTGCTCCTCCTCTTCGATGAGCAGCAGGCACTCACCCCGGAGGACGAGAAAGTCCTCCTGCGCGCTCTCGCGGTGGTAAAGACACGACGGCTGGCCAGGCTCGAGCACCACGATGTTGATCCCAAGCTCCTTGAACTCGGGCTCGCCTTCGAAAACCGTTCCGGAGCCGAACTTCTCGTGCTCGCCCCAGCGTGCCTCTTTGGCATTGACGACGAACCAGCCGTCTCCCTTCGGGACGAGGCCGTTTTCGGTCTGCTCCAGGAGTGCTTCGGGAACCATCTCAACCTCCAATAGTCGGGGCCACTAGGGAATCAGCGGAGTCGAATCGAGCTTCTGCCGCAACCCCTGGACCGACTCGAAGACCACGACCGCGCCTGCGTCTCGCAGCTCCTGCTCGGAGAAGCCGCCGGTGATCACGCAGATGGTCTCCAAACCCGCCTTGCGGGCGGCCTCGACGTCCCAGGGCGTGTCGCCGACCATGACCGCGTCATCCGTACGCGCCTTCTCGAGCGCGGCGTGGACGAGATCCGGCTCGGGCTTGGTCGCCTTGACGTCGTCGTCGGTCGTCCAGGCGTCGGCGAGCTCGCGTACGTCGAGCAACTCGAGGTAGTGGTCGATCTCCTCCTGCGGCGAGGAGCTTGCGAGCACGGTGGTCAGACCGCGTTCCTTCAAATCGACGATCAGCTCCCTCGAGCCTTCGAGCGGGGAAACCTCGCCGATCAGGCTTCCGTACTCCTCGTCCCGAGCGTCGCGGATCTCCTCGCCGCGCTCCTCGTCGACGCGATCGCCGAGGAGCGCCGGTAGCAGCTGATCGCCGCCCATGCCGACGTGCCGGTGGATCCGCCAGAGCGGGAGGACGATCCCGCTCCGGCGGAACGCCCGGTACCACGCGAGCGCGTGGTGGTAGTTGGAGTCGACCAGCGTGCCGTCGACGTCCAGCAGCGCGGCCCGCGCCACCTACTTCGGTGTCGCGTCCGCGTGCACGGCCTGCTTCGCGTGGCGGCCTTCGGCGAACTCTTCGATGATCTTCGCGTTGAACGCCGGCAGGTCGTCCGGCTTGCGGCTCGTCACGAGGCCGTTGTCGACGACGACTTCCTCGTCGACCCAGTTGCCGCCGGCGTTGCGGATGTCGGTTTGCAAGCTCGGCCAGGACGTAACCGTGCGGTCCCGTACAACGCCCGCCTCGACGAGCATCCACGGGCCGTGGCAGATGACGGCGACCGGCTTGCCCTGCTCGAAGAACTCGCGCGTGAACTCGACCGCGTTCTCGTCCATCCGCAGCGTGTCGGGATTGCCAACGCCGCCGGGGATCACGAGCGCGTCGTAGTCGTCGGCGCTGGCTTCCTCGACCGTGCGGTCGACCTTGAAGGTGTCGGCCTTGTCGTAGTGGTTGAACCCCTGGATCTCCCCATCGCCGAGCGAGACGAGCTCGGAAATGGCGCCCTCGTCATTGACTGCCTTCCATGGCTCGGTCAGCTCGACCTGCTCGACCATGTCGGTGGCGAGGAATGCCACGCGCTTGCCTTGCAGCTTGTCAGCCACGGCTAACCCCTTTCGCTTGACTGCCGCCTACGGCGCGGGCGGTGGTGGTGGAGGCGGTTCTTCTTCCTCCACATAGGTAGTGCTTCGCCGCCTGGACGGTCGGTAAACCCGTCGCCTGACCGCGCGAGCCCCCGGGTCGGCGTACCCGGGCCCCCAGAACCCAACTCCCCACCAGGTGCGCCAGAGAACGAGCGAGATCAGGAAGACGACGAGCCCGACGACCATCAGGATGACGCCGACGACCTGTGGGTCGACGCTGCCGCCCTCAACGTCGACGGCCCAGGTCAGGATCGCACCGGCGGCGATCAGGATCAGGCTGATGACGATTCCCATCAAGGTGTCTTACCCTCGCCTTGCCTTTCGAACCCGCTGCCCGCCAGGACCGCCGCCGCAGCCGACATGACTGCGGCTCACAACGTGACTGGGTCAACGAACCGTCGAAGGTCGTCGTGCCCGCGCAGCGGGGACTTTCGAGGCGAGTGCGCCTGGGAGGATTCGAACCTCCGACCGACGGCTTAGAAGGCCGTTGCTCTTCCGCTGAGCTACAGGCGCCCTGAGACCGAAGGGTACCTCTGGTAGGGGCCGCTATCGGCTGCGGGCGCCGAAGTCGGCGGTGACGACCGTGGCGGGTCTGCCGCCGTAAAGACCTGGGGCACGCGTCGAGTGCATCGCGACGATGCCGATCTCCCGCCAGCGCGGCGAGAGCAGGTTGGCCCTGTGAGGCGGGCTACCGAGCCAGAGCTTGAACGCGCGGAGTGCGCCGATGTCGGGCGCGCCCCAAACCAGGTTCTCGCCCACCGTCCAGCTATGGAAGCCGCGCAGCGGGTAGAACCGTCCGATCCGCGAAGAGAACGACGCGCCGTTGGCCGAGTTGTGGCTGAAGTAGCCGAGGCGCGCCATCTCCGTCGAGTGGGCGCCGGCGGCAGCGCTCAAAGCTGGTGAGAGACGTAGACGGGTGAGGCCGCGGCTCGTTCGGAGCGCGTTCACCTGGTCGAGCAGGGTCGTCTGGAGCTGGGCAGCCGGCGTCATCGTCCCGCGAGCATCGGCCGAACCGGCCGAGGGGGCGGCCAGCGACAAAAGGATCGTGGCCAAGCCGGCGAGGATGCGCACCTTTCCTGCCATGAGTGCACCATCGGCAGGGACGTCCCACGGCTAAAGGTCCTAGAGAGCCGTCGCGGTCCGCCGTTCGTTCCTGTGCCGCAGCCAGTCCAGGAGAAGCACCTGGATCGAGCCGGCGACCGGGATTGCGGCCAGGGCGCCGAGGACTCCGGCCAGCTCGGCGCCGACGAGAATCGAGATCAGGACGGTCAGCGGCGAGAGTTGCACGGTGCGCCCATAGACGATCGGCTGGAGGAGGTGGTTCTCGACCTGCTGGTAGACGACGAAGAAGATCACGACCACGATCCCGGCCGGGACCGAGTGCAAGAAGGCCACGGTGCCGATCAGGATCGCGGCGATCGTCGCGCCCGCTAGCGGGATCAGGTCGAGGATCGCGACGATCAACCCGAGCGCGACCGCGTACGGGACGCCCATGATCAGCAGCACGAGTGTCGTCAGGCTCCCCGCGATCAGGCTGATGAGCAGGTTGCCCGTGACGTAGCCGCCGACGGTGCGGTAGATGTCGCCGCCAACCTTCCGCCAGCGCTGCTCGGAGCGCTCGGACATGAGGCCGTAGCAGCGGTCGATCCACGTGGGTCCTTCGAGGAGCATGAAGAACGTCATGAAGGCGATCGTCAGCGTGGCGACGACGATCGACACGACGCCCTTGGCCACCGACAGGGCCACGCCGGAGAGGCCTAGGACCTTCGCGGCACCGCCGTCCTTGACCGCGGCTTCGATCCGCTCCTGGATGTGGTACTTCGTCTCGAGGAAGCCGAGCCGCCCCCGCCCTTGAGTGATGTCGTTCGCGTAGTCGGGCAGCTTCTGCACGAAGTCGTTGACCTGGCTCACCAGCGTCGGCACGAAGGTAAAGCCGATCGCGGCCAAGAAGGCGAGCGCGAGCGTGAACGTGATCCCCGCCGCGGCCCCCCGGCGCTTGACACCGTGCCGCTGAAACCAGCCCACCGCCGGGTTGAGCGCAACCGCCAGGAAGAGAGCTATCAGGATCCACGTCAGGACGTGGCGTGCGATCCAGACCACTTCGAGCAGGACCGCAACCGCGATGATCGTCGCGAGCAGCGACAGCACGGTCCGCAGCCGGAAGCGGACGAGACGCTCCGGAATCACCCGCCCAGGATCGCGAAGCCGTCGGACGGTCAGAGCGGGCGGCGGGGATCGAACCCGCATAACCAGCTTGGAAGGCTGGGGCTCTACCATTGAGCTACGCCCGCGGCGAAGCCGTAGCGTACCGCCGGTGGACGCGGTCATCCTCGCCCGGCACGGCGAAAGCGAGCTCTCGGTCGTCGGGCGCACCAACGGCGAGCCGGGCACGCCCTGTGCCCTCACCGAGACCGGCCGGGAGCAGGCGCGCCACCTCGGTCGGCTCCTCGACGGAGCCGATCTGAACCTGTGCGTCGTCTCCGAGTTCCAGCGGGCGCAGGAGACGGCCGACCTCGCTCTGGAGGGGCGCGAGGTTCCGCGGCTCGTGCTCCCGGAGCTGAACGACATCCGCTTCGGCGACTTCGAGGGACGAGCGCTGACCGAGTACCGGGCCTGGGCACATGCGCACGGGCCCGAGGAGGTCGCTCCCGGCAACGGAGACAGCCGGGTGGAGACCGTCCGTCGCTACATCAGGGCCTACCGAAAGGTTCTTACCCGCCCCGAGGAAACGATCCTCGTCGTCGCGCACGGCCTGCCGGTGCGCTACGTCCTCGATGCAGTTGCCGGCCGCAACCCGGCTGCCGCGGTCGCGCAGATGCCCTACGCGGAGCCGTTCAGGGTGAGGGCCGAGGAGCTGCGCTCGGCCGTCGAGCGGCTCGAGGCCTGGGCGGCGGCCCCGGCCTGGGTGATCGAGTCGAACCCGGGCGTCGTGCTCTAGGCTCGTTACCCGGCAAGCGCCGTGGGCGGCGTCGGCTCCGCATCCTTCTGAAGCGCGTCGAGCAACGCCTCCACCCGTACCCTCGGCACCGCCATGTGCTTCAGCTCGCAGAGCTCCCGGGCTTGGTGGAGCGCAGCTCGGGCCTCCACGGGTTGATCGTGACTCAGCACTTCCGCGAGGTCGACCAAGGCCTCAACCCGGATCAGCGGCGCATCAGACTCACCGAGCGCAAGGACCGCCTCCCGCGCCAGTTGCTCGGCCGCCAGACCGTCCCCGCGCTGCGAGAGCACCTTTGCCCGCACCAGACGCCAGAGCGCCTGGGCCTCGACATCGTCTTCGGCTGCCAGCCGGCTGGCCGTGACAGCAAGCTCCTCCGCCTCGCGGTGCTCCTGCTGGACGTACACCGCCTGGGCAAGCGTCGCGAGCACGACCGGCCGAAGGTAGCGCTCGCCGATGGCCGCGAGCGTGGCATCGTCTCGCCGCAGATCCGCCTCGGCTGCTGCGGCGTCCCCGGCCAGTAGCTCAACTCGCCCGGAGGTCAGCGAGGTGGAGGCGGCGAGCACGGTTGCGCCGAGATCCTCTCGAAGATGGCGCGCTCGCCGATAGAGCTCGCGTGCTTCCTCGAACTCGCCGTTCAGGGCGAGCAAGGACGCGAGCGAACAGAGCGCAACGGCCTCGGCCTGTCGATCGGCGAATCCCCGGGCGATGATCTCCCGGCAGCGCTCAATCCCCTCGGGGACGGGAGTCGGGCCTTCCGAGAGCGAGAGCGTGTACGCGGCAGTCGTGCGGGCTTCCTGGCGCCTGAGCCCCGCTGCGCGCGCGTGCTCGATCGCCCGCTGCTGAGCGATGGCCGTCTCTTCCCAGTGACACACGGTCGCGTGCACCGCGGCGACGATCCGCCAGGCTTTAGCCAGCTCCGCGTCCGCTTTCTGCGCTTCGAGCAGCGGGATCAAACGAGCGCTCTCCTGCTCGACCTCCTTGCGCCAGGCACCGAGGTCGTCCGCGGCATGATGGCGGACGAACAGCCGGGTGAGAAGCGCATCGGCCTGCAGTCGCTCGTCGCCGATCTCCCCGGCGGTGTCCAGTGCCTCCTCGAGGTAGATCTCGGCCCAGGCGAACTCGCCCACCTCCATCATCGCCTCGCTCAAGTCGGGGAGCAGCTCGAGCCGTGCCGGCGCCCGCTCCGGCAGCAGGGTCGCCGCGCGGCGAAGCAGGTTCGCGGACGCACTCATGTCGCCTCGGGCGAGGGCACGCCGTCCGGCCGAGCCCAGGCGAGCGGCGCCGCGGGTGCCGATCTCGCGCCCGTGCTCGTCGAGCGGGCCGAGCTCGGAGAGGTAGTTGTACGTCTGCTCCAGGTGGTAGCCGAGCACTTCCTCGTGCTCGAGCTCGCGATCGCGGTCGCGGTTGACGCGATCGGCCCATTCGACGAAGCGCTCGTGCAGCTTGGCCCGAGTGCGTTTGAGAAGACCCTGGTAGGCGGTGTCCCGGATGAGAACGTGGTGGAAGCGGTAGCGCCGGGGTTGCCCCTCGAGCTCCGCAGGCATCTCCCGAATCAACCGCTTTTCCACGAGCCCAACCAGAACCGGATCGATGCGGTCCTTCAAACCATCCGGCGCCAGCTCTTGGACAGCCCCTTCCTCGAATTCCACCCCGATCACCGACGCAGGCTCCAAAACGGCGCGCTCTTCTGGGGTCAGGACCTCGAGTCGCGCTGCGAGCAGCGCCTGGATCGAGCCCGGGATCGCAAGCTCTTCGAGCTCCGCGGTTGCCTGCCAGGCGCCCTCCTCCTGTGAGACCAGGCCCTCGTCGATGAGCATCGAGAGCAGTTGCTCGACAAAGAGCGGATTACCTTCGGCTGCCACAACGATGCGCTGCCGCAGCTGTTCCGGCAGGCCTCCCTTGCCGAGGCGATCCTCGATCACCTGCCCGGTCTCCGCCTCCGACAGCGGCTCGAGCTCGACCTTGATGCTCGCCGGCCCCTCGCGCCAGGAAGGCTGCCGCTCGAATAGCTCAGGACGTGCGGCGCAGAGGATCAAGAGCGGTGCCTTCGCCGCGCCCGCCACATGCTCGATCAGCTCCAGGAATGCATCCTCGGCCCAGTGGATGTCGTCCACGAAGACGACCAGTGGTTGCTCCGAAGCGAGCCGCTCGAGCAGCTTCCTCGTTCCCCAGTAGATCTCGTCGAGCGAGAACTCCGACTCCGAGAGACCGACGGCCGACGCCACCCGATCTACCACGTCGGGCGAGCCCGGGACGAGTGCTCCCAGCTTCTCCCGCGCGAGCTCGGGAGCGTCGGTGTCTCGCAGCGCCGCCGCATCTCGAACGATCTCGACCAGCGGCCAGAATGTAATGCCCCGTCCATACGGGAGACAGCGCCCGCGTAGGACGCGCGCTTCGCTCGTGACGGCGCGCAGAAGCTCTTCGGTCAGGCGCGACTTGCCCACGCCGGGCTCACCAACGACCAACGCCACGCTGCACGCGTCCTCGGCCGAGGAGCTCGCGAACGCGGCGCGCAACGCCCTCAACTCGTCCTCGCGTCCGATCAGCGCACCGTCCGTCTCGGGGCGAGCTTCGGCACTCTTCACACCGATCAGGCGGTAGGCCGGTACGCGCTCGGCTTTCCCCTTCAGCTCCAGAGGCTCGACCAGCTC
>Ga0126304_10000449_pt1 | contig 16543 bp, 11 predicted proteins | sample Plot25_FD_92538 | JGI IMG/M metagenome (GOLD analysis project Ga0126304, IMG submission 92538) | Serpentine soil microbial communities from UC McLaughlin Reserve, CA, USA - Plot25 | ecosystem: Environmental > Terrestrial > Soil > Grasslands | place: USA: UC McLaughlin Reserve, Lake County... | reverse complement strand
GGCTTTGGATGCTCCTTGGCAGGGAAGGTCTGCCGCTTGCAAGCACCGAGCGCGGGTACATATGTCGTTGTGTCCGTAGACTGGTTCAGGAAGGGACCGATGTGAAACTGAAACCGATTGAGAACCAGGTTGTCGTGGTGATGGGTGCCTCGAGCGGAATAGGCCGCGAGACGGCCCTCCGTTTCGCAAAGAGGGGCGCCAAGATAGTGGTCGCGGCCAGGAGCGAGGCGGGTCTGCGCTCCCTGGAGGGCGAGATAAGGGAACTCGACGGTGAGGCTACGGCCGTGGTGGCCGACGTCTCCGAGTTCGAGCAGGTAGAGGCCGTCGCCCAGAGAGCCGTCGATGAGTACGGTCGGCTCGACACCTGGGTACACCTCGCGGCTGTCGGGCTCTTCGCCCCCTTCGACCAGACACAGCCCGAAGAGTTCAGGCGCGTGGTCGAGGTGGATCTCATGGGTCAGGTCTACGGGGCGATGATCGCACTACCGCGCATAAAGCGCGAGGGACGCGGGGCGCTCGTGCACATCTCGTCCGTGGTGGCCAAACGCTCGGCGCCCTTACAGAGCGCCTACAGCGCCTCCAAGCACGGCGTCGACGGCTTCCTGGAGTCGCTGCGTGTCGAGCTCTTGCAAGAAGGTTGGAACAGCATCAGCGTCACCAACGTCATGCCGGCAGCCATCAACACGCCGTTCTTCGCGAAGGCTCGCACCAAGCTGGGCGTCAAACCCAAGGGGTTCCCCCCGAGCTACCAGCCAAGCGTCGTGGCCGATGCGATCCTCTACTGTGCCGAGAAGGCACCCCGGGAGATAGTCGCCGGCGGTGCCGGCAAGGGCATGCTCCTGACCCAGCGCCTCTCGCCGCGCCTGATGGACGCCCTAATGGTGCGAGGCGGCTTCGGCTCTCAGATGACCGTCGAGCCGAAATCCACCGCGGATCCAGACGGACTCTTCGCGCCTATGGAGGGGCAGGATCGGGCGGAAGGAGAATTCGGCGATCAAACAGTACCGAGGAGCTACCTCACGTGGTTGGATACCCGCCCGGCATTGAAGTGGAGCCTCGGGGTGGTGGGGGCTGCAGTAACCTTGAGCGCCTTGCGAGCGAAGTCGGGAAGCGCCGATTAAGGTGACTACCATTTCCGCCGCAACTCCCTACCTCAGGAGCGGCGGAATGAATCAGGCATCGGTATACCGCGAGGTACAGGAGGTATTCGGACCTGAGCCTGCCCGCGCTCCACCGCACATCAAGTTGTTACGAACACAGGGTTACTCTCACTCAGCGTGCTCACGAGAGGTCTCCCTGACGACCCTGCGTAGTTGCCCGCCGACGTCTTCGCCGACCACGCCGCCGTGATAGCAGACGATGGTCTCCACCTCCAGCTCCGCCAGCCTCCTTACGGACCGCGCAGCCTCGCCCACGTCCAGGGTGAACGGCGGGTTTGGGCCGTTCAGATTCCCATCCTCCGCCGTAAGCGCGTCTCCCGCTACCAAGACCTTCGGTCGCTCCAGATAAAGGCTCGTGTGACCCGGCGTGTGTCCCGGCGTGAAGATCACGCGAGTCCCGCTCGCCAAATCGAGGCGCTCGCCGTCCTCCAGGTACTCGTCCACCCCGACTGGTTCGAGGCGCTCCAGGACCTCCCGCATCTGCGGCCTTTGCTCTAGCATCTTGGGCGTAAACTTGAGTGGCCTTACGCTTCCCTCTATGTGGGGTGCGTCGGCCGGATGCGCCAGCACCTTTGCGCCGCTCTGGCGCACGAGGGCGGCCCCCGAACCGACGTGGTCGAGGTCCTGGTGGGTGAAGATTATGCGCCTCAGCTCCCGCGCTTCTATGCCGGCCTCGGCTATGGCGGTGCCGATCGCCTCAGCCTGACCCGGCAAGCCGGCGTCGACGAGCGTGTTGCCGTTCTCCTCGTCCAGAATCAAGGTTAGGTTGAGGAAGCCGTCGGCCCCCTGCGAACCCCGCGGTATGGGCAGGACGTACACCCCTTCAGCGATCTTCATCGTTCACCCCTCAGGCCGTTCCTCAAATTGCAGGTACTCGACATACTACCCCGCCCTGGTGGTATCCACCCACGCGGACGGCCTGAATTTGATCCGAGATGCCTCCTTCGTCTACGAAGGAGGGGAGTGGAGCACCACCTTACCGAGGAGGAGGAGCAGATCTTCAGGCCGGATCTCCCCTACGAGGACTTCGTCGCCGCCCAACAGTAGCCTGCGCGTAGGTCGCACGGTAGCGTCGTCAAAGCTCGATAATGGCGCTGGATAAAACGCCAGTGATTTGTCGACCAATTTCGTGAAGATTTATAAGAGTAGGGTATTTTGCAAATCGTACAAACGGCTTGTTTATGGGATTCATGAAATGAGAAGGAGACTTAGGGGGACTTAGGGAGAGTCTTGCAAGGGGTTGGCGCACGACGTAGCGAGGGGAGATGGTCGGCCATTCAGGCCATCGAATTGGATGGAGGGAGGCAACGAGCCGCTCTCTGCGAGGCGTGCGCAAGGATGGCGTTCAAGTGTCTCGAGGACCAGGAAGGTAGGGGAAGATCCGTAGTGGGGGTACGGAAGCAACTTTGGCAAACCTGCTTCCACACAATGACTGGAGATACCTGCCCGAGCGCTGATCGGCCGTAGTCCCGTTGCGAGTAGGGGCTACGGCATCGAGTCCTACTAGATCACGTGCTGCATTCTGGGTTGCATCTGCATAGCCGCTAGCCTACATTGCCTTAGTAGAAGATTCGCCTAAGAGGCCGCTTGCAATAGGGAGGGAGAACTAAATTGTCTGAACTGCCGCCTCCGGTCACCGAATCACAATTCCGTGACCTGGAGGGTGCCACCAAAGACCAAGTAAAGAAACGAGCCACGCCCTTCGTCAGAGATCTTCACGCCTTCTTGAACGAAGGATCTTGCCTTGGCGACATCCAGCGCATCCGTCGCAGATGGAAACCCCAAATCAGGAGTAGTCTAGCCTTTGAAGGGGACGACTTTCCCACAGAGCGTGAGCACTGGTACACGTACAACACCGGTGGCCGCAACGAGGCGCAGTTCAATATCGGTCTCTTTCCAGACTATCTCCGGTTTGGACTTGGGTTCGAGTTCACGAAGAAAGTGTATGGCGAGCCGGAGAGTGTCGGTCCGGTGTTTGGGCAATTCTGCGATATTTTGAGGCAACATCGACAAGCTTTCGATCGGTTCGCGCAAGACAACTCGTTCTGGGTCGAGTGGCTCCCTGAGGGTAAGACGGGCCGGATCAACCTCGGGCACGTCCGGACGCATGACGTATCGAAATGGCTGCTCCATCCTAAGGTGTCCGACTGGATCTTCGTCGGAAGGCTACTGTACCGGAAGGATGACGCAAATACCCTTAAGGACCCTACTCGGCTCAAGCAGGCTATGGAATCAGTGTTCGTAGACCTCAAACCCCTCTGGGAGCAAGCCCAGCTGAAGGCGACGCAGACCCCTTGATTGCTCTTCTTGCGCTACTCGAGACGTAGACCGCTGGCAGAATACCGACGGCACGGCAACGCAGTAGTCGCGCGGCACGATCAGTCGTCTTGAGCCGCCACGGCTGTTGGAAATAGCTACCGACATCCACGGGCTGCTGCGCTAGGAAGTGCGCAAGGAGTGCTACAGGTTCCTACAACCAGTGGATCGTAGCCATCTAAATCAACGGATTGTTTGAACAATGCAGGTAACGCTTCCGCAACGCGAAGCACAAGGCGACGAGCTAAGAGCAGGTGAGGAAGAATGTGGGCCCTCCCCACCCGCGCCGACTGCTTCGGAAAGTAGCTACGATCCACGGGTGTTCGATCTTAGTCCGTCGATGTGACCCACAAGGCGACCATAATGGATAGCTCTCGGGCGGAGATGTTGGGGTTTCCAAAGAGATTGGGCTTCTCCCAGCGCGGACTCTCTATCGTCCAGTAGGTCATAGAGCGCTGCTCGACCTTGCCGCTCTCGCGCGATGTATAAGCGTAAGGGTGCTTCTCTTTGCTCACCTTGATCCTCCACTCCTTAAGGACGCGGGAACACCTCTTCATCTGCCTGTGGAAGGTTATGTAGTCCTCGCGGCTCGATGGGTAAATCAGATCATTACTTTCGAACAGAGTGTAGACCTCGTACCGGTGTTCTTCTCTAGGACGGAAGCAGTTGGCGAAGGGTATGGGTACGCCGTTGAGGCCGCCCGGATCGTGCTTCTGCAGCTTCTTGAGCAGCTCGGCGGTGGTGCCCGTCCACCTACGGGTCTTCTTGAAGTGCCCGTCCTTGCCCGTGAACATGAGGATGGCCAACGCCAGTGTGTCCCTGCGGGCGAGGAGCCGGCACATGGCCTGCCAGTAGTCGGGACGGCGGGCAGCGTCGTCCCTGAAGAGAAGTATCGGTGCCTCTGGTCCCCAACCTGGCGCGTCGAAACCTTCGAGGTCTTCTTCAGAGAGGTCCGCATTGTACCAGTACCAGAACTCTAGTCTTCGTGCGATGAAACCGTCGACGGCTATATCTTGGTACACCTTGAGTCGCTCGGCGCTAGAAGGGAAGTCAGGGGACGAAGCAACCTCTTTACCGACCCGCATACGTAGCTCCTCGAAGAAGCGCTCCTCGGTGCCAACCCACGAGCCGGTCCACTTGACCATGGCCTCCAGGGCGCGCGCCCAGGGCTCGTCCATCACCTTCTCAAGCCACTGGTCGTAGCCTACGGGGTAGAAGGGGTGGTCCGGGTCGCACTCTGGCATCTCGTCGATCGCGCTTCTCCACGTCACGTCGTTACCTCCTTGTTCGTTGTGTTGCCTGGTGTGTGTAAGGTGGGGGTGGGGCCGCGGCCCCACCCCCACGAAGTCGGCTTGTTTGCGGGGTTCGTGCGAGGGGAGGTGGGGGTTAACCTAATTGTGCAAACATTCGAGCGAGAGCAGAGCCCCGCCCTGTGGTGTCCGGCGAAGCCCCTTCTTGCACTTTGCGTGTTTGTCGCGCAACCCCCACCTCTACCACCTCGTAGGGCGTTTGTCGCGTATTTACGGGGATTCGGGGCAGGAAGACCTCCACCCCAACCCCCGCCTCTTGACCACCTAACTCCCACCTACCAGCTCCTGGAGGAGTCCTTGTGGCCGGCGATCCAACCCGGATCGACCTCGATGCCGGTGTAGAAGGCGCGACCGCCTAGCACCCTCTTCCCGAAGCCTAGTCTGCGCCACTCCTTGGCGACGGCGGTCGAGGACATGGGTTTGTGCCCGTTGTCCAGGCACCACGTCTTGTACCAGTCGTAGAGCACCTTCGCCTGCGTCTCGCACCTTTCGACGTCGGAGACGATGCACGCATCTTCGACGAACATGGCCGGCACGTCGCTTGTCTTTCGGAACTCGTCTGTGGCCTCTCGGACCGCTTCGGGGATCTCGAAGTACCCACGTGCTCTTAGCCTGCGCAAACCCGCCAAGCCCCACACGAGGATCCCCGGACCTTCTTCTTTTATAGCCTCTTTGACTGCAGGGTTAGGCGGGACCTGTAGCCTGGGGAAGGGCACCACCTTGACGCGCCGAAAGAGGCCGGAGCCGGCGTCCTTTACCCTGGGCAGATCGTTCATTGCCCAAAGTACCTTCGCCCTGAGGATCACGGTGTGGGCGGGCTTGTACTTCTGTTCGACCTTGATCGCCTCGCCGCTTATGATGGAGTTGAGCACGTCGGTGGACTTGATGTAGTCGGACGGTTGCTCCGCCGCCACGACGAGCGTTTTGCCGGGCAAATCGGCCAGGGCGAACTGGCTGCGCTGGATGTCGGCGAGCCCTAAGAGCCCAGCGCGCGGACCAAGAGCGGACCGGACGCCCTCTATGAAGGTGCTCTTGCCCGACCCCGGAGGACCGTAGAGCCACACGGCCGTCTCGAGGGAGGTGTCGGTGGTCAGCGAGAGCCCGATGAACTCCTGCAGGAAGGGTGAGGCTTCCGGGACGGTGGACGCGAGGAATTCGTGGAAAGCAGGTGCGTGGGCCTCGGAGTCGAAGTCGTAGGGCACGGCGCCTAGGAGGTAGTCCTCGGGGCGATGCTCCCTCAGGGTCACGCTCGAGATCTCGAGCGTGCCGTTTTGGCACACGAGGACGTCGGTGTTGGCATCCCATACCTCGTCGGGTACGAACACCCTCGCCCGCGCGAGTTTCTCGACGCTGGCGCGCATGCCGGCCGTGGGCCTTATCTTCTCGACTTTGGCGTCTTCGAGGACGCCGTCTATCTCCAGGTTGACGATCTCTTGGTGGACGGGCATCCAGTAGCCCCCAGAGTAGCGGCGCCACTCGCTCTGGCCGTAGGCCGTGGGGCTCTCGCGACTCTCGATCCACCGGTCGCGGAGCTCGTCCTCGGTGGGCCTCTCGCCGCTCGCACTGCCGCTACCGTCGGCGCTCATTGTGTCGCCGCTGCGCCATGCCCACCACCCGGCCAGCAATGGAACGAGTCCAGGAGCCATCTCCTCCAGGGTTGTCCCACCTGTTACCTGCTCGCCCGAGGAGATCTTCCTCGCCGTGTCGCGCACGATCCGCTCTACGTCCTCGAGGGCCTCGCGGGAGTCGGCTCCGGCGGCGTGCCAGGCGGCGAGCATAATGGCAAGCGCGTCCTCCTCGTCGAGCCGCCCGGGCCGGCGTAGGTAGCCGGCGAGCGCCAACGCGAAGTCGTGACGTCCATCGGTGGGGAGGCACCGGGCGATAGCTGCGGCGGTAGCGATCCGCAGGCACGCGAGCTCGAGCGGCTCTGCGGGGATCTCGACCGGCTCGAGAGCGCCGTCCCTGTCATACTCGTAGCGCTCGCCCGTAGGGTGTGCCGACGGCTCTACGAGCGTCTGCCGACCCGTGGAGCGCAACTCGAGGATCGTGGTGCCGTCCTCGCCGGGCGTCCTCCACGACCTGCTCTTCGCACCCTGGGAGACGAAGAGGTGATGGCTGCGTGGAGCGCTCTTCCGGCCGCTTGCCAGTGTATCCGCGAGGAACCGGTCGGCTATCGCCCCGGCCTCCGCGCAGTCGAGGTCGACGTCCACGAGCCAGCCGGAGAGCTCGCCAAGGAGCAAGCCCACGTTTTCGCCGTCTTCGAAGTACTCGGGGATGTCCTCTTGGCGCAGCCTGAGCTCTGTCCAGCCCTTCACAGCCGGCCTCTTACTACCCGGCTGATTGGGGACGGTGCCGAGTCCCATGCTGGAGTACGCGGCCGCGTACTCCAGGACGGTTTTGGGTAGTTCTTTGTCTAGCTTGCTGAGCGACAGCCCCATGCCATCGCCATTGAGGTTAGAATCCTTCAAGGACCCTACCTCCTTTCTGCGTGAGTTTGTGGGGGGTGTTGGACGGGTTCGCGGGCGGGTCGCTGCTACGGCCCGCCCTCACTCTTACTCTCGGCGGTGCCCTCGGACGAGCTCGACCGGCGGCACCCCGAGAGCGGCGGCCAGTTTGCGCACCGTTACGGGGTACGCCCCTCGCACCTGGTTTTCCAGCCGATACACCGAGCCAGGAGAAACACTGGCTAGCCTGCCGAGCTCTCGTTGGCTCAGCCCCCTGCTCCGACGTAGCTCCCGGAGGTGGGGGAGGAGTGTGCTCCTGTTCTGGCATGATCTTCGCTCTTCCTCCCGTCGGACTCGCTCCACGAGCGTCCTCCTCGCGTCGATTTCTGCTCTCAGCGAGGAATAACCCGTAACGGCGCCGAAGTGGCTGCACCTAATTAAGCCTCATATGCATACGGTTCGCTGCCTTCATAGTTGTCGATGCGCTAAGTCCTGCTGGTGATCGGCCAGGCCAGAGATTAGTCGCTCTCGGTCCACCCTTATGGTCCGGCCCAGCCTGATCACGCCGGGTAGCGTGCCGTCGTTGGCCATCTCGTATGCTCTCCCCCGATTGATCCGCAGCAGTCGCGCTGCCTCGGGAACCGTTAAGAAACGGGGTTCGTCTTCCATGGGAACTTCCTCTCTGCCTGTACCATCCACGCCCGTATTGTCTCGTTGCGTAGCGGTAGGGTCGTTCCCTCTAACTACGAGTTTTTTCTATTTACAGGGATATGCCTAGGGAGGCTAACCGTTGAAGCCCGAGTGGGTGGGAAAGGGGTCGAGATCGCGCTGTAGACACGATCCTAATTGCACGTAAGCGTAGAGCACCTCGAATCCCGAGTCGGTGGAGGCGTCTATCCTGACCCAATCCCCTATCTTGAGCCAGGGCGGCTCCTCTTCGGAGGATAACGAGCACTCTCGTTGATAAGCGCGGTAGGCCAGCTTGGCCTTGGCATCAACCCGGGGTTTGTTACGATTCCTGAACACGGCCACGGCCAGGTGATACTTCCTGTTCTCGACCTCGGCACCGCGTGCGAGTCTCTCTGCTAACCTGCTCTTCCAATCTCTGGTTCCTCCCCAGTCGTCGCCCCCCGACCTCGAGGGGCTGCTCTTGTAGGGAGTTATTCCCAAGCCCTTGGCTACGTCCTCCAAATCCTCGCCCATGCGGTATCCGACGAGGGCTTCGTAGATTTCCTGATCCAGCTTGGCTGGGCGGCTCGCAGACCTAAAGGCCAGCAGCCTCTCCAGCTTCGTCGCGTTCGCGTTCAAGGACTTGGATAACTTGCGTACGATGTCGGCGAGCTCGGTTATGTGTCCCGCGAGCCCGAAGGAACTTCCTTCTTCTATCCCTGGCATTCGGAAGTCCAGGAAAAGCAGCAGGGCCGCGGCGGCAAAAGAAACCCGCGCGATCTTGGTCTCGGTTTCCTCTGATCTTCGACCCCTGGACTCTTCGTCCTCCCAGAGAAGATCCCACTTCCACTGCAACACCCCGTTCGCTGTTAGGGGCTTCTCTAGCGAGCCGAGGAGCGGTCTGATCGCCGTGTTGAATGAACGTAAATTCCCAAACTCGGGCGCAGTGGCCAATCGAAGGTCGGTTATCCTCACGGAGGATGGGGGCGGCGCCCCTACCTCCTCGCGTACAGCCTCGTTACGCAGTCCGGTGGCCACGCGCTCGGCGTACTCTTCCCTGCTCAGAACGGCCAGCAAGATCCCCCGCATGTAGCCGAGGTCCAACGGAGCGAAGCTCTGGTCCACCTCCTTGTCCCTGGAAGTCCTTCTCCCGAACGTCCCCGAGAACGCCTCCCCGCTGTCCTCCGCTATTCTCCAATCCAAGTTCCACCCGGCCGGCACCACGGACGTTGCGGGGGCGTTCTTCAGGATTCGCACGTCGAACGACGGCAGTGGCAGCCCTCTGATAGCTTCGGCGCGCGGGAATAGGAGTTCGAAGGCCGCCGGGTACCTAGCCTCGAACTCCACCTCAGCGCCCAGCAGGTCGCGCAGGTACCTCAGACGGGCCTCGGGGTCCGTGGGCATGTTGCGCTTGAAGTAGGGGAACCGCCGGTAGAATGCTCCCGTGCCCTTCAACCGCTCTACTTGTTCGACAGACAGGTCCATCAGCTCCCTAACGGAGGAGCGTCGAAGGGAGGTTGCGGATTCGGGATCTCCGAACCACCGAACGAACAGCGGTTCCTCCCCTTGGGAGACGGATGCCGCCACCTCGAGCCACCTGCGCGCCTTGTTTAGAGGCATGTTGAGCAGATCGGCCAACGCTTGTGCGGACAGTTCCTTCAGCTTCGTCATAGTGTCCGGTTGGGTCCCCCGAAACAACGCGCCTATGGTCAATCCCGTAAGTCGCAATTGTAGACTAAGGCACCATCGCCGCAGCAAGTCTGCCTCGGCCTGCTGTAGACGGATCGGTACGAGGAGGTACGCCATGGGACGAACGACGCTACGGTACCCAACTCTGGCTCAGTAGGTGACCTACCGATACATGGTGGCATGAGGCATAACCAACGCTAGAGCGTGTTATGAACTTGGGTGAAAATCGCATAGAAATGCGGATTCCACGGTCGGCTTGGTTCCCTCGCGATCTCTGTTTCCCGCATTCCTAAGCCGTTTCCAATTGAGTTCATAACAGCCTCTAGCCAACTCGTAAAGAGACTAGGTCAGCGGTTCGAGTCCGCTCGTCGGCTCTCTCGATTCGGCATGGACAAGCGGAATTCGTCCCGAATGCAAAATTTCGGTCATACGTCGGGAGGATTTTGACCCTAGTTTGACCCTAACGCAGGGACGCCATAACTACCGGGTTGAGTTAGTCGGGCGCTATCGACAAGGGGAAAGAGGAAAGGTTGCCACGCGGTCAGTCGTTCGCCTCTTACATTGAGTGGGAGTACTTCGGGCACGATTGGGAGATCGATACGCTGGAGCTATCGGAGTCGTTGCCGCAGGGGGTGGAGAAAGCTGAAGTCTGGCGCAACGAGCACTACGAACTCAAGGCGAAGTTATCCGGGACGATAGAGGGCTCGCATATCGATCTACATCCCAAGGTTGAGGCGGGATCACTGATCCCGCTGTTCGAGATTAAGGGTTCGGATGAGTACAGCATCTACGACTACGAGATTGGCTCCTGCGCTGTCGGTAACGTATTGTCTAGCGAGTGGAAGGACCACACTAGTGATCCTCCGATCGTCGGTTATGAGGCTGAACTATATTGCTCGGGGGCCCGGTGGATCGTCCGGCACGGCGAACTTCCCAAGACCGAATGGCTCTCCGAGTGGTATCTGAATGGTCCGCACCGTCCCGAGATGTACCCTCGGGGAAGCAGCACCGAGCTGACGGAGAGGTATAAGCGTGAGCGCAAGTTACCTGGCAACGAGGAGGATATCTTCGAGGACAACAAGCAGTGGGGTGGGGCAAGCTTCGCCTTCGTCAAGACTGACGGCTTGAGTTTTCTCGTTCAGCATACACCGAGGGATCTTGGCCCTTCGTGGTCTAAGTGTCTGTCTATCGAGTACAGGCCCGTCTGGGGAGGAATCCCCGAACCTAACGTTAGAGAGGCAATAGCCGCAATCACGAGCTTCTTAATGGGGCGGGAACTTGTCAACGTTGGTCATACGGGGTTCGCTGCTGATGGTCGGTCGATCTCGCAGGTGGCGCTGAATCCACGTAAGGACAACCTCGTGTCCTTGTGCCAGCGAGAGGCCGCTCTTAGACCCGTGGAGACCGACACCTCAGATTATTTGGAGGCATCGAATCCCTCCTTGAGCAGTTGGTGCCCAGCTATCTCGCCCTACAGGGAGAACTCCGACTGAATGAGGCCCTCCGATGCTACTGGCTGTCCAAGGAGCTGCCCATCGGCCTCAATCTTTTCTCGGTTCCTTCTTCGCCGGCCATTGCCATTACCTCCCGGGTCGCTCGCGTTGCGTGCTCGTGGACAGCGGGGAGAGCTGCGGAGTTGAGGAAGGTGGTTGTGAGGCACCAGCCCGTCCGCCACCCGTCTCAAGCCTAGCACTCCTGGCAGGTCGCGCGGATAAGGACCGGCGAAGGATCTGTAAAGAACGCTTTACGGATCTTCACGGAAACGCAAATCCTCGTCAGTCGTCCGCTCGACCGCCGAATTTCCTCTCCAAGGGCCTCGGTAAAAATTCCTTAACGCTTTCTTCGCCGAACGCTAACACGCAAGGAGGATACTGCTCTTGACCTGCGCGCGAGGGCCGGCGCGCTGATGGAGAGGACCAAGGAGGTACGGTGATGGACGGCGCCGCCAACGGAGACCCTCGAACAGCGACGCCTGGACGATAACCGCCGGATGGATGTTCATCGTCTCGACGGCTGGGTGGTCTGCCGAGGTTCCTCGGGCGGGCCGCTCGCCGTGAGCGGCCCCGATCTCGGCGAGGCACTTGGTGTTTTCAGCTTCGAGGAAGAGGCCAATCTCTATCTCCTGCTAAACGGCACGCTAGGGAACGTCGCCAGAGACGACCCCTGGGCCTGGTCGGTAAGTTCGCACGCCTTGCTCGCGCTATTGCGCGCTCAGTGGTCGCACTTCGAGTGGGTGATACTCGATCCCATGCCCGAGCGGGACGCCAGATTCATGCTCCGGCTCGCCAGCGTGCGCCGGGACGGCTTCGTGGACTCCCTGTCGGGTCATGCAGCGATGGCAGATGAAGTAGCAGCGGGCTCAGGAAAGCAGCCAGTATCCGGTTAGACAAGGAGGAGAGACCTTGGGAATAGACGATCTGATCCCGGCCTGGTCTGTCGCGCGGCAGCTCCGCGGTAAAGACAAGTTCGCCCTCGGCGAGGCGGCACGGTCGCGGCAACAGGCGGACCTGAAGCCCCGCACGGCCGAGGCCGACCACGTCACGCGGTCCATCTGCCCCTACTGTGCCGTCGGATGCGGCCAGAGAGTCTATGTCAAGGACGGTGAGATAACGCAGATAGAGGGCGATCCCGATAGCCCTATCTCTCGCGGACGGCTCTGCCCGAAAGGCGCCGCCACCCGCAATCTCGTCCAGAGCCCTCTGCGCGAGTACAAAGTCAAGTACCGCCGTCCCTACTCCAGGGAGTGGGAGGAGCTCAACCTCGAGGTGGCACTCGACATGATCGCCGATAGGGTGATAAGGACCCGCGAGGAGACCTGGGAAGACAAGATGCAAGCCGAGGATGGCAGGGAGGTCAAGCTCCACCGTACTCTGGGCTTCGCGCACCTCGGCGGGGCCACGCTGGACAACGAGGAGAACTACCTCATAAAGAAGTTCTTCACTGCGATGGGAGCGATCCAGGTAGAGAACCAGGCCAGAATATGACACTCCTCTACGGTCCCGAGTCTCGGGACCTCGTTCGGTAGGGGAGGAGCGACCACCTTCCAACAGGACTTGCAGAACTCTGAGTGCGTCCTGATCATGGGCTCCAACATGGCCGAGAACCACCCCGTGGGCTTCCAGTGGGTGATGGAGGCGCGCCTCAAGGGGGCGAAGGTCATCCACGTAGACCCGCGCTTTACCCGCACCTCGGCGATGGCGGACCTCCACGTCCCGATCCGGGCCGGCACGGACATCGCTTTCCTCGGCGGGATCATCAACTATATCCTCGAGAACGACCGCTACTTCAGGGACTACGTGGTCCATTACACGAACGCGCCAGTCATCGTGAACGACAACTTCGCTGACACCGAAGATCTCGACGGTCTCTTCTCCGGCTACGATCCCGAGTCGGGCTCCTACGACGTCTCGACCTGGCAGTACAAAGGCGCGAGCGTCAGCGGCGCCGCCGGCAGGCGCGAGATGGGCGGCATAACCGGCGAGCAGGCGCACTACGCCCAGAGCAGCCAGCTCGAGGAGGGCGAGCCGCCGGAGATGGACGAGACGCTCGAGCACCCCCGCTGCGTGTTCCAACTCCTGAAGAGGCACTATCGCCGCTACACGCCGGACATGGTCGAGCGGGTGTGCGGCTGCAAGAAGGAGCAGTTCCTCAAAGTCGCCGAAGCCCTCTGCGAGAACTCGGGCCGGGAGAAGACATCGGCGTTCGCCTACGCTGTTGGCTGGACCCAGCACACCCACGGCGTCCAGAACATCCGCGCGGCCGCGATAGTGCAGCTCCTGCTCGGCAACATCGGGCGGCCCGGCGGTGGAATCATGGCCCTTAGGGGCCACGCCTCCATCCAGGGCTCCACCGACATTCCCACGCTCTACAACATCCTCCCCGGCTACATTCCGATGCCCAACGCCCACGCGCGCTCCAACCTGCAGATGTTCGTCGCGCGCAACTCCGCCAGGACCGGCTACTGGGGCAACATGGAGGCCTACACGGTGAGCCTCCTCAAGGCCTACTGGGGCGACGCGGCTATCGCGGAGAACGACTACTGCTTCGACTATCTGCCGCGCCTGACGGGGGACCATTCGGTCTACCCGGCGATCATGGGCATGGTCGACGGCTGGTGCAAGGGCTTCTTCGTCATGGGCCAGAACCCGGCGGTCGGCGCGGCCAACGGCAAGCTGCAGCGTCTCGCCCTCGCGAACCTCGACTGGCTTGTGGTGCGCGACTTCTCCGAGACGGAGACCGCCTCCTTCTGGTACGACTCACCCGAGATAGAGACCGGGGAACTGGAGCCCGAGGGAATCGGCACCGAGGTCTTCTTCTTGCCCGGAGCCGCGCACACCGAGAAGGACGGCTCGTTCACCAACACCCAGCGCCTCCTGCAGTGGCATCACAAAGCCGTGGATCCCAAGGGCGACTGCCGCTCGGAGCTGTGGTTCATGTACCACCTCGGGCGCAAGGTCAGGGAGAAGCTCGCAGACTCGGAAGATCCCAAAGACCGGCCCATCCTGGACCTGGCGTGGGACTACCCTACGGAGGGGCCCTACGACGAGCCCGACGCGGAGGCCGTCCTCAGGGAGATAGGCGGTTGGGATGCTGAGGGCGACGCCCTTCCAAGCTACCTGCCGCTCGAGAACGACGGCTCGACAACGTGCGGGTGCTGGATCTACGCTGGCTGCTACGCCGACGAGACGAACCAGACCGCCCGCCGTAAGCCCGGGTCCGAGCAGAGTTGGGTAGCACCCGAGTGGGCGTGGGCGTGGCCGATGAACCGCCGCATTATCTACAACCGCGCCTCGGCCGACCCCGAAGGCAAGCCCTGGTCCGAGAAGAAGAAATACGTCTGGTGGGACGAAGAGCAGGGGCAGTGGACCGGCTACGACGTACCCGACTTCAGCCCGACCAAACGCCCCGACTACGAGCCACCAGACGACGCCATCGCGGAGGATGCCATCCGGGGCGATAGCCCCTTCATCATGCAGGCGGAGGGACGAGGGTGGATCTTCGTGCCCGCCGGCCTCACCGACGGGCCACTGCCCACCCACTACGAACCGCAAGAGTCGCCCTTCGAGAACGCCCTCTACAATCAACAGTCGAACCCGGTGCGCCAGCAGTTCCCCAGAGGGGACAACCCCTACAACCCCTCCAACGGCCATCCCGGTGCGAGGGTTTTTCCCTACGTGCTCTCGACCTACCGCCTCACCGAGCACCACACGGCGGGCGGGATGAGCCGGACGGCCGAGCGCCTCTCGGAGCTTCAGCCCGAGATGTTCTGCGAGGTCTCGCCGGAGCTGGCAGAGGAGCGGGGCCTGGAGAATGGCGGTTGGGCTACGGTCGTGACAACGCGCACCGCAATCGAGGCGCGGGTGCTCGTCAGCGACCGGATCGCGCCGATGAAGGTGCAAGATCGAATCGTCCACCAGGTCGGCATGCCCTACCACTGGGGGAGCAGAGGCGTCGTCAGAGGAGACTCTGCCAACGACCTGCTCGGGCTCGTCCTCGACTCCAACGTCCATATCGGCGAGTACAAGGTCGCCACCTGCGACATCCGGCCAGGCAGGAGGCCGCGCGGACCTGACCTCGTGGAGCTCGTCGAGGATTATCGCCGCCGTGCGCAGAGGGTGGAGCCCGTGAGGGAGTTCAGCCGGGACCTCGAAGAAGGCGACGGAGGGAGGCACTCTTGAGTGACGAACGCCAGATCATACCCGACTCCGACACCACGGATGCCTACGACATCGAAGTGATAAACAGGCCACAGACTCGAGCCGTGATCCCGCTCGGCCAGAAGAGCTACGGCGGCGACGGGGGACCGCGCATGGGCTTCTTCACCGACACCACCGTGTGCATCGGCTGCAAGGCGTGCGAGGTGGCCTGCAAGGAGTGGAACCAGGTCCCCTCGACCCTGATGGAGCTGACCGGCAACTCCTACGACAACACCGGAGACCTCGGGGCCGACGCCTGGCGCCACGTCGCCTTCATCGAGCAGCGCAAACCGATAAAGGTGGCCCAGGAGGCCGGAGTCACGACACCGGCTACAGAGGGCGAGTCGGACTTCCGGTGGCTGATGAGCTCCGACGTCTGCAAGCACTGCACCACTGCTCCGTGCCTCGACGTGTGCCCCACTGGCTCCCTCTTTCGCATCGAGTTCGGGACCGTAGTGGTGCAGGAGGACATCTGCAACGGCTGCGGCTACTGCGTCCCTGCCTGTCCCTTCGGCGTCCTCGACCAGCGCGAGGGTGACGGGCGGGTGTGGAAGTGCACGCTCTGCTACGACCGCCAGAAAGACGGGATGGAGCCCGCCTGCGCGCAAGCGTGCCCGACCGATTCGATCCAGTACGGTCCTCTTGAGGAGCTGCGTGAGAAGGCCAACGGTAGGTTGGAGATGCTCCACGAGGCGGGCGTGGAGGATGCCAGGCTTTACGGCGCCGACGAGGAAGGGTACGGTATGGGCGCCTTCTTCCTCCTGCTCGACGACCCCGAGGTCTACGGGCTGCCGCCTGATCCTGAGGTGGTCAGCCGCAAGATCGAGAGCCTGTGGGGATCTGCGACCGTCGCGGCGGGCGCTCTCACCGTCGGCATAGCCGCTGCCTTCATCGGGGGTTGGCGATGAGCGAGGCGCGACCCCAGAAGCGTTCGGTCTCCGAGGAGGTCCGCAGGAACGGTCAGGGAGAGACGCGCTCGTACTACGCACAGCCCATCATCAACGAGCCCACGTGGGAGTGGCAGATACCCTGTTACTTCTTTACCGGAGGGCTGGCCGGGGCTTCCTCGGGCCTAGGTCTTTTGGCCGACCTCGGCGGCAACGAGCGGCTGGCTCGGACGGCGCGGCTTGCCGCGCTCGCAGGGGCGACGGCTAGCCCGGTGCTCCTGATCCTAGACTTGGGTATGCCGAAGCGCTTCTATAACATGCTCAGGGTCTTCAAGCCGACCTCGCCGATGAGCGTGGGGACCTGGATCCTCT
>Ga0126304_10000448_pt1 | contig 16550 bp, 16 predicted proteins | sample Plot25_FD_92538 | JGI IMG/M metagenome (GOLD analysis project Ga0126304, IMG submission 92538) | Serpentine soil microbial communities from UC McLaughlin Reserve, CA, USA - Plot25 | ecosystem: Environmental > Terrestrial > Soil > Grasslands | place: USA: UC McLaughlin Reserve, Lake County... | reverse complement strand
ACGACCGGAGATCAGCACGACGTCGCCCACCTTGAGCGATCGCACTTGCTCCTCCGTCAGCGGAGTCCGAAGCACGACTTCGCGTCCGGTTCGCGGAAAGCCTGACTGATCGGCCATATGGACGATAGGAGTCGAGGCGTCGCGATAGAGCCAGCGCTTGATTTCACCACTCTTCGCATCGAGCACGACACCAAGGCGACGGTAGGCCCAGCAGTCGTACGCAACCGAAACAAAGAAGCTCGCGGGCAATCGATTGAGCGCGCCGATTTTGCAGCCGATGAGCGAGATACGGCCGCCGAATCCCATCGTGCCGATGCCGAGCTTGTTCACCTCGCCCATGATCGCCGCCTCGAGATCCGCAAGCCGCGGATCCGGATTCACGTCGTCGAGCGTACGGAACAGCTGTTCTTTGGCGTTTACGTAACCTGAGGTGCGATCGCCGCCAATGCAGACGCCAATCGCTCCTGGCGCACAGCCCTTGCCCTGCGCATTCCATATCGCGTGCAGGATGCATTTGCGCACGCCTTCGATCGAGCGATCAGCGCGGCCAAGATTCGGCAGCTCCTGCGGCAGCGAGTACTGCGCGTTCATGTTCTCGCACCCGCCGCCTTTGAGTATCAGCTTCACCTCGATCTCGTCGTCGTTCTCCCACTGCTCGAAGTGAATGATGGGAGTGCCGGGCCCGAGATTGTTGCCGGAGTTCTCACCGGTGAGCGAGTCCACCGAGTTCGGGCGCAGCTTGCCCCGCCTGGTGGCTTCGGCCACCGCCTCGCGGATCTGCTTCTTCATCGCGATCTGATTCGCGCCGACAGGCGTTTTCAGCTCGAATGTGGGCATGCCGGTGTCCTGGCAGATGGCGCCTTCCTCGTCGGCAGCGAGGTCGATGTTCTGCGCGATGATGGCGAGCGCCTGCGCGGGTTGCGTGCCCTCGCGCTCCTGCTCCATGGCCACCTTCATTGCCGCTCGTACATCAGGTGGCAGGTCGGTGGCGGTACGCACGACGAGGGCGAGGACGCTATCGAAGAAGGCTGGCATCTCGCTATGATAAATGGGGTCGGGAGTCATTTTTCCGGCCCAACATTCGAAAAGTGACTCCCGACCCCATTTCATTGGCCCGCATCGAACGCGATCCGCTGGGCGAATACGCCGTCCCCGATGATGCCTACTACGGCATCCAGACGGCACGTGCGGTCGAGAACTTCCCGATCAGCGGCCTGCGCGCACCGGTGCAACTCATCACCGCCACCGTCTTCATCAAGAAATCTGCGGCGCAGGCGAACGTGGCGCTCGGCCGTCTCGACGCGAAGGTCGCTGGCGCCATCAATCAGGCGGCGGACGAAATCCTCAAGGGCGCGCTGACCGACCAGTTCATCGTGGACGTATATCAAGCCGGCGCCGGCACGTCGCACAACATGAACGTCAACGAGGTGCTCGCCAATCGCGCGTCCGAGATTCTTGGCGGCGCGAAGGGCGAATACCGGCTGGTCCATCCCAACGATCACGTCAACATGGGACAGTCCACCAACGACGTGTTCCCGACAGCGACGCGTCTCGCGTTGCTGCTCGCACATCAGTGGTTGGTGGACGCGGCGCACGGGCTCGCCAGCTCGCTCGCGCGCAAAGCCGACATGTTCGCATCGGTGCTCAAGGTCGGTCGCACCCACCTGCAGGACGCCGTGCCCATCACCCTTGGCCAGGAATTCAGCGGCTACGCCGGCTGCATCGGTCGCGCGGCCGACGATGTCGAGCGCGCGTCTGAAAGCTTGAAGGAGTTGAATCTCGGCGCGACCGCTGTCGGCACCGGACTGAACGCCGGAGACGATTACACCGAGCGCGCCATTGCCAATATCAGCGTGCACACGGGCATTGACGTCCGATCCGCGGCCAATCGGTTCCGCGTCACGCAGAGCATGGGCGATGTACTCGCCTACTCCGGTGCAATGCGGCGTTTGGCCGTGGAGCTGTCGAAAATCGCGAGTGATCTGCGGCTGCTCAGTTCCGGTCCACGCGCGGGACTGGCCGAACTCATACTACCGGCCGTCCAGCCGGGGTCATCGATTATGCCCGGCAAGGTCAATCCCTCAGTGCCGGAGATGGTGAACCAGGTGTGCTACCAGGTGTACGGCTGCGATACGACCGTCTGTGTCGCGGCAGATGCCGGGCAGCTCGAATTGAACGTGATGATGCCGGTGATCGCGTGGAACGCGATACACTCGTCGACCATTCTCCGGAACGCGATGATCGTTCTGCGTACGCGAACGGTGGACGGCATCGAGGCCGACGTCCAGCGCTGCCGCGAGTTGCTCGAACGCAGCACCGCTGTCGCGACGTCATTGAGTCCCTACATCGGCTATGCAAAGACCGCGGAGATCGCGAAGGCCGCCGTCGCCACCGGGCGCTCGATTCGCGACCTGGTGCTCGAGCACGGGTTGATGGATGCGACCGAGCTCGATCGCATTCTGTCGGCGGAAGCAATGACGCGTCCAGGCATCGCGGGGAAGCCATGAGAGCGCTCGCGGCAATTCTGACGCTCGCGGCCGTCAGCGCCCAAAGCCCAACGCCCACGGCCCAAAGCCAACCGCCGCAGCCGCGGCATGGCCGGCTGTTCCCGCCCCAGGATCTTGGCCTCCTCGAACAGCCGGATCGCACGCTCTGGCAGAAGCCCGACCAGATCATGGACGCGGTGCATGTCGCCGATGGATCGACGGTGGCCGACATTGGCGCCGGCGCCGGTTGGTTCACAATCCGCCTGGCACAGCGGGTCGGACCGAAAGGCAAAGTCTACGCGCAAGACGTGCAGCGTCTCATGCTTGACGCGATCAAGCGCCGCGTTCAGCGAGAGGGCCTTGAAAACGTCGCGACCGTGCAGGCGCACGGAAACGATCCGATGCTGCCCGCGAGGACCCTCGACGCGATCCTGATGGTGGACGCCTACCAGGAAGTCGAAAACCGCGTTGTCTACTTACGGAACCTGGCGAACGCGCTCAAGCCGACTGGCCGCATCGGCATCGTCAACTGGAAGCCGGGCCGGGGTGGACCTGGCCCCGACACCAATGAACGCGTTGCGCAGTCCGTCGTCGAGGGCGACGCCGCCGCGGCGGGTTTACAGGTGATTGCGCACGAGGACTTGCCGTATCAATACCTGCTCGTACTCAGTCGGTAGCTGGTAGCGAGTAGCTTGTAGCAAAGACTTCTCTGCAGCACTGACTACCACCTACCAGCTACCACCTACCAGCTACCACCTACCAGCTAGTACAATCGCCCGTCATGACAGCGACGACTTCCGACACATTGGTGCGCGTGCTCGCGGCGCGAGGCGACTCGACAGCCACCCCACGTGGCATTCAGATCGCGTCGGTGCTCTTCATCACTGCACTGACTGCAGCTGCCGCGCAGATCAGCGTACCGCTGCCGTTTACGACGGTCCCGCTCACGCTGCAGCCGATGGTCGTGCTGGTGGGAAGTCTTGCGCTCGGCGCTCGGCTCGGCGCCTTGAGTCAGATCCTGTATCTCGCGGCGGGCATTGCCGGTCTGCCCGTGTTTGCCGCATCGGCGACGCTGCCGCCTGGAGCGCTTCGGCTGCTCGGGCCGACTGGCGGCTATCTGATGGCGTACCCGCTGGCCGCGTTCGTCACGGGCTATCTCGCTGAGCGTGGCTTCGATCGGCGCTACGTCACGTCAGTGCTCGGGATGCTGGCCGGCCTGGCGATCATCTTCACATCAGGCGTGCTGTGGCTGGGTCTCTTCGCACGCACGTTGACCGACAGCGCACCTGTCGGCATGCAGGCCGCGCTCGCGACCGGACTCTACCCGTTTCTGCTGCCAGACATGATTAAGCTCGCCATCGCCGCTGGCTTCGTACCCGCGCTGTGGCGTGTCGTCGGGCGCAGCAACGCCCGCTAACCGCCCGCCATGCGCACCGCGCTGACCATCGCGGGAAGCGATTCCGGCGCGGGCGCAGGCATTCAAGCCGACCTGAAGACATTCGCCGCGCATGGGGTGTACGGCACGACCGCTATCACCGCCGTCACCGCTCAGAACACGCTCGGCGTCACGATGTTCGAAGCGGTGTCTGCCGATCTGGTGACGGCGCAAATCGAAGCAGTGGTGGCAGACATCGGCGCAGACGCGGCCAAGACCGGGATGCTCGCCACTGCGGCGATCGTCGAAGCCGTTGCCGCGGCGGTCAAGGACCTGGACATCCCGTTCCTCGTTGTCGATCCGGTGATGATCGCGAAGGGCGGCGATCGGCTGATCGACGAGGACGCCGTCGGGAGTCTGAAGACCGAATTGCTGCGCGAAGCGTTTCTCGTGACGCCCAACATTCCGGAAGCCGAAGCGTTGAGCGGTGTGCACATCGAGAGCGACGCGGATCGGCATGAGGCGGCGCGTCGCATTGGGGCACTGGGCGCCACGGCGGTGTTGATCAAGGGTGGTCACTACCCGTCCGACGACATCGTGGACTTGCTGTTCGATCACGGCGAGTTTGTCGAATTCCATCACCCGCGCGTATCCAGTCGACACACGCACGGCACGGGGTGCACGTTTGCCGCTGCCATTACGTCTCACCTTGCATTGGGGCGAACGCTGCGCGAGGCGATTCCACTTGCGCAGCGATACGTCGCGGATGCGATCCAGCATGCGCCGGATCTGGGCAAAGGACATGGGCCGATGCAACACTTCGTCAACATCACACCTCACGGTGAAAAATAGACTCGCGACAACCTTCGTGGTGTTGCTGCTCCTGGCAGGCCAGGCCGGCGCTCAGGACGTGGCACCGAAAGTCACGCTGCAACACGACGAGGAAGGCGTCGATGTGCTCGGAGCGTTCGGCGATTCGGTGAAGCTGCTCCTCATCGAGCACACGATCCGCATCGCTGCGCAGGAGAAGACACGACACGAGCTCGGAGGCCCGTTCTGGTCCGACTACCGCAGCTCGCTGCGCGTGCCGCGGCAGTGGGAGGACTCCGACGCATGGTGGGTGAACTACATCGGTCACCCGATTCACGGCGCATCGGCCGGATACATCTGGCTCGATCACGACTCGAACGCACCGTACGAGATCAGCTTGAGCCGGCGGTACTGGGCCACACGCGCGCAAGCCGCGGCATGGATCTCGGCCTACAGCCTGCAGTTCGAATTCGGCCCCTTGAGTGAAGCGTCGATCGGCAACGTCGGCATGCTCCCCGAGACAACGGGGTGGGTGGACCATGTGGTCACGCCCGTGGGCGCCCTCGGCCTGATCGTGGCCGAAGACGCGCTCGATCGGTTCCTCGTGAAGTGGATTGAGGCGCGCACACAAAACCGGGTCGCGCGTGCGAGCCTGCGTCTGCTCTTCAATCCCGCCCGCACGCTGTCGAATGCGGCTGGCGGCAAGCTGCCGTGGTACCGCAGGGACCGCTCCTTGAGCTGGCATTAGAGGCGCGAAGAGTTCCCATCTCTTGCCGTCGCTATACTGAACGTATGTCGGTCCCGCTCGTGGCGGTCACCAGCCAGCATCTCAATCTGCAGGCGCTCGTCGATGAGCTCGCTAAGACCGGCTCTGGCGACGGCGCGATCACGCCATTTGTCGGACTGGTCCGTGATCACAATCAGGGACGGCGCGTCGAATACCTCGAATACGAAGCGTACGACGCGCTGGCGGTTCGCGCCCTCAACCGCATCATCGATGAAGCGCGGCAGGCGTGGCCGGATACACGCGTCGCCGTGCACCACCGGACGGGGCGCCTGGAGATTGGCGAAGCGAGCATCATCATCGCTGCCGCGTCGCCGCATCGTGCGCACGCGTTCGCGGCGTGCCGATACACGATCGAGCGCGTCAAACAGATCGTGCCAATCTGGAAACACGAACACTTCGCCGGCGGCGACGTGTGGCTCGAAGGCGCCACCGCCGATCCGGAGGATGAGGCCGCACGGCAGACGGCCTATCGAATCGCATGCGCGTAACGGTTCGGCTGTTTGCGCGGCTCAAAGATCTCGCGGGCTCGGGTGAACTCGTCCGGGACGTCCCGCACCCGGCGACCGTCCTAACAGTGTGGAGGACCCTCGTGACGGAGATGCCCGCACTAGGGGACTATGAGCGGACCATGTCCGTGGCGGTGAATGCGGATTATTCGCGGATGACCGCATCGGTCAATGAGGGTGACGAAGTTGCCTTCCTGCCGCCCGTTTCCGGCGGCTAATACGCTACGATTTGTGGAGATGTAGTGTCCGGCTTCAGGCGGACACCGAAAACATGTTCGACAAACTCTCAACCGTCGAATCCCGCTACGAAGAGCTGATGGCCCGCGTCGGCACGGTGGAAGTGCAGGCCGATCCCGCTGAGTTCAGGAAAGCGCGCAAGGCATTATCGGAGCTCGAGCCGCTCGTCGAGAAGTTCCGCGAATACAAGGGCGTCGAGCAGGACCTCGCCGGGGCCGAGGAGCTGGCGAAGAGCAGCGACGGCGAAATGCGCGAGCTCGCCGAAGAGGAACTGAAGACCCTTACCGTCAGGCGCGAAGGGCTGCTTCAGGAATTGAAGGTCCTGCTCATACCGAAGGACCCCAACGACGAGAAGAACGTGCTGCTCGAAGTTCGCGCCGGCACCGGCGGCGACGAGGCTGCGCTGTTTGCCGGTGATCTTTTCCGGATGTATACGCGCTACGCGGAGCGCCAGGGCTGGAAACTGGACGTTCTCTCGAGTAGCGACACGGGCGGCGGCGGACTGAAGGAAGCCATCGTGTCGATTGAGGGTCGGGGCGTCTATAGTCGGTTGAAGTACGAAAGCGGTGTGCACCGCGTGCAGCGCGTGCCGGCGACCGAAGCCAGCGGCCGCATCCACACGTCCACGGCGACGGTTGCCGTACTGCCCGAGGCCGAGGATGTGGACATCCAGATCAACGAAAAGGACCTGCGCATCGATACGTTCTGCTCGAGCGGTCCCGGTGGCCAGAGCGTCAACACGACATATTCAGCCGTTCGTCTCACGCACATCCCCACCGGCGTGGTCGTGTCGCAACAGGACGAGAAGTCGCAGATAAAGAACCGCGCCAAGGCGATGAAGGTGCTGCGGGCGCGTCTGTACGAGATGGAGATGCAGAAACAGCAGGATGCGATCGCCAAGGATCGCCGCAGCCAGGTCGGCACGGGCGAACGATCCGAGAAGATCCGCACCTACAACTTTCCGCAGAGCCGCATCACCGACCATCGCATCAACTTCACAACCCACCAGCTCCACGACGTGCTCGAAGGCGATATCAGCGAGCTGCTCGACCAGGTATCGTCGTTCTATAACGCGCAGAAGCTCAAAGAAGTCACCACAATGGACCCGGAAGCCGCGGGCCCGACCAAGCACTGACGCGGGCAGATCATTGGGGCATCACGCACTCTCCCTGCACGAGAAGCTGGCCGAGGCGCGCGCACAGCTCGTTTCCGCCGGAATCGCGCCGGCCGAAGCCGCTGTCGATGTGCCGCTGTTCGCCTGCACGATCCTCGGATGGGACCGTGTACGGCTGCTCACCGAACGTAGTGGCGAACCTCCGGCGACGCTCGAGCCGACGTTCTCTCAGTGGATCGCCCGTCGCATCGCCCGCGAGCCGGCCGCCTACATCGTCGGCGTCCGGGAGTTCTGGGGCATCGATTTCGCGGTCACACCGGCGGTCCTCATTCCGCGGCCCGAAACGGAATTCATCGTCGAGGAGGCGCTGGAGATTCTCAACAGCTTCGAAATGGACGCGCCGAAGGTCGCCGATATCGGCACCGGTTGCGGCAACATCGCAGTCAGTCTGGCGCACGAGGTCGCGACTGCGCGGATTACCGCGACCGACGTGTCGCGCGAGGCACTGGCCATTGCTGCCGGTAACGCGGACCGATACAAAGTGGACGACCGGATCAACTTCGTCGAGACGTCGTATCTCGCTGACGTGGACGACACGTTCGATCTGATCGCCGCCAACCCGCCGTACGTGAAGGACGGGGACAAACCTGGTCTCGCTGCCGACGTGCGGCATGAACCCGATGTGGCGTTGTTTGGAGGTAGCAACGGCCTTCGTGATGTCGAAGGCGTCCTCGACACGGCCATCGAGAAACTGCATCGCGGCGGTTGGTTGGTGATGGAATTCGGATACGGTCAGGAGAACGACGTCCGCCGCCTGGTCGATGCGCGGCCGTCGCTGCGTCTCGAGCGGATTCGCGCGGACCTACAGGGAATTCCCCGAACGGCAGTGATCGAACGGGTGTAGAGCGCAGGCTTTCGCCTCCGCGGACGGCGTGCATCATGAGTGATTGTCTCTTCTGCAAGATCATTGGCGGCCAGATCCCGGGACAGTTCGTGTACCAGGACGATCAGCTGGTCGCCATCAAGGACATCAACCCGCAGGCGCCACTGCATGTGCTGATCATCCCCCGGCGCCACATCGCTACGCTGAACGACCTGACCTCGGGAGACGACGTCCTCGTCGGAGCGATGCACCGCGCTGCCGCGCAGATCGCGAAAGAACACGGATACACGGACCGCGGCTACCGGACGGTATTCAACACCAATCGCGAAGCCGGTCAGACGGTATTCCACATCCATCTGCATCTGTTGGCAGGACGCGGCCTCATGTGGCCACCGGGATGAGGCGTTCGCGTGCCCGACGCACACCAGCATTTAGGACACACTACGAGTTTGTGAGCAACGTCTAACCGGTATAGCTCCGCGCCTCCGCGTCTCCGCGTTCTCGCAATTCAGCCACCGCCGAGAAGCAAGTCTCAGCCTGCTTCCTGAAAGGAGCGCAGGCAGCTCTGACATCGAGCGAATGACTGGAACGTCCGCCTGCGGTGCGGGATCGTCCGAGCGATGCACGAGCACACCCCGCATCCCGACATGTCGTGCGCCGTCGATATCGTGTGACAGGCTGTCGCCAACCATCACCGATTCGCTCGCCTGCACGCGGGCCAGCGTCATCGCCGCCGTGAAGATGCTCGGGTGCGGTTTCATGTAGCCGTGCTCCGACGACGACACCGCAGCGCTGATGAGTCCTTCCAGTTCGAAGTGCTGCTGGAACGAGGCAAGCGGTCGGTGAGAGTTCGAGATCAACCCAATCTTCAGTCCCCGCGACGCCAACTCGCGCAGCACGGGGGCGACATCGTCATAGAGAAAGAAGTGCTGGTTCTCCGCCCATTCGTCGTAGATCTCCCTCGCGCAGTCGACGACGGCTGGGCCCGTCCCACCCATCTCCTGAATGATGCGACCGGTGTAGCGGACGAAGATCCCGCCGTCGTACACGTGCTCCTGCGCCTCGTCCAGGATCGATGACGCGGCGCGAACCGCGTCGGCGAAGCGCATCTCGTCAACGGCGATCCCGTGTCGCGCGCAGAAGCGCGCGTAACCCTCGCCCTGAAACGTGGGACCGGGATAGATCAGCGTGAAGTCGACGTCGAAGAAGACTGCGGCAATCCGCGAGCGGCTCACGAAATGGTTCCGTCGTACGGCCCGGCAACGACGACGGTCGCTTTCGAGGGATCGACGGCGCGCCGCGCCGCCGCGTGTACCTCGTCGCGCGTAACTGCCTGCAACAGTCCGGGCACATGGACATCGTAGTCCAGCCCGAGGCCGAAGAACTCCGCAGTCTGCAGAAACGCGGCGATACCCGCATTGGTCTCGAGCGTTCGCGGCAGTGAGCCGACGAGGTACTGCTTCGAGTCGGTCAGCTCCTGCTCGGTCGGGCCGTCTGCGGCGAGGCTTGTCAGCTCCGCGTCAATCGATGCCACAGCGCGCGCGATGTTTGCCGCACTCACCCCGGCGCGGACCATCAACGGCCCCGGCACCACGTTCGCGTCGAGCGAGCTGTAGACGTAGTAGGCCATGCCCTGCCGCTCGCGAATGCTGTCGCCGAGCCGGCCACCCATTGAGTACTGACCCATGATGTGGTTCATCAACCAGAAGGCGTAGTACGCCGGGTCGTTGCGCGCGATGGTGATGAAGCCGTAGGCGATGTCGGCCTGCGCCTTGTTCATCATCGGGATGACCCGAGTACGACGCTCGATTGGCAGCAGAGGCGGAGCGATGTCGATCGGAGGGGCCTCCGACGCCACCCAGCCGTCAAACGCGTGCGCGGCAGCGGCAGCGGCACGCGGCGGTTCGATGTCACCAACCATCGCCAGCGACACGCTGGCGGGCTTCACATGCGACTGATGAAACGCACGCAGCACAGCACTGTCGATCCGCTCGACGACCGGTACCGTGCCACGAAGCTTTCGCCCGTATGGATGCCTCGCACCGTACAGGGTTTCCATGAGGCCGTCCACGGCGACGGGCGCAGGATTGTCCTCATCCTGCCTGATCAATGTGATCACTTCGCTGCGGCGAGAATCCACTTCCGCAGCGGGAAACGACGGATGCGTGATGATATCGGCGACCAGCGCCAGGACCCGTTCGAAATCCTCGGCGAGACACGTGCACGTGAGCGACAGCACTTGCCGCGTCACGGAGGTCGCGAGGGACACGCCGCGGCTGTCGAGCTCCTCGGCGATTTCATCAGCCGATCGCGTCGTGGTACCACGGTCGATCGTTTTCGACAGAAAATGCGCCAGCCCGCTGCAATCCGAAGGGTCGTAGACGGTACCGGCACGAACAGACGCGTTGATCGTCACGGCGGGCGTGACTGGCGTGTGCTTCGAGAGGACGGTCAGGCCATTGGCCAGCACATGGCGCGAGGGCGCCAGGCCGCGCACGACGGTCGTCGGCTGGGCGGTCATTCGGCGGATGGCGCGAACCACCCGATCGTGCGGTTCATCGGATTCAGCCGACTGGCAGCCACCTGCGAGACCTGATCGAGCGTGACGGCCTCGATGCGGCCTCGCAGCGCATGGAAATCGTGCCAGCGCCCAATGGTCGCGAAGTAGCCGAGTTGATGGGCGATGTTGGTGATGCTGTCGTTCTCGAAGACGAGCCGGGCTCGCAACTGTGTCTTGGCTTTCGTCAGCTCCTGCGGCGTGATGCCATCGCGGGCAACACGATCGATGGCCACAACCGCCGCTTCCTCGACGCGCTCGAGAGCAGTGCCCTCCGTTGCCGTCGCCGAGATCGTGTAGAGGAACGGCTCATTCGTCGGAACGATGCTGCCCCCGATGCCTGACGCGAGCCCATTGTTGACCAGTGCCTGATACAAGCGGGCGCTCCGCTGCGGCGGCGGCGTTCTGAAGCTGGCCCACAGGTTCACGCCTTTCGCCCCCGTGAGCACTGCATCGAGCACTAGCAGCGGCACGAACTCAGCGTCGTCGCCGGCCGGTGCGTGGTGGGCGATCTTCAAGTACGCGGTCGTTCCGGCTTTCGAAACCGTGACGCGGCGCTGTCCGAGTTGCTCGGGCTCTTTCGACTGCGTGCGGCGTCCGATGTCGCCCGACCGAATCCTGCCGAACCGTTTCACCACATCACCCAGTGCCGCATCGGCGTCGATGTCGCCGACGATGACCAGCGTGGCGTTGTTGGGGACGTAGAAGCGGCGGTAGTGTCCGTAGAGGTCGTCGCGCGTCATCGTCTGCAGATCGGACAGCCAACCGATCGTCGGATGACGATAGGTGTGGGCGCGAAACGCGGTGGCGGTCAACTCCTGATCGAGCAGCGTGTCGGGATCATTTTCTCCACCCTGCAGTTCCGAAATGATGATCGTGCGCTCCGCTTCGCAGTCAGCGGGATCGTAAAGGCATGATCCCATACGCTCGGATTCGATGAACAGCATGTGGTCCAGCGCGTCGCGGGTGGCCGTCTCCGTGTAGGTGGTCTGGTCGATCCACGTGTAGCCGTTCCAGTAGCCGCCGTACTGCTCGATGATGCCTTTGACCTTGTCGCGCGGGATGTTCGTCGAGCCACGGAAGTTCATATGCTCGACCCAGTGGGACACGCCAGTGAGCCCCGGCGCTTCGTCTTTCGAGCCAACCCGGTACCACCCCCAGACGGTGGCGAGCGGCGCGGTATGCACTTCCTGGATCAGGACTCGGAGGCCGTTGTCGAGTACGTGCTCCTGAACGGTTGAAGCACTCCCTGGCTGCTCTTCGACCGCTCGGGGCATCAGGGAATTATAGGGCCGGGCTACAATCAACAGATTGCACGTGCTGCATGGTCTCTTACCGAGCAGTGCGACACGCGCGTCAAAACAGCAGACCTATGCCCGAGTGGAAAGACACCGTCAATCTGCCGCGGACTGAATTCCCGATGAAGGCCAGCCTTCAAACGGCCGAGCCTGAAGCCATTGCGCGCTGGGAGGCCATGGACCTGTACGGGCAGATTCGGGAAAAGCGCCGCGGGGCGCCGAAGTTCGTCTTCCACGACGGGCCGCCGTACGCGAACGGACAGATTCATCTCGGCACGGCGCTCAACAAGATCCTGAAGGACTTCGTCATCAAGTCGCGCACGATGGCGGGCTTCGACGTGCCCTATCTCCCAGGCTACGACTGTCACGGCTTGCCTATCGAGCTCAAGGTCGATCGCGAGCTGGGGCCGAAGAAGCGCGACATGTCGCTCGCCGAGATCCGCCGCGCGTGCCGTGAGTACGCCGGCCGCTACACGGACGTGATGACGGCCGAGTTCAAGCGGCTGATGGTCTTCGGCGACTGGGACCACTACTACCTGACGATGAACCCGCGGTACCAGGCCGACATCGCCCGCTCGCTCGGCAAGTTCGTTGAGCGCGGCCTGGTCTACAAGGGCAAGAAGCCCGTGCACTGGTGCATCCACTGCCGCACCGCCTTGGCTGAAGCCGAAGTCGAGTACGAAGATCACTCGTCGCCGTCCATCTACGTCGAGTTCCCGCTCAACCCTGACGCCGCGGCGGACCTGGGATCACGCGTGCCCGCACTCGCCGGACGCCACAACGTCGCGGTCGTGATCTGGACGACAACGCCGTGGACGATTCCGTCGAACCTGGCGATCGCGTTTCATCCTGAATTCGATTACGGCGCGTATGACGTGGATGGTCACACCGTCATCGTCGCGGAAGGCTTGGCGGAACGCGTCGGTCAGGCCGTCGGTCGCTCGTTCGATCGCAAGATTGCGACGATGAAGGGCGAGCAGCTCGAGGGAATCCGTTTCCGCCATCCTCTCTACGACCGCGATTCAGTTGGCGTGCTCGCCGATTACGTGACGCTCGAACAGGGCACCGGGGCCGTCCATACCGCCCCCGGGCATGGTGCGGACGACTTCGTCACCGGCAAGAAGTACGGGCTCGAGATCTACGCGCCGGTGGGTCCCAGCGGCCATTTCCTCGACACCGTCCTGCTATTCGGCGGCCAGCGCGTCTTCGATGCGAACCCGAACGTCGAAAACGCGCTGAAGGAGCGTGGTCGGCTCTGGCACCGCGAGACGTTCGCGCATCAATACCCGCACTGCTGGCGCTGCCACAATCCCGTTATCTTTCTCGCCACATCGCAGTGGTTCGTCCGCATGGATGGCGAGCCCGTGATCGCCAGCGTGGATGGCCAGAAGCGGACATTGCGTCAGGCCGCGCAGCACGCCATCGATCATGAGGTGGCGTGGATTCCGCGGTGGGGACGGGACCGCATCTACAACATGGTGACGAACCGCCCGGACTGGTGCATCTCACGCCAGCGCGCCTGGGGCGTGCCAATCCCAGCGCTCGACTGCACCTCCTGCGGCGAGGCGGTCCTGACGACGGCGATCATCGATCAAGCGGCATCAGTGTTCGAGCAGTACAACGCCGACGCGTGGTACGAGCGGCCGATCGAGGAATTTATTCCACGCGGTCTGCGGTGTCCCTCGTGCGGAGGCACGAGCTTCGAGCGGGAGCGAGACATTCTCGACGTCTGGTTCGACTCCGGCTCCAGCCACGAGGCTGTGCTCGCCCGATCACCTGAGCTCGGATGGCCGTCAGACTTGTATCTCGAGGGCAGCGACCAGCATCGCGGCTGGTTCCAGAGCTCGCTGCTCGTGGCGCTGGCGACGCGAGGGCGTCCCCCGTTCCGCGAGGTGCTCACCCACGGCTTCCTGATCGATCTCGAGGGACGAAAGATGTCAAAGTCCCTCGGCAATGTGATCGTGCCCCAGGATGTGATCAAGGAAAGCGGTGCCGAGATCATCCGGCTCTGGGTGTCGATGACCGAGTTCACCGAGGAACTGCGCGTGAGCAAGGAGATCCTCACGCGCGTCGTCGATGTCTACCGGAAGCTGCGGAACACGTGCCGGATCCTCGTGGCGAATCTGTACGACTTCGATCCGGCGACGGACATGGTGCCGATCGACGCGCTGGACGAAGTCGACCGTTTTGCGCTGGCCCGATACGCCGAGGCCGCGCAGCGGATGATCCGCGCCTACAACGACTACGACTTCTCGCTCGTCTCGCAGACGCTCAACACGCTTGCGACCGTCGATCTCAGCGCGTTCTATGTGGACGTGACCAAGGATCGGATGTACACGCTGGGCGCGAAGTCGCGAGAGCGGCGCTCGACGCAGACGGTCATGTATCTCATTTCGGAGGGACTCGCGCGCCTGCTGGCGCCGATCCTGCCGGTGACCGCGGATCAATTGTGGCAGCACATCCCCGGCCGACGCTCCGGCTCGATTCACCTCGAGGAGTTACCGAAGGTCGAGGCTTACACGGACGCCCCGTTGCTCAAAACATGGGAGGCGCTGCTCGACGTGAGGGAAACGGTCAACGCGGCGCTGGAGGAGAAGCGCAAGAACAAGATCATCGGCACGTCGCTCGGCGCCCGGGTGATCATCAACGCATCCGGCGCGATTGGTGCGCTCCTCAAGAGCCGCCGCGACGACCTCCCGATGCTGTTCAATGTATCTGATGTCGCGCTGACGGTCAGCGCAGCCAACGGTCCAGACGAGGTGCGGGTCGAGGTCGAAAAGGCGCCTGGCGTGAAGTGCGCCCGATGCTGGCGCTTCGTGGCCAACGTGCGAACAGAACCTGACTGCGCCGGTATCTGCGACCGGTGCGTGGACGCACTCGCCGGGCTCGTGAACTGCTGACGTGGCATCCGTTCGTCACGCGCTCCTCGTGTGGGTCATCGGCCTGGTCGTCATCGTGGATCAGGCAGTGAAGGCTCTGGTCCGGCCGCGCCTCGACCTTTACGAGAGCATCACGGTCATTCCCAGCTTTTTCAGCCTGACTCGGGTCCATAACACCGGCGCGGCGTTCGGACTGATGAACAGCATCGACTTTCCGTTCAAGGCAGCGGTTCTGGCGTTGCTGCAGACTGCCGCACTGGTCGGGCTAACGGTTTATGTGGCGATGCTCGCGCCTGAGCAGCGGATGACCAGAGTCGGGCTATCGTTTGTCATCGGCGGCGCGATCGGCAACCTGATCGATCGCGTGATGTACGGCTACGTGCTTGATTTCTTCGACTTCTATCGTGGAGGCTGGCACTTCTGGGCTTTTAATGTGGCCGACGCCGCCATTAACATCGGCGTCGCACTCATGATCCTCGAGATGCTCGGGGTCGGGCGGCTATACCGTGTATCCAGAACTGTTTAGCGTCGGGCCGGTTACTGTCTATTCCTACGGCGTGCTGCTCGCCGCGTCGTATCTGCTGGGTCTCCGGCTGGCCATGACGCGCGCGAAGACGCGCGGACTCGACAGCAACCGCGTCCTTGATCTCGGCATTTACATCATCATCGCCGCCTTGGTCGGCGCCAAGCTCCTGCTCTTGATCGTCGATCGGGATCAGTTCCGCTCATTATCTGACTTGTTTTCGCTTGTGAGAGCCGGAGGTGTGTTTTACGGCGGGCTGCTTGTGTCAATTGGCGTCGCCTTCTGGTACATGAACAAACATCGCATGCCGTTCTGGACGACCTGCGATGTCTTTGCGCCGGCGATTGCGCTGGGCCACGTCACTGGTCGTCTCGGATGCATGGCAGCGGGCTGCTGCTATGGCAAGCCGACGAACGTTCCATGGGCCATCATCTTTACGAACCCGCTCGCCGCAGCCAACGTCGGCACACCGCTCAACATTCCGCTGCACCCAACGCAGCTCTACGAGGCGGCTGCGGAGCTGCTGATTCTTATCCTCCTGCTCGCAACCGAGAAGCGCTGGCGCCCATATCCCGGCCGGACGTTCTGGGCCTACATGCTGCTCTACGCCATCTCTCGTTACATCATCGAGTTCTACCGAGGCGATCCGCGTGGCATGGTGCTGGGCATGTCCACATCGCAGTTCATCTCGCTGATCCTTGCGCCGCTCAGTCTGGCGATGTTGGCGTGGCTGCGGCGCTCCTCGCCCGAGACGCCGCAGGAGCTGCGCGGACGACGGAAGGCGGCCGCCTGACGGCGGCGGCCTAGAGGTTCTCGGCTTTCGGCTGTGGGCTCTTGGCTGTGGGCATTGATCTCGTCGTCAACTCCGAATCCAACGGTCAACGTTTAGACCGCTATCTGGTTTCAGTCCTCGCCGAGTACTCACGCTCGCAGATCCAAAAGCTCATCGCCGATGGCCACGTCAGCGTGCGCCGTGCGCTGCCGATGCGTTCTGGCAGTTCGGCGGCGCGCAACGTCGAGGCGCGGGCCAACCTGCAGATCCATGAAGGCGATCAGGTGAACGTGAACGCGCCCGAGGCCGCGCCCTCGGCGGTT
>Ga0126304_10000447_pt1 | contig 16576 bp, 15 predicted proteins | sample Plot25_FD_92538 | JGI IMG/M metagenome (GOLD analysis project Ga0126304, IMG submission 92538) | Serpentine soil microbial communities from UC McLaughlin Reserve, CA, USA - Plot25 | ecosystem: Environmental > Terrestrial > Soil > Grasslands | place: USA: UC McLaughlin Reserve, Lake County... | reverse complement strand
TTTTTCAATTCGGTTACAAGTGAACTGAGGTTTTCAACCCTGTAATTGATCATAAAATCCTTTTCCGAAGGGTCAAAATATTAGCAGACTGGCTAAAAGGGGTCCATTGTGTAAAACGTCGCTGGGAACTGTCATCAGCATGCTGCCATTCAAAACTTGTTCCATATTCGTCCGTGTTTAACCCAAGATGGTTTCCATACCATTCCCTGATGGCAGCCGGATTTTTACACTTGAAAAATATATCGCCTATTGATGTTACTCCTTTCCTTTTTTTGCTTTTTGTTTGTGATCGTATCCGTGTTGCCTGTAATAGCCCATGCAAAGAAGAGGCAATCAGGAACGCCATTAATTTTGTTATAACTATGCGCCGATAGTGTTTCTTTCGGAAGTTCTTCTTTGAAGAAATAAAGACGATAAAACGGTAATCACAATTCCAATGAGGAAGACTGTTAGAAACATCAATGCAAATTGCAGGAGTGGATTGGCAAACATTTCTTTTTCAATCTCCAGTTTTTGCAATGTTTCCTGGAGCTTATCAGCTGGGATAGAGGCTGTCACTTTTTGTACATAGTAAGCATAATATTTATCATTGAAATCCGGATCAAGCAAGTTTATTTGTAATAATGTAAATAATCCAAAAGCAATCGCCGGAAATAGTGTTATTAAAGTGCCAAGCTTAAGTCCCTGTCCAAAAGAAAGCTTGCCAGAGTTATAGTTATCTCGCCAGTGCCTGATACCAAAGTACACGAATAACAAAGAAAGTACTATGGTGACATAGCCAATTACTTCCTGAACCTCCCATCTGTAGTCGTTTCTGAAAACTAAAAACACAACAAACAACATAATTAGCAGAAGGCTAAAACCGAACAGACCGTACCGGAGGATAGTTTTTCTCATAAAAAAAATAATTTATAGCAAAATAGGTTCACAAGGCCGAAGTGTGTTTTATACTAAAGTGTGATTTTGAGAAGCGCGAGGTAATTACTACTTAAGTAGTAGGAATTTAACCGAGAATCTTTAGTCCTTTTGCTTTTCTAATGGCCTCCGTTCTTCTTTCGACATCCATTTTGAAAAAAAGATTCGAGATATGTTTTTTAACCGTGTTTTCGCTAACAAATAATTTATCGGCAATTTGCTGGTTAGATAAACCCTCATCGATCAGTTGCAGTATTTCATATTCCCGTTTACTAATACCCAACTTTGATATTTGTGATGCGTCGGCTTCGAAAGGCTGGTCTGCGTTCAGGTAAATTTCTTTTTCGATCAACCTGGATTTTGGCTTGAAAATTTTTCGGCTAATAAAAATCCCTATGACGAAAAAGAGAATGCTAAAAATAGTGATCCATATTTCAAATTTAAAACCGGATCTAAAAGATTGTAAACGGGCCAACTGGAACAACATGAGCAGGGCAAAAATCAAAATACCAAAGCCAATTGCAACTTGCTTCATACAGTTATTTTCCGATTGGAAATTACAACTTAATCCGGGAAGGTTCCCGCCACGAATCTTCGAAATGCTCAGTAGACGAATTACATTGATTAGTAGATACGATTCGCAAAAAAAGGCCCGCGATTATTACGGGCCTTAAAAATATCGGAACAACTTACTTGGCTAATGCTGGTTTCTTTTTCAGCGGTTCCTTTGGATTATGCGTTTTGTTGGGATCAACACCACCCAGAGGTCTGTTCCTGGCGAAGTCAACCAGGATAGGTGCGGCTACGAAAATCGATGAGTAACAACCGGTAATTACACCGACAAGCATTGCAAATGCGAATCCGCGGGTAACTTCTCCTCCGACAAGGAATAATATCAACAAAGTCAGGAAGACCGTAAGCGAGGTCATGATGGTTCGGCTGAGGGTGTCATTAATCGCTCTATTGATGACGGTGGCTTTGTCAGCTCCCTTCATAGTGCCACTGTATTCCCTGATCCTGTCGTACACCACCACGGTATCATTCATTGAAAAACCTATTACTGTAAGAATCGCCGCAATAAAATGCTGGTCGATTTCAAGTGGAAATGGTACAATGTCCTTGAAAAACGAGAAAACGATCAATATTACCAACACGTCATGCATCAAAGCGAATATGGTTCCCAGAGAATATCTCCAGTCGCGAAACCGGATAAATATATAAATGGAAATGATCAGTAACGACCAGAATGTTGCCCATTGCGCACCCGCCTTCAAGTCATCCGAAATGGTGGGATCAACTCGTTTTGAACCCTGAATGCTATTTGCAGAAAATTGTTCCCGTGTGAGATCAGATCGTAAGAAAGGTTTCAAACCTGCGTATAATGTGTTCAATACAGCCGAATCTGCCGTCTCGCCCTGTTCCTTGATTTTATAGTCGGTTGTAATATCGTACTGGCTGTTCGAGCCGTAAGTCTTAATGACAGGGCTCTTGTTAAATACTTTTTGCAAAGCATCGGTCAGCTGTTCCTGATCCTGTGGTTTGTCGAATTTCACAATATAACTGCGTCCTCCGCTAAATTCGACGCCTTCATTAAATCCATTAAAGAAACTGCCTATTCCGAGCAACAAAACCACTACCGATATTGCATAAGCGACCTTCCGGTATTTAATGAAATTGTAATTGGCATTCTTAAAAATGCTTCTTGATACAGTTGTAAAATATTTGAAGTGACGGGTTTTGTTTGTATAAAAATCGGTGACCAACCTGGAAACAAGAATTCCGCAGAAAAGTGATAACAGTATACCAAGAATTTGGGTAGTAGCAAATCCTAGAACAGGTCCCAATCCATAGATAAAGAGAATGATTGCCGTCAACAGGGTAGTAATATGACCATCGAGCACCGGTGGCAAAGACCGGCTATAACCCAGTTTTATAGCTTGTTGATGGCTTGCACCTTTTGCCAATTCGTCTTTGATGCGCTCGAAAATAATAACGTTTGTATCAACCGCCATACCAATGGTCAGGACAAGTGCGGCGATACCGGGAGCCGTAAGTGTCGCATTGAGTGCGCTCAATACACCAACCGTAAAGAGCAGGTTCAAAATAAGCGCAATGTTAGCAACAAGTCCTGCGGTATTATAATATATTAACATTAACAGGAAGATAATGCCGAAAGAAATCGTGAAAGACAAGATACCTCCGTCCACGGCATCCTGTCCAAGTGTAGGTCCTACTATTTCTTCGTGAACTATTTTAGCGGGCGCTTCGAGCTTACCAGCTTTAAGAATATTGGCAAGATCTCTCGCTTCCTCCACCACCAATTGTGTGTTACTGCCTGCGCCTCTTCCCATCGAGATCCTTGAGTTACCGCCTTCAATTTTTTGAATCACATTTGGTGCAGAATAAACAATATCATCAAGAACGATGGCAATCGGCTTACCCACATTTCTTTCGGTCATCTTTGCCCAGGTACGTGAACCGGAATTGGTCATGCTCATCGTCACATTCACCTCGTTTGTTATCTGGTCGAATTCCTGGCTTGCATTCTCGATCGCTTCTCCTTCCAGTTCAGCGCCTTCTTTACCGGGAATCGTTTTAATGATATAGAAATCCACGAAGTTATTTGGCTTTCCCTGCGCATCCCTACCCAACTTACCCCATAGAAACTTGGCATTGGCCGGGAAATTATTTCTGACAAGGGGGTTGCCGAAATAGTCATTAACCGTCGCAGTATCCTTAATGAGTGAACGTCCAATGAGCGATCCATATTCCTGTTGTCCCTGTTCGTTCTGATAAGGCTGAGCGGGCATCATTACCCTGAACAACGGATTCTGGCGATTTGCATTTGCGACGCTATCATTGACTTTTGCGGATGTATCAATTTTGGCTAAACCTGTATCCGGTTTTGCCTGTCCTGAATCTGGTGCAACGACAGTTGACTGCTTTGATCCATACAGGTAGGTTTCGAGTGCTTTATCGGCATTTTGTAAGGCCGTTACAATGGCAGGATCTTCCAGTGTATACACTTCAAAGAACTGGAGGTTTGCCGTGGATTGTAAATAACGCCTTACTCTTTCAGGGTCAGTTGCACCCGCAAGTTCCACTGAAATTATTCCCTTGTCTTCATCAAGACTGATATTCGGCTGCGCTACTCCAAACTTATCGATACGTCTGCTTAGTACTTCGAAGGTTTGGCCCATTGCTGCGTTTGCCTGTCCCTTTATATACTCGATAACCTGGTTATCTGAAGCATTGATATTTAACTGGTTCCTGTTGGCATTTGCAAATTGGGGGGCAAGCTTCACACCCGGGTTAACTTCTTTGAATGCCTCACCAAAGAGATCTATAAAATTCCTGTCGCTATTAAGCTTTTTTCTTTGTGCTTCACCAATAGCTTTTTGTAGCTGAGGATCCTTGGGGTTGTTAGCTAAACCTTTTATGAGGCCATCCAGCGCAACGTCAAGTGTTACGTTAATACCGCCTTGTAAGTCGAGACCCAGGAGCAGCTCGCTTTCTTTGGCCTTCTGATAACTTTGACCCCACCAGGTGATTTTCTGCTCTTTGGTGCTGTCAAGCAAACGGGCGAGGCGGTATTTATAAAACTGATCGAGGGAATCCTGGTAACGAGCTTGAGCTTCTTTGTTGCCGGGATATTTTTGACCGGGCGTAAGATAGGCTCGCTTTATCTGTTGCAGTGCTTTCTGGCCCATCGAACTTTCGTGCTTATTCACGAACCAGGTGAAAGAAAGCTGATATAAGGATATTAGGATTAATAAACCTGCAAAAATACTAACCAATGCTCTCATTACAATTGTTGTTTATTTTTTAAGAGGACGGCAAAGATAATGTTTTCGGCCATAATTGAAATGTCAAAATGTAGCTGGAATAGAGGTTTTTATGTAGCCGGCAAAGCAAATTCCAAGACCTGTGATCACAAACATTTAGCGAAAAAAAACAAGTGCTTTGAGATTGTTTAGATTGTGCAGGATTTAGCCCGACATTCTGACTTAATAAGTGAAGTTCCATCAGATTATAAAGAGTTTATTGCCCGTTATCTGTTGCTCCTCTGCCACCGGATTATGGACAGGATGCGCTTCGCCGAGAAATAGCAGGGCATCAGGACGGGCAGAGCAGCCGGAAAGTTTGGTCCTGAAAAACTTGTTAGAGCAGAATTCCGGCGCTTTTGATACGATCTTAAAGAACGCGGACACATTTCGGGTACAGGTTCTTTACACTCAAATTGATCGGAAAAAAAACAATAAACCTGTGTTTACCCATCACCATTTCAATGCAGATAGGCAACTGTATTTTTATCCAGCCTCCACTGTCAAATTACCTATTGCCTTATTGGCTCTTGAAAAACTCGAACAACTAAAAAAATTTGGGATTGACCGGAACACCGCCATGATCACCGAAACGAATTATAGCGGACAAACTGCGGTTTATAACGATCCCACTGCGAACGATGGAAAACCGAGCATTGCGCATTACATAAAAAAAATCTTTCTCGTAAGTAACAATGACGCTTTTAATCGCTTGTATGAATTTCTCGGGCAGGAATATATTAATAAGGCTCTCAGAAAAAAAAGTTATAACTCCTCCAGGATATCACATCGCCTTTCGATAGATCTGCCTGAAATTGAAAACCGCCATACGAACCCGGTGAAGTTGCTAAATGATACGGGTTCCGTGTTATATCAGCAAAATGGCCAATCTTCTACATTGAAATTTTCCGCGCAAAAAGTTTTTATTGGCCGCGGTTATATGAAAGATCAGAAACTAATTCACGAGCCGTTCGATTTTTCAACAAAGAATGAAATTTCCCTCGCTGATCTCCATTTGGTTTTACAAAGTGTTTTATTTCCAGGGTCGGTTCGAAAAAAACAACGGTTCAAAATATCCGAAGATGACCGCAGGTTTGTTTTACAGTACATGTCGCAATACCCATCCGAAGCCCTATATCCTCAATATGATTCTTCAGTATGGGACGCAAGTGGAAAGTTATTACTGTGGGGATTTCAAAAGGCAGCTATACCGAAACATATCAGGATTTTTAACAAGGTCGGCGGTGCATACGGGTTTCTGACGGATGTAGCGTACGTAGTGGATTTTGAAAAGAAAATTGAATTTATCGTCTCTGCAACAATCTATTGCAACACCGATGGAATCATCAATGATGACAGGTATGATTATGAAAAATATGGTTTCTCCTTCATGAAGTACGTCGGACAGGTGTTGTACGATTATGAAGTGTCAAGAGATCGAAAACACCTCCCGGATTTGACAGAATTTAAAATGGTGTATGAAAAATAGATTTCATTAATCATTTTCAAATTTTCAAATCTGCAGATTGGTTTTCAGCTTACCTTTGCGACTCGAAAAAAATAAGTAACAAACAATGCAATTATCTTCCCGTTTGAACCGGTTTAACGAACCGGAGACTTTGAAAATGGCCAAGCTCGGACGCGAGTTAAGGTCGAAAGGAATTGATGTAATTGACCTTAGCTTAGGCGAGCCTGACTTTGATACTCCTGATCATATTAAAGAATCTGCAAAAAAAGCAATTGATGAAAACTGGAGCCACTACACTCCCGTTGCGGGTTATGCCGACTTGCGTGATGCAGTGTGCAAAAAGTTGAAACGGGACAACAATCTCGACTATAAAGCGGAAAATATCATTGTTTCAACAGGTGCGAAGCAAAGCCTGGCAAATGTTATTATGGCTGTCATTGATACAGATGATGAGGTGATCATTCCAACTCCATTTTGGGTCACATATTCCGAGCTGGTTCGTCTTGCAGAAGGCAAACCGGTGTTTATTCAATCAACCATTGAAAGCGATTATAAAATTTCACCTGGGCAGTTAGAAGCTGCGATTACTCCAAGGACAAAGCTGTTTTTGTTTTCTTCACCCTGTAATCCCAGTGGAGCGGTATATAGTAAAAAAGAGTTGGAAGGACTTGCGGAAGTTTTCAGGAAACATCCTGATATTCTCATTATCTCCGATGAAATTTATGAGTATATCAATTACTCCGGAAAGCATGAAAGTATCGCGCAGTTCGATGATCTGAAAGACCGCGTCATCATCGTTAATGGGTTGAGTAAAGGGTTTGCCATGACTGGTTGGCGACTCGGTTATATCGCTGCACATCCGACCATAGTAAAGGGTTGCGAAAAATTACAGGGTCAAATCACAAGTGGCACGAATTCCATTGCGCAGCGCGCTGCAATTGATGCGTTGGAAGGGGACCTTGCGCCCTCAATAAAAATGGCTAAGGAATTTACTGGCCGCAGAAAGAAGATGCTTGAGCTGCTTGCCGATATTCCAGGAATTAAATGTTCTGAACCGGATGGAGCGTTTTATGTATTTCCTGTCGTGAAAGAATACTTTGGAAGAAAGAATGGTGCGGAAGTGTTAAATAATGCAGATGATTTGTGTATGTACCTGTTGAATACAGCTCATGTATCTACAGTTACAGGAAGCGCTTTTGGAGAGCCGACCTGTATCCGGTTGTCATTTGCAAATAGCATGAAGAATATTCAAAACGGCCTGGCCAGGATCAAAGAGGCATTATTGAAACTTAATTAAACTTAAGCCGAACGCGCAATGCCTAACGCGGAACACTATACGCTTAACGCATAACCGCATTTTCGGGTTAGGCGTAAGCGCTCGCCTTTCACCGTTAGGCATTCTGCGCTAGGCGTTAAGCGTCAGGCGTTCTCCGCCCTTGGTTCTCTTCCATATCGTACATCGCACACACAGATCGCACTATCCGCTACATACTTTTAAAAACTCGCGACTAGCGACTCACCACTTACCTCGTATACGGGCCATCCCACATACTTCCAGGGTGGCATGATTTTACCATCGATTCATCAAAGCGATTATTCATCTTATAACCGTTGCAATATGAAAAAAGAAAAAATAGGTAAGAAGGATTTATATCTCAACTGTTTTAATGTTGCGCCCGGCGTGTGGGGATTGAAAGATTTATTTGTGAATGCATATATGATTCACAACTCTGTTGATAATAATTGGGTCCTGATAGATGCCGGCCTGAAAACCTCTGCACCCAAAATCCGGCGCATGGCTGAACACTTGTTTTGGCCGGACACGCGACCCTCGGCTATAGTGCTAACGCATGCCCATTTTGATCACGTGGGTTCCTTGAATATGCTTGCCGAAGAATGGGAGAGTCCAGTATATGCGCATCGAATGGAAAAACCGTATCTGACAGGGCAGTCTTCATACCCTCCTCCGGACCCGTCGGTCGGCGGAGGTCTTATGTCGGCAATGGCCTGGCTTTATCCCAAAGGACCGATTGACATCGCAAGGCGTTTCCATGCCTTGCCGCCGGATGGATCTATCCCTGGATTGCCAGAGTGGAGATCTATTCACACTCCCGGACATGCTCCCGGACATATTAGTCTTTACCGGCAGAGAGATAGAGTTCTAATTGCCGGAGATGCATTTGTAACTACAAAACAGGAGTCTGCAATATATGTCATGTTGCAAAGCAAAGAAATGTCAGGGCCTCCAAAGTACTTCACCTATAACTGGGAGTCTGCAGGCCAATCCGTGCGAACGCTTGCTGATCTAGATCCTGAAATTGTTGCAACGGGCCACGGAAAACCGATGCGAGGAGCGGATATGCGGAGATCACTCCACAATCTGGCTGATCACTTTGAGGAACTGGCTGTGCCTTCGCATGGAAGGTATGTAGGTGACCCAGCTTTGGTTAGTGAAGAAGGAGTGCAATATGTGCCGGCCGCCAGTTCCTATGGACTGATACTAAAAATTGCGGGACTCACCTCCGCCGCTGTTGTAGGTTTCTTACTAACGAAAAAGTACACAAAGAAAAAGGCGCTGTTCGATTTCAATTATAACTAGAGTTTCCTTTCACCGCTATTTGCTCGTTAACGATTTTATTTCCCGCACAGGGATGATATTCTTGTGACGCTGTCAAACCTCATGATTTAAGGATGTCAGCCCGGCGCGTATATTTAGGCATCTACCCGGTTACGATCTTATGTAGTTGCCGGGCATTTTTTATTGCCGAAGCATCGATATCATTATTAAAATAGACAAATGCCCGCTTGATTTTCTTGTTTGACTGAATCTTGTCTGCAATTTTTTTCAGGAAAGAAACTTTGTAGGGAGATTTGTATAGGTGAGGCTTTCCATGACAACGGTAATAAACAATCGATGTATTTTGAATAACGTCATCAGGCAAATCCGGATGACTCATGCCGCAAAAGCTTATTTTGTGCTTACCAAGGGTTTTGTAAACATTTTCATTCCACCAACTTAGATGCCGGAACTCAAGTACATTGTCAAAATTGGGATCCAAACTGTTAATGATTCGCTGTAGACGTTCTTCAGTATAAACCGTTCTTCCCGGCAATTGGAACAATACTGGTCCTAATTTCTCCAGCAATCCATCTCTTATTGTTGTGTAACAATCGCCCAGCATTCTTTCGGTTCCATGAAATTGCTTGTAGTGTGTGATTGCCTTTGGGATCTTTACCGAAAACGAGAATTTGGCGGGGGACTTCTTATACCAGTTTTGCAAAACGTTCAGTCTTGGAAACCGGTAAAACGTAACATTTAATTCGAGTGTATTGAAACGTTCTTTGTAGTAATCGAACCACTTGCTTTTAGGCAAATCTTCTGGATAAAATAATTTTTTCCAGTGATTATAATGAAACCCGGAACATCCGATCCACCACTTCATAGTAATTATATTATGAGGTATAATTACAATATTGAAGCCAGCCAAAAACCTCCAGGCGTACAGAATTACCGGAATAGAAGGATTAGCATTGATGAATAATCCGTAAAATCCGCGCAACTCGTGTCCTGAGCTGGTTTTGAGCTTGTCTTGAGCTTCTCAAAGGATCCGTGGCAACACTCTTTAAACCGGTCTTTGTTTTTCGGGTTTTAACGAAGTGAGATCGGCAATTTTTACGGGCTTGCCAGAATCTATGCTATTCCGCGCCGCCACACCAACCAGCACAGCCATTGCGCCATCACGACTCGTGGCAGCCTGGCGGAACGGATCCTGTCCGTCTGATGCAAAAATTTGCTTACGCAGGCGTGTATCACCACCGCCATGTCCAGCCTCATCGTTTGAAACCTTTATAATTTCACGCTTACCAAAGTTTTGGGTGAGATGGATTTCGTCAAAGTCTTCTTCCTCCCATGGCTGGCGTTCTTTTATCCACGCTTCCAATCTTCCCTTTGTTCCGTTGAAGGCAATTCGATATCCTTCATAAGGGGAGTAGGTAGTCAATGAATAACTCACCTGGACTTTATTCGCATACTTAATCTGTACAGCCATCTTATCGAAGATATCTATATCTTCTTTCCACACACAGCCATCCCGCGTGTAACCATCATGCTTTTCATTCGCAACATAAAGGGCCATGTACTCTTCATTCTTTGTAATGTCATAGTAATATGCACATTTGTCTTTGTGCGGGCACGGCCTGCAATGCGTATGACGGAACGGGTTATTCTTTCCATAATGTTCTAACGAGCCATAGCCGAATACTTCTTCCGGCTCAGAGTCGATCCACCAGTTAAGTAGATCGAAATGATGACTCGCTTTGTGCACTAATAGGGTACCGGCATTCTTTCTCAACCGGTGCCAGCGGCGGAAATAATCGGCTCCATGTGAAGTGTCAAGGTACCAATGGAAATCTGTTGATGTTATTTTTCCGATTGACCCACTCCTCAACAATTCATATAATTTTTGACGATGGGGCGAATAACGGTAATTGAATGTAACCCGCACTTTTTTGCCGGTACGCTTTTCTGCATCCAGAATTGCCTGCACTTTCTTTTCATCGATGGTCATTGGCTTTTCCGTAACCACATCGGCTCCCGACTCGAGACCCTTAATGATATGCTCATGGTGTACACCATCTACAGACATCACCAATAAGATCTCCGGTTTTACTTCCTTCAGCATTTTATCGATATCTGTAAAAGTGGCACAATCGACTCCCAGGAGTTCTTTCCCGGTTTTTACACGACCCGGGTTTATATCGCAAAGACCGACAAATTGAATAGAATCCTTAAACTCACTAATCACCGGTTTTCCCCACATTCCCAACCCTCTTGAACCTGTACCTACCAGTGCCAGGCGCTTTTTTGCGAAAGGTGTCGTAGCGGATGAGCCGTGCGCAAGGATCGAATCAGCCAACAAAGTTCCGGCGATAAGACTACCTGATTGTTGCAGAAAGTTTCTACGATGCATATGGCAATGATTTTGTGATAAGTTAGCAAAGATGGAAGATTATAAAATAAAAAATATGCAATCGATTGCGACTTCGGTTTCATAGTTCTCAGTTCTAAGTTCTGAAATTGTCGGCTTATGTAGAGTGCCGTTGTAATTTCAAACAGCAAAAACTGAAAACCGAAAAACCGGGAAGTTATTGAACTGAAAAACTCGGAACTGAGAACTCAGAACCGAGAACTGAGAACTGACAACTTACTTCTTAGAGAGCGCCGTGAGCTTTTTATGTAGTTCTAAAACCTGCGGAATAACTGGCTTCACTTCGTCATTGTAGATAAGAAAATCACAGAGATGCATTTTGATGATTTCTTCAATTTGTTTAGACATCCGTTGATGCACCTGGCCCCGGGTGAGATTATCACGATGCATTGCACGCTGAATACGAAGATGAGCGGGAGCGGAAACGCCGATAACATAGTCGAGATATTCCTGCGAGCCACTTTCGAAAATCAGCGCGGCTTCTTTGATGGCATAGGGCGTTGTCTGTTTATTGATCCATTCTTTACTGTCGCGAATAGTCGCGGGATGAACGAGTGAGTTTAAAAGAGAGAGTTTTTCTTTATTGTCAAATACTATCGATGAAAGGAATGCCCTGTTTAGCTGATCATCGACATAAGCCTGTTCTCCGAAGTGTTTAACAATTTCAGATTTCAATTGCGGATCACAGTTCATAATGCGTTTGGCTTCCTTATCTGCGTAATAAACAGGAATACCAAGCACCTCGAATATCTTCGCAATCGTGCTTTTGCCTGAGCCGAAGCCGCCTGTAAGTCCGATCTTTAGCATTATGAACTTTTGTTTCTCAAACCCAAATAAAAAAATCCGGATTCGAATGTAGAATTCATAATCCGGATTGTATCAAAAATAAATTCTGAGTCGATATCGACTTACAACTCCGTCAAAAACTATTTTGCAGGTGCGGGTGTTTTGTTGATGTTATTAGTCCATTCCATCGAAATGGCGCTTTTTTCAATTTTCAGGTAGCTACCCGGGCTCGTCTCGATCAGGATAGTGCCATCTTCATTTACCTTATTAACGTTGCCATGTATTCCTGCGATCGTAACTATCTTGTCGCCCTTTTGTAGGTTTTCCTGGAATTGCTTGGCAAGCTTTGCTTTTTTCGCCTGGGGCCTTATCATAAATAACCAGAAAACGAGAATCATACCTCCTAGCAAAAGCATCTGCGGAATAGCAGAAGAACCTGCCTGTAAAAAAATAACTAATGGTGTCATTGTTTGTTTTAAAATTTAAAATTTATCAATCCCACATGCATTCAGGCATGTATATATCACTGTTTCACTACCGGCTTAAATACGTCGACTTCGAAAAACAAGGTGTGGTGAGGCGAACCCTTTGTGTTGGCTATTACGGCAATTTCCTTGCGCTGAAGATTTTCACGGCCATGGCTGTCAAAGGAGCCGGTAATTTCCCCTTCGCCACCCGGGGCGATTGGTTCTTTCGGATAATCAGCTACTGTGCATCCGCAACCTGGACGTACAGACTGGATGATCAACGGCTTGTTCCCGGTATTCTTAAAGCGGAATGAAACCTGTACTTTTTGGCCCTCCGTAATGCGACCGAGATTTTTTATCGAATCGATCCACTGGATGGTAGTAAGATTGGAAGAGTCTGATCCCGCCGTGGATGATGCTGGTGACCCTTTGCCGACCGGCTGATCTGCGTTCTTGCAGGCGAAAAAGAGTACAGATAAAATCAATAAAAAATAGCGCCCCATTTTGAATTATTTTTTGCAAATCTAACCAAAGCATTTTTATCAGGACGGCTTGAATGCAACTTTATGCATTTTGTTATCACGAACCAGATCTTTATGAATATTATCAAGAATACCATTTACAAACTGGCCGCTTTGCTGAGTGCTGTATTCTTTTGCAATATCGATGTACTCATTGATCGTTACTTTGGGTGGAATCGTTTCAAAAAATAAAAACTCACAAACGCCCATTCTCATTAGTAACATGTCCAGCAGAGCAATCCTGTCAGGTTCCCAGTTTTTTAGCTTCGGCTTTATATACTCAAGCGTCAGACCCCTTTTTTCAATCGTAGTTTCAAGCAGACTTTTTGCAAACAACCATTTTTCCTGGCTTAAAATCTCCTGGAAATTATATCCGTTCGGTTTATTCAGGAAATTAAGCACAAGGGTGTTCGTCATTTCAGCATCATCATCCCAGTTGTTGAATTTTTCTTCTACATAACTTGTAAACAAGTCATTAGGCAGCATCAGGTCGGTGAATATGAATTCCAAAATATCTTTCTCTGTTTTTTTGTCTCGGCCTTCCACCGCAATGTACTGCTGGTATTGATCGGTTGCTATAAGGTCATGATAAATCCTGCGTAAAAGTTCCGGATCATCAAGCGAATCAGGCTTATCATTCTTTACGGCTTGCATGTAAGACTTATGTTCAAGAATCTTCCAAAGAAGTTCATTCCCCGCTATTTTAATATTGACCTCGAGATCCTTCTGGGTAGGCAAGTGCTTTGCGGCCCGATTCCGGGCATCTTTTTCCGAGTAGCGGGGAACTTCGGTTAAAAAATGGATAAGATATATTAATAAACGACGGGTTTGATCGAAATGCTTTTGCAACAATTTGACAGGCTCACCGGTATTGCTTGCTTCATCCTGGCTTTCTACAGAATAGAGGGTCTGCATAACCTTCACACGAATATTTCTTCTACTGATCATTTGTAAGAACTTATAATGAGGTCGCAAAGCTAACAGATTTCGATCTAGGCCACAAAGTTTTTAATACTGAAAAATTGACATCGAAGAGATAGTAATTTGATCATGTTCTCACCAAACTCTGCCAGTTTTCCGGGGGTTTCGGTAAAAATGGCCTTTAAAACTGGTTTGGTACGAAATTCGTTTACCTTTGCCGGCCTGTCACCCGACAGGTTTCATTATCTACAAAACTTACACTAAAACAAAAATGGTAAACTATGGCTAATTCAAAGAATGCTGCGCAGACATTAAATGTTACCCCATTACACGACAGGGTAATTGTGAAACCGGCCAAAGCGGAGGAAAAGAGTGCCGGTGGCATTATCATCCCCGATACTGCGAAGGAAAAGCCTCAACGTGGTACAGTGATCGCAGCCGGTCCAGGAAAAAAAGACGAACCGGTTACTGTAAAGGTTGGCGATACTGTCTTGTACGGCAAATACTCTGGAACTGAGATCCAGCTGGAAGGTGAAGACCTCCTGATCATGAGAGAAAGTGATATTCTTGCGATAGTATAGGAGTAGAATTCAGATAGAAATTTGGGATAGAGTATAAATGACTACTGGTATGACATCTTATTAAAATTTTCAAATCATCAAACGATCTGCCTGTCGGCAGGTTTTAAAAACTTAGAATACTATGGCAAAACAACTATTTTTCGACATCGACGCCCGAAATAAAATGAAAAAGGGTGTGGATACTCTGGCCAATGCAGTAAAAGTAACACTAGGACCAAAAGGCCGGAATGTAGTATTAGAGAAAAAATTTGGTGCTCCATCTATCACTAAAGACGGTGTAACCGTAGCAAAGGAAATAGAACTTGAGGATCCTATTGAAAATATGGGTGCTCAAATGGTAAAAGAAGTAGCTTCTAAAACATCCGATATCGCTGGTGATGGAACAACCACTGCTACAGTATTAGCTCAATCAATTATCAGCGAAGGTTTGAAAAACGTTGCAGCAGGTGCAAATCCAATGGATTTGAAACGCGGTATCGACAAAGCAGTTGCCAAAGTCGTTGAGAATCTAAAGGCTCAATCACAGAACGTGGGAAACGACAGCAACAAAATTCAACAGGTGGCTTCTGTTTCGGCAAATAATGATGAAACAATCGGCAAACTCATTGCCGAAGCTTTCGGTAAAGTTGGAAAGGAAGGCGTGATCACAGTTGAAGAAGCAAAAGGTACAGATACTACAGTTGATGTCGTTGAAGGTATGCAATTCGATCGCGGTTACATTTCTCCTTACTTCGTAACCAACAGCGAAAAAATGGAAGCAGAATTACAAAATCCATACATTCTGATCTACGACAAAAAGATCAGTGCGATGAAAGATATTCTGCAGATTTTGGAGAAAGTTGCTCAGGGCGGTCGTCCCTTATTGATCATTGCTGAAGATCTTGAAGGCGAAGCACTGGCGACTCTCGTAGTAAATAAACTTCGCGGTACACTGAAAGTTGCTGCAGTAAAAGCACCTGGTTTCGGTGACAGAAGAAAAGAGATGTTGCAGGATATCGCTATTCTTACGAAAGGAATCGTGATCAGTGAAGAGCAAGGTTTCAAATTGGAAAATGCTGATCTCAGCTACCTTGGAACTGCAGCCTCTGTAACAATCGATAAAGACAACACAACCGTTGTTGGCGGTAAGGGAAGCAAAGATGAGATTACATCTCGTGTCAATCAGATCAAAGCTCAAATTGAAACAACAACTTCTGATTACGACAAAGAAAAATTGCAGGAGCGTTTGGCTAAATTGAGTGGTGGTGTTGCCGTATTATATGTTGGTGCTGCTACCGAAGTTGAAATGAAAGAAAAGAAGGACCGTGTAGATGATGCGCTGCATGCTACAAGAGCTGCTGTTGAAGAAGGTATCGTTGCTGGTGGAGGTGTTTCATTCATTCGTGCGATCGAATCACTGGAAAATCTCAAAGGCATCAACGAAGATGAAACTACCGGGATTCAAATTGTAAAACGTGCCATTGAAGAGCCGCTTCGCCAGATCGTGGTGAACAGTGGTATTGAAGGTAGCATCGTGGTTCAAAAAGTGAAAGAAGGACAAGGCGATTACGGTTTCAATGCTCGCACCGAGACTTATGAAAACCTTTTTGCAGCTGGTGTAATCGATCCTACTAAAGTTACCCGCATTGCATTAGAGAACGCAGCTTCGATTGCAGGTATGTTGCTCACAACAGAATGTGTGATTGCAGACAAACCTAAGAAAGAAGAGGCTCATGTACATGGCGGCGGTGGTCCTGGTATGGGCGGAATGGATTATTAATAAACTCACATATCAGCTCAATTGACAACTGTTGATAGGGCTCGGTAAAAATAAAAGCCTCATCATGATTTCATGATGGGGTTTTCTTTTTATAACCCGATTTGGCAGATATTGCATCGGCTAATTGGCTAATCATCACATCGGCTCATCACTTTATCAGCCTGCCACCCGTCCATCTATATTTCACATTCCGTCCACGGGTAAATTCGTAACTTTTGAGGATAATACCAGCGTCATGAAATTCTTATGCTTGCTTCTTCTGGTAAGCTATACCGCGTTCGCGCAACCAAATGAGGATGCTAAAGCAAACTCGGGTGAATATATGGGTGTGGCGGGCAGCCAATAT
>Ga0126304_10000445_pt1 | contig 16589 bp, 15 predicted proteins | sample Plot25_FD_92538 | JGI IMG/M metagenome (GOLD analysis project Ga0126304, IMG submission 92538) | Serpentine soil microbial communities from UC McLaughlin Reserve, CA, USA - Plot25 | ecosystem: Environmental > Terrestrial > Soil > Grasslands | place: USA: UC McLaughlin Reserve, Lake County... | reverse complement strand
TTTGAGCAGGTAATCTAACCGCGCTCTCAGTAGCGGGTCCGCGTAAGTGCTTGAGTCTTCGAAGGTGTTAGGGCGTCGCGGGCGCGAAGTTAAGAGTCTGCTGCTCTGCCAATTGAGCTACCGGCCCTACGAACTTCTGATTGTAATTCAGATCGCGCGTCCCGCTACCAGGCGGGTCTGAAGACGCCGCCTCTACGACGCGAATTCAGTCACTACGGCTGTTGCCCGACTGCGGTGGATCCGTCCATGAGCGCGCTGATCTCGTTGGCGTCAACCGGCTTCACCAGATGGTGATCGAAACCCGCCTCCTGCGATTTGCGCCGGTCGACATCCTGGCCCCAGCCGGTAATCGCGATCATCAGCACCTGCTTGCCCCACGGCTGCTCGCGTATCCGGCGGCACGCGTCGAACCCGTCGATCCGTGGCAGGCCCAGATCCATCAGCACAACATCAGGGCGTAGACGTTCGGCGGCGGCGAGGCCTTCGACGCCGTCGTGCGCCATGAACGTCTCGTGACCGTCTTCCTCCAACAGGACCTTCAGCAGCTCGGCGTTGTCGGTGTTGTCGTCAACGACGAGCACACGGCGGGAGACACGCGGCTCGGAAGAAGCCCTTGGCAGCGGCTTCGGCACGGCCTCGATCGTCACCGATTCGGGAAGCGCGGGCAGTTGCACGATGAACCGGCTGCCCAGGCCGGGTCCGTCGCTGTGCGCCGCGACCTGCCCTCCGTGCATCTCGACGAGCCGTTTGACCAGATGCAAGCCGATGCCCAGACCGCCGTGTGGCCGGTTCGTCCGATCCACCTGCGAGAACATCTCGAAGATGCTCGATAACTGCTCGGGCGGTATGCCCATGCCGGTATCGGTAATGGTCACGACCGCGTCGTTGTTCGCACGTTCGATCGTGACCCACAGCTGACCCTTTGGGGCCATGTACCGGCACGCGTTGTTCACCAGGTTGCCAAACACCTGGCCGAGCCGCGCCGGATCCGCTTCGACGATGATCGACGGCTGCGGCGCCATGACGCTGACCTCGTGCCCCGATCGTTGAATCAGCGGGTGACACATCTCGATCGCCTGGCGAACGATCGCCACCAGATCGACACGCTCGCGGCGCAGTTCCAGGCGATCGTTGGTGATGCGGCCGATGTCGAGGAGATCGTCCATCAGCCGGGCCATCAGCGCCACCTGCCGCTCGATTACCTCCGACACACGATCGACGAGTGGATCGGGTTGCGTGCGGCTCTTGAGCAGCGCCACCGCGTTGCGGACCGGTGCCAGCGGATTGCGCAATTCGTGCGCGAGCGTCGCCAGGAATTTGTTCTTGCGCCGGTCGGCGTCCCGCAGCGACTCGAGGAGTTGATCTTCGGCGAGCTGACGCGCATGCGTCTGCCGGCTGATCGTGTTGGCCGCCCACCACAGTAACGCCGACATCAGGATGATTTCTGCAACCGAGCGGATCGCTGTACCGAAGTGAAGATCGTACAGGCCCGCCTGCTCGCCCCACAAGCGAACCATGCCCAGGACGATCGGCACGACGATGACGGCGGGGAATACTCGCCGCGTCAGCGCACCAGCGGCGGTCTCGTCCTCGAGCAGCCGCAATGGCGCCTGCTCGGGAACGCTCAGCACCACGCCGATCGAGTTGGCGAGGATGAACGTGGATGTCTGCAGCGCGATCACCGTGATCGACGGCACGGTGTAGAGCGCACTGGCGCCATACAGATAGCCGATGAGCGAGAACAACGCGATTGCCGTCGCCACCAGCGCCACCATCGGCGCGGTCGCTCGCGGCCACGAACGCGAGCGAATCGTCGCCAGCACGATCGCCACGCCGATCATCGTCCACGACACCGCGCCAGGTGGACCCATGCGACCGGGAACCACGACGAGGGAATTTCCCCAGGTACGGTTGAAGAGAAACAGGCCGTCGATGCCGAGATCGATGCCGCTGGCGTATTGGAAAAGCACCGATGCGCCAATCGCGGCGACCAACACGCCGAGCGCTCTGGCCGCACCCGTGAACCCGCCGGAGAGCAGCAGCACGGCCAGCGCCGCGGCCATCACCGCGATGGCGGTATTCGGTTGAATCGCGATGCCCGAGTTCGACCAGTCGGCGAGGCGCGGAACGTCGCCTGCGTAGGCGACGAACGACACCACTCCGCCAAGGAGTGCATAGACAGCGAGAACGAGCCGTACAAGGCTCGACGAGCGATGCACTATTCCAACCTCAGGCATTGAGAAAGGGGCGCCGTCGATATTCTCTTTCAGGTCGTGAACCAGAGGGGGTGAAATTCAAGGAAGCCGCGTAACACTAATGCAAGCGCGATGTGTCACGCGGGTGGGTCGAATGGCGCGCCCGGCAGGGCTCGAACCTGCAACCCCCGGCTCCGGAGGCCGGTACTCTATCCAATTGAGCTACGGGCGCTTCGCTACGCTCACTTCGTTCGCTTCGCTCAAAGTCAAAGGTCAAAGGGCAAAAGTCAAAGGCAGGTTGGGCGCGCCGTGCCGACCACGCTTTTGACCTTTACCCTTTGACCTTTGCCTTCGCTCGCGCAGCGAGCGTGGCGCGCCCGGCAGGACTCGAACCTGCGACCTACGGATTCGAAGTCCGGCGCTCTATCCAACTGAGCTACGGGCGCAGCAGGCGTTCATCATATCATCTGACTCGTACCGTCCCCTCTCAAGAAGGAGAGCAACCGTGATGAGTGTGCGCCTCTTCGCGGCCGGCCTGTTGTTGGCGGCTGCCGTGCCGGCTTTCGCCCAGGCTCAAGGCCAGCAGACGCCGAATCAACAGCCCTCGCAGGATCCGGACAAGCCAGTGACGTTCGAGGAGCAGGTCGTCGTTACCGCCTCGCGTGCCGAAGAACAACTCGTGAACGCCCCTGCCGCCGTCACCGTCATCAACACCGCCACCATCGAAAGCTCTCCGGCCACTAACGTTGGTGACCTGCTACGCGCGGTTCCGGGCATGAACGTCACGCAGGTGTCGGCGCGCGACATCAACGTCACGACGCGCGGCGCTACGTCCACACTCTCGACCTCGCAACTGGCACTGGTAGACGGCCGAAGCGTCTACCTGGATTTCTTTGGCATGGTCATGTGGGATCTCGTGCCGACGAACCCACACGAAATCAAGCAGATCGAAGTCGTCCGCGGTCCCGCATCGGCCGTGTGGGGCGCGAACGCAATGACCGGAGTTGTCAATGTGATCACGCGAACGCCGCGTGAGCTGGCGCGTGAAGGCGCCGGCAACTCGGTGACGATCGGCTTCGGCGGATTCAACCGCGACGTGACCGGCCGTGATCAAAGCGCCGGCACGCTCTTCTACGTCAACGGGTCGCACGCCAGCGCCGTGGACGAGAAGTGGTCATACAAGGTCTCGGCTGGGTATCTCACGCAGGACGCGCTCGCGCGTCCGACGGGAACGCTGCCGAGCGGCACGCCGTACCCGCCGTTTGCCAATACCGGCACGTCGCAGCCGAAGTTCGACGGTCGCGTGGACTACGACATGACGGGCGGCGGACGAATCTCCGTCTCCGGCGGCGTGGCCGGTACGGAGGGCATCATTCACACCGGCATCGGGCCATTCGATGTGGACAACTCATCGCGGCTCAGCTACGCCACTGTGCGCTACGCGAAGGGCGGCCGTCGCGCCGCGTTCTTCACGAATGTGCTGCACGGCGATGCCGCCAACCTTCTCACGCGCGATGTGAATGGCCTGCCAATCGAGCTCGGGTTCGACACCAAGACATTCGATTTTGAGGCCGGAGACGTGTACGCGATCGGCACCAGGCACGCCCTGAGTTACGGCGGCAACTTCCGGCACAACGCGTTCGACATCACGATCGCCCAGAATGCGGAAGACCGTAATGAAGGCGGCGCGTACGTGCAGGACGAAGTCTTCCTCAACAACCGGTTCCGCTGGGTCATCGGCGGCCGCATCGACAAGTTCTCGTCGATCGACGACACCGTCTTCTCGCCGCGGACGACGCTCATGTACAAGCCGGCGGGCGATCAGACTCTCCGCGTGTCGTTCAACCGCGCCTTCCGTGCTCCGTCGGTCATCAACAATCACCTGAATGTCGGAATCCTCACGCCGGTGACGTTGCCGGTGATCGGCCAGTTCCTGCTGCCGACGTTGGCGACCGGCAACCCGGATCTCGAGCAGGAGACCCTCACTGCATTCGAACTTGGCTACGCAGGCGTCGTCGCGCCGCGAACGACCGTGTCGGCTGCGGTGTACTGGAACAACACCGACGGCTCGATCGCATTCACCCCGGTCGCGTTCTATTCTGCGGCCTCGCCGCCACCCGGATGGCCACTGCCGCCGGCATTTGTTCCCGCGAACGGGCTGCCGTCACGCTACACGTACCTCAACCTCGGCACGGTCAAGGACAAGGGCGTCGAGCTCGGTGTGGACACGGCGGTCAACCCGTATCTGAATCTGTTCGTGAACTACTCGTATCAGTGGATGCCGGAGATCGAGGACTTTCCGGCCGGCGTCACCATCAACGACGTCAATTGGCCGGCGAAGAACCGCTTCAACATCGGTGCGAATGTGAATTACATGAAGTGGTTCGGGAATGTCTCGGTGAATTACACCGACGAGGCGTATTGGCAGGACGTCCTCGATGCGCGATTCGCGGGCACCACGGAAGCGTTCACGTTGTTCAGCGGGGCGATCGGCTATCGCTGGTTGAACGAGAAGGTCGTCACCAGCCTGAAGCTGACCAACATCGCCAACCAGGAGATCCAGCAGCACATCTTCGGCGACATCCTGCGGCGGCAGGTGGTGGGCGAGGTCCGGTTCGGGTTTTAAGCTGGACCCGCCCAAGTCCAGGCTATTTACCCCGGATGAACGACTGCGAGGAGGTCGGGTCCTTGAGCATCTTCTCGTAGACACTCGGATCCATGTTGTTCTCGGCGCACGAGTACTCGCGGAGACGTGCGCCCTCACGAAGCATCAGCGTGGTGCGCTGCGTGAACGGCTTGGTGAGCATCTTCGGGTCCTCGATCGTCACTTCGTAATTGAGCTGATCGCGATCGACCCGCGTATAGCGCTCGGTCAGGTGCAGCGCATCGCTGGTGACGAGGCCGCCGGTCAACCAGCCGCCCGGCTTGAAGCCGACGACGTCAGCGACGAAGGTGTTGCCTTCCCAGTGGCCCACGGCATCTCCCATGAAACTCGGGGAGATGTCTTCAGGGTGCTTTGTCGCAATCGGAATGACGCGATGGGTCCACATGTACTCGTAGAGGATGATCACTTGCGTTGGCGTCTGCACGAACTGCACGGGGAAGAGACCGACTCCGGTGATGCGCGGTGACGCAGCGAAGATGCAGCGCGTCGTCGGATCGTCGATGCTGCGGCGATTGAGAATGTCCTGCGCGAGCGCCCGAGCTTCCGACGTGAACGGAATCGGATCGGACGCCGTGGTGTTGATGTTGGCCGCGCTTCGCGGCGCAGCGACGCCGGGCTCGTCGCCCGGCGCTTCGGCGTCCCATCCGCCGCGGCGCGGGCTGGCCTGATAGACACCGGTGAGATCGGGTTTGCCGTCAGCGGTCTTGGGGGCCGGTTGAATTGTGCTGGTCTGTGCGAACGCCAGTGAAGCGGCGAGGACGCACGACATCATGAAACACGTGATGCGCATCATCGGACTGTGGCGGGTCCTTCACCCGTGCCGGCAGGAGGGCCGAAGAACAGCTTCTTCCCATCGGCCAGCGTCGCTTCGCGAAGATGGGCGAACGGCGATCCATCGCGCGCGAGCCAGCCGAAGAACGTCAGCGTGTCGCCGACTTTGATCGTCACGTCTTTCTTCCATCCGGTGCGCTCCAGCACATTCGGCGGATAGCCTTCGAGCGTCCAATTCACGACGTGGCCGTTCGCGTCCTTCACGTCCACCCAGACGTGCGTGTGCGGGTTGGTCCACGCAATCTTGGTGATGACGCCCGTGAGCATCACGGTTTTGGTCGCATCGAACGCGACGCCGAACGAGTGGTGCGCGGAGAGAGTCGCCGCACTCAGCCAGCCGGTCAGCGCAATGGCAACAGCCGCACGAGATGCCGGATTTCGCATGCCGCAGATTCTAAGCCTGATTCGACGGTAACGTGCGGATCGCATCGTCGGTAAAATATGAGTCGTAGTAAGTCACATTACTTGACACCGTAAGAATCGATTTTGTATATATCCGTCAGGAGGATTTTTCAGGAGGTTCAAGATGTTTGGCCAGACTCGTTGGAGCCCGTTTGAGGACATCTTCAATTTCCAGCGCGAGGCGGATCGTCTGTTCAACCAGTTTTTGACCGACGTTCCGGCCCGCCCGGCTCATCCGACACCCGCCTATCCGTTCCAGGTGCATACCTCTGACGACAGTTGGCGCGTCGAGATTCCGATGCCGGGCATCGACCCGGCAAGCGTCACGCTCGAGGTCGCTGGCAACACCATCGTCGTGCGTGCCGAACAGGATGGCGGCCGCAACGACGGCAGCACCCAATGGGAGCAGACGATGACCGTGCCGCGAATCCTCGATCTCGACGGCATTCGCGCGTCGCATCGTCACGGCATGCTGGTGCTGACGATTCCTCTCAAGGAGAGCGTCAAGCCGCGACGCATTCAGATCGACGGCGTCGCCTCCGACTCGAGGAAACAGCTCACCACCGCATAACCGCACCATCGGACGGGGCCGGCGAGAGGCCGGCCCTGTCTGCACAGGAGGATGGCAATGTCCCGCGCTCGATGCATGTTGATCGCGCTGGGCATGGCGTTCGCCGTGCCCGTGCTGACTGCCGCCGACGTGACGCCGGGGATCGCGTTCACTCAGCCGGCCGCCTGCACGCCGCAGCCGGATCCCGATTACCCGGACACTCAATGGATCTGGCGCCTCCGCGCCTATCGCCATTTGGATTGCGTCAACGCGCTCGTTGAACGTGCGCTCTCGACCCCCGGCAATCGCGTGGAGGTGCCGCGCGCGGATCTCGATCGCATTCGCGCCGAGGCGTGGTACGCGCGCGATGCGGCGGCTCGTATTGGACAGTGATCGAAGGAGGGGTGTGATGCCTGGCGTTCTTACGTTGCTTACTGCGCTGATCCTTGCGCCTTCTCTCGTGGGGACGAGCGCGCCGGCATTGGCTGGCACGTGGCGTTCGACACCTGAGGAGACGCCGCTCTCGTCGGACTTCGACGTATCAGTCTGGGGAAAGAATGCCAGGTCCGTGCGCACAGTGGAGATGACAGTCAGGCCGACCGGTGATGCGACGTTGACCGTGACCCGCAAGATCCTCGATGCGCGTAGACGTGAGATCAAAGCGGCGACGTCGATCGAGCAGGCGGAGATCGCAATTGGTGCAGTGCAGCACAGTATCGATGTGCGTTCCGACCTCGCGGTGACCGTCAAGCAGGCAGAGCGCCGCTATCCGGATGATCCGAAAGGCACGTGGACGCTCGACGGTCTGCGCGTGACCGTCTCGACGTTCTCCGACGATCCATCGCGCATCGAAGTGCGCGTGGATACACCGGAAGGGCGAGGCTCGTTCTGGGAGACGCTCCGCCGCGCGGCCCGTGAACCTTCACCACGCGCCTAGCCCGTAAGGAGATCACGCGATGCGCACGCTGATCAATGCGCGAGTCACGCGGACAGTCGAACAGCAGATGTTGGCATCGGCGCCGTCGTCTCAGCCGCCGTGCGTACTGACGCCGCGTCGGCAAGCAGGCTGCGCGCCCACCATCCGATATCCGATCCGGCGACGGTCAGCCGAAGTATCCGCATTCGGTTCGTCTGCTCGATCTCGGGCATGGCGAGCGCCTGCACCACGGCATCCGAAGACGACTCGAGCGCCCACGGATTGATTAGCGACGCCTCGCGGAGCTGCAGCGCCGCGCCGGTGGCCTGGCTGAGGATGAGCACTCCGCGCTCATCATCTCGCGCGCTGACGAATTCCTTCGCGACCAGATTCATTCCGTCGCGCAAACTGCCGACGTAGCAGAAGTCCGCAGCCCGATACAGGCGATACACGTCCGCTGGCTCGTGATGTGACTCGCGGAGCACGATCGGTTGGAAACCGCTGCGTCCGAAACGCGCGTTCACTCGCGCCGCAGTTGCGCCCAACTGATCGCGCGCGCTTCGGTATTCAGGGAGGCAGTCACGGCTCGGTTCGGCGACCTGTACGAAGACGAACCGCCCTCTGAGCTCCGGACGTCGTTCGAGCACGCGCTCGATCGCCAGAAACTTTTCGTTGATCCCTTTCGTGTAGTCGAGCCGATCGATGCCGATCCCCAACTTCACATCGGGCGCAAGTCCGAGCTCACGTGCCACGTGCTCGCGACAGACGTGCGCCGGTGCCGTGGCGCGCACGACCTCGCTGTTCCATTCCACGCCGACGGGATAGGCGCGAACGCGCGTGTGCCGGCCGCGGTGACGCACCATGCCGGAGTCGCGATCGACACCGGCACCGAGGATCAACTCGACGCTCTTGAGAAAGTTGGCGCAATCTGCCGGTGTCTGGAATCCGGCGATATCACTGGCCAGCAGGCCCTCGAGCAATTCCGTGGCCCAGGGACAGACGCGGAGCACATGAAGCGGCGGCCACGGGATGTGCCAGAACGTCACGATCGTACTGAGGGGAAGCCGATGGCGCAGCTCGCGTGGCGCGAGCGCGAAGTGGTAGTCCTGCACGAGCAGGAGTGGCGCCGCGCAGGTGGCCTCCTCCGCGACCGCAGCCGCGAAGCGTATGTTGGCAGTCCGGTAGGCCAGGAAGTCGATCGATCGAAACACCGGTTGGACGCTGAGGGCATGACACAGCGGCCACAGGCCCTGGTTCGCGAAACCGTAGTAGTAGCCGCGATACTCCGATTCGGACAGACAGACGTGACGCAGCCGATAGCGCGGCCGTGCACAGCGGATGTCCAGGCTGCCCAGGGTTGTTCCTGGTGTGTCGTCCAGCGGCGTGCCGCATGCGACCCAGGTCCCTGAACACACCTGCACGAGCGGCTCCAGCGCAGTAACGAGACCACCGGAGGACCGGCGCGATCGGGTCGACCCGTCTGCTCCGCGCTCCTGACTGATCGGGCCGCGGTTTGACAAGACGATCGCCTGATCCCACGCCGGCGACGGTGTGCGCCCGCCGTGGCTCTCCTGTAGCGAATGCGTTTGAAGTGCATGACCAAGCATGTCGTCCTCCAGCGGTCTCTCGCTGCAATGGAGTAGACATCGCGGCGGTCCTTACGACCATCGGGTAAGTAGAGGAGACCCGTGTGTTTCGCGCGGGCCCCGGTCGATGCATAGACCGGCCCTGCCGTATCGGCCCTCCCCTGTTTGCCGGATGCCTGGCGGGACCGTTCATGTCGTACGCTGGATGTGATTTGCAGCCGGAGGCCATATGCGGTTGAAAACCTGGCTCGTCGCAGCGCTTGGGCTTGGCAGCCTCGTCGTGCTGATCGCCGTCTCGATGCTCGTCTCGTCGCGCCGAGCCCAGGAGATTTATGGGCAGCTCGATGAGCTCAACGCCCACCATCGCCGGGTCGAGGCCAACCTGCGGAGACTTCGCTCCGACGTGAACCTGTCGGGGATTTTCGTGCGCGACTACCTGCTCGACATCGCGCGGGAGCGAGCCCCCGAATACCGCCAGCAACTCTCGGAGTTCCGGCGCACCAACATGGCCACCCTCGCCGAGCTCAGCACCCTCGTGCAGCACGACGATCGCATCGCAAGTCTCCAGACCAAGCTCGAGGACTATTGGCAAACGTTCGATCCGCTGTTCGATTGGACGACGGGCGAGAAGATTCTCCGCAGCGCAGCGTTCCTCCGCCAGGAAGTTGTACCCCGCCGTGAGGCCGCGCTGACCATCGCGGCGGAAATCGAGGCGTTGAACAACGCCAACGTCGCGAATCAGCGCGAGGCCGTCGCCAAGCGCTACGCGGCGTTTCGCGCCGGATTGCAGCGGCTGCTCTGGCAGACGCTGCTCCTCGGGATCAGCGTCGCGGTCGTCGTCGTCGTCCGGCTCCGTGTGCTGGAACGGCGGTCCGAAGACGCCGAGCGCCAGATGCGAGAGCTCTCGCAACAAGTGGTGAATGCGCAGGAGGAGGAGCGGAAGAACCTGTCACGCGAGCTGCACGACCACGTCGCACAAGTACTGACTGGACTGCGCATGGAACTCGGACGCGTGGAGCGCCTCAGTCCGGCCGTCGCGCCGGTGGTTGCCGAATGCCGGACGCTCGTGGATGATATGTTCCGGACCGTCCGCAGCCTTGCGCTTGGGCTGCGCCCCAGCATGCTCGATGACTTCGGGCTGCAGGCGGCGCTGGAATGGCACGCTCGCGATTGCATGCGCCGTTACGCGATCGACGTGGATCTTCAAACCGAGGGCGACTTCGACCGACTGACGGACAAGCATCGCACGTGCGTGTACCGCGTCGTGCAAGAGGCGACGACCAACTGCGTCAGGCACGCCGGCGCCAGAAAGATTCAGATACGAGTCACCGCTGACGGCGATCACCTGCGGGTAAGCGTCAGCGACGATGGCCGCGGGCTCGATCCGGACCAGCGTCCGGGTCTTGGCCTGCGCGGGATCGACGAACGCGTCAAGGAACTGCAGGGGGCGATGACGATTTCGAGCGCCAGGACGGGCGGCACGACGGTTCTCGTCGCCTTGCCGCTGCCGGTTCGACTCGCGGTGCCCGAAGTGGACGTGCCGCTTGCGCGTGCTGCTAGCTGACGATCACGCCATCGTCCGGCGTGGGTTGCGCGGGCTGCTCGAGACCGCGGGGTTCAACGTCGTGGCGGAGGCAGCCGACGGCCTCGACGCCATCAGGCTGTGCGAAGAGCACCGCCCAGACACGATGATCCTCGACATCGGCATGCCGCGCTTGAACGGGATCGAGGTGGCGGCGCGCGCGACGAAACTTGATCGCCCGCCAGGCGTCATCATTCTCAGCGTGCATGGCGACGAGTCGTACATCATGCGCGCCCTGGCTGCGGGCGCCCGTGCCTACCTGCTCAAAAGTGCGACCGACGAGGACCTCATTCCAGCCGTGCGCGCGGTCGCCGCAGGGAAGCCGTACTTCAGTCCCGCAGTGACCGCAGTGTTGGTCGAGGACTACATGCGCCAGCTGCAGCAGCGCGGCCTCACCGACTCGTATCACTTGCTCACCGACCGTGAGAAGGAAGTCCTGCAGCTGTTGGCGGAAGGACGCTCCAACAAGGAAGTCGCCACGCTGCTGGATCTGGGCGTCTCCACCGTGGAAACCCACCGGGCCAATCTGATGCAGAAATTGAATCTGCACAACACCGCCGAAATCGTGCTGTATGCGGTACGCAAAGGCCTCATCGTGTAGGCTACGGTGACGCGCGGGAGTGAACCTGGACACACAGTTACGAGTGATTTCGTCGATGGCGACGCGGCGGCTGCTCGGCGAGCTCATCACACAGTTCGAGAAGACATCGCCGCATCGTGTCGCGCTTGAATCCGTCGGCGGTCTTGACGCGGCCAAGCGCGTTCGTGCAGGCGAGCCTCTCGATGTCGTGGTGCTGGCGCGTGACGTGATCGACGATCTCATTGGTGCGACGCGGATTGTCGAAGGCAGTCGAATCGACGTGGCGGCTTCTGCGATCGGCGTGGCAGTACGATCGGGAACGGTTCATCCCGACATCAGTTCAGCAGATGGCGTCAAGGCAGCCGTGCTCGCGGCGCGCAGCATCGGCTACTCGACGGGTCCGAGCGGGCAGTATCTGGCCAAACTCTTTGCGAGTTGGGCTCCCGATGGTCGCCTCAACGATCGGATCATCGTTGCGCCGGTGGGTGTGCCAGTGGGAAGTCTCGTCGCCCGTGGCGACATCGATCTCGGCTTTCAGCAACTGAGCGAACTTGGCGGAGACGGGATCGACGTCGTCGGGCAGTTGCCGCCGGACATTCAGATGATCACGACGTTCTCCGCCGGAATTGCTCGCACGTCAACACAGCCCGACGCGGCGCGTGCGCTGCTGGCATTCATGGCGTCGCCAGCAGTCACGTCGATCAAGCGGGCGCACGGAATGGACGCCGCGTGATCGCGGGCCGGCCTCGGGGCTAGCGTGATCGTCCGAATAGTTCGCCGCCGTCGATGACGGTGGCCTTGGTCGGACCGTAGCCGCTGATCGCCACCCAGGTGTCCTCGTTCAACGCGCCGTCGTAGTGCGGACCGCCCTTGGGATGCCGCATGAAGTCACCCGGCTTCAGAGGGATGGTCTGCTTCGGTCGGAAGACTTCGCCCTCATCGGTGTGCCACGTCCCTCGGAGCACGATGACGTACCGCTCGTCGGGGTGATAGTGAGGACGGCTCATCACCCCGGCGGGGAAGTGGTTGATCGTCAGGTAGTATCCCGGCTTCGACGGATCGCCTTCGACGATCGCGGTTTCGACACCGAGCGTGTTGCCTTCGGTGGGCCGCCATGTCAGCTTGTCGAACTCCACGCGTACGAACGGCCGTTCGGGATACCCAGTCGGAAGCGTGACTGTGCCCGGCGCCGGGCTGCTCGGTGCCACCGCGGCCGCAGGCGCGGCGGGTTGACTCGCCGCCGGTGCACCGCTGCAGCCGGCCAGCGACAGCGCTGACAGACATCCGATTGCGAGCCCCAACCGCGACACACTCAATTGCATTCCTCCGCCATATCCGTCCGGCTAAAGCCGGACACTACATGGTCCGGCTGAAGCCGGACCCTACTTGGTCCGGTAAGGCCGGATTGGTCCGGTAAGGCCGGACACGACTTGAACTCAGTCCTGCTCGAACATGTGCGCCTGATACGGGAACCCGTTCATCGCCAGGCGGCACGAGCGCAGACCCTCCTGCCCGCCGAAGCTGGCCAGATGCCACGTCTGTCTCGGCACGTAGACGACGTCACCTTCCTCGGCCTCGAACTCCTCGAGCCCCTCGATCTTGTATCGGATCTTGCCGAGCATGACGAGCCAGAACTCGCCGCCTTCCTCGTGGTAATGGCCCTTGTTGCCAGGCTGCGGCTTCTGGTACGGCCCCAAGATGATGTTGGCGAAGCTCCGATCGTCGGTGACGAACGCGCCGGCGCGTTCCTGACCGGCCACGACCTTGTTGAAGTCCACCACCGGCCGGTTCTGTGCGTCGAGCACGCCTCGTCCGCCCGTCACGCGTGTCTTCACATACTCGAAGCCAGTCACCGGTGCTGGCGTTTCGTCCATGGGATACAGCTTACGTGCGCGAGTGACGTTCACTTCGAAGCGGAGCGCGGGCTCGGTGCCGACGTTCTCGATCTGATACAGCGTGCGATACGGCACCTGCACCATCACACCTTTCGTCGCGACAACGGGTTCACGGCCGTCCACTGTGAAACGCAACGTGCCCGACTGGACGATCCACCACTCACGGGTGTCGCCATTCATGCGCCGTGGTGTCTTGTGGCCGGCGCCGATCGAGATCCACTGCGCGAACAGGCTTTCGTCGTCGACGATGGTCTCGGCCCAGTCGGCCTGACCGTGATGGCGGGCCAGCACATCGCGAAGCTTTGTGTGAGGCCGATGCACGCCCGTCCACCCCGCCGACTTCGCCTTGGGCGACAGGACGAGAAGAGGCGCCTCCTGCGCGGGAGGCCTCGCCGCCGCGCCGGTCGGCGTCTGACCTTTCGAGGGCGCGCTTGCGGCGATCATCACCGTGAGCGCGATGATCCAACGCCAGCCGTGGCCATGACGTGCCTGCGGTCGATTCATGTCGCCTCCTGCACCCATGATGCTAGTGCACCTCCGGACCGAGCGGCGCGCGTTGAACGATCTCAACGCGTGTGCCCCACGGATCGGTGATGTAGGTAACGGTGTTGCCCGCGGAAGACTTGCGGGGCGGTTCGTCGAGCATGATGCCTTCGGCGACGAGCTTCTTCACGACAGCGGCATGATCCTTCACATCGAAGCCGATGTGATCGAGCACCCGCCCTCGCGTTGGCGCCTGCTTCGAGTCCGCTTTCGCAAACCGGATCTGGGCTCCGGGAAGATTCACCACTGGCGCATTGTTTCGCGTGCCGGTCTTTCCGCCGAAGGTCTTCGCATACCAGGCCTGCGCTTTGGGAATGTCGGACTCCGGCAGAGACAAATGCACGTGTTCATGCCGGATCGGCATCGTCTGCGTCTTGTCTTCCAGGATCTCCATGCGCACACCGTCGGGCGTCACGACAAACGCCTGGTCGAGCCGGTTGTTCAGCCCCGGCAGCACACTCACGCCGGCAGCCTTCCACTGCGCGACCCGCTGTTGCACGTTGTCAACGATGAACCCGACATGATTGATGACCGAGCCCTCGGTTCCGCCATCGCCTTTCTCGGCATTGAGAACCAGGTTGATATAGACCCCCGGGAACATGATCAGCGGGTTGCCTCCGGGCATGAACAGCTTGCCGCCCATTGTCAGGAAGAGTCGTTTGTTGGCCTCGACGTCCTTCGAGATGATGTGCCAGTGACCCATGGTCACACCCGTCTCGTTGAAGGGAGCCGGTTGCGCGCCAGTGGTGCTGGCGGTCAGCGTCAGCGTCAAGGCGATGGAGAGCGCGAAGATGCGTCCGGTGATGGGCACAGTCGTCTCCTTGTTCAACCGGTGACCGAAACGTGTAGACGCGCGTAGCCTAAGCCAACTGCGGCGGTGGGGTCCAGGCCTAAGCGGGAGAGTCTGTCACCCTCGCGGCGCCATGACCCAGACACTCCACGTGCCGGAACGGTGGCTATGGTAGGCGAGCTGCTGCCCGTCGCGCGACCAGGTGAACTCCTCGGCGGACGGGTCGTTCAACACTCGTGACATCGAACCACTGGCAAGGTCGAGCATCCAGGCGCCGTCGCGATGAACCTGAAAAACGATTTGCCGCCCGTCGGGCGAGACTGCCGGTGTGCGGAGGAGGCGGCCGGGTAGTGGCGAGTTGAAGATGCGAACGTCTTTCCCGTCCAGCGTGCGGACGATGAGGCGAGCCTCGTGACTGTAGGCGATGCGATTTCCGTCGGGGAACCAGGTCGCGCCCCAGGGCTGACCGTAGCGGTGAGACGTGATTCGTGTCGAGTCGCCGCTGGCGAGGTCGAGGATCCAGATGTTCCAGACCCGCGGCCGACGGGCCTCCGCACGCACGAATGCGATGCGGCGGCCGTCCGGCGACCAGCTTGGTACCGACGCGAACCCAGGGCCGCTCACACGGCGAGCACCCTGCCCGTTCACATCGGCAACATAGATGCCCCGTTCGCCATCACGATCGGAATCGAACGCGAGCCGTCGTCCATCGGGTGAGGGGCGCGCGTGAAAGTTGCTGGCGCGATCCTTCACGACGCTGCTCACGCGGACGACCGTTCCGCGTTCGTCGGTGTCGGCACGCATGATGGCACTGCCGGGCCCGGTACCCGAGTGATAAAACATTGTCGAATCTGCCGAGGCAAATGACGGAGAGAAGCCGGCGGTCGCCGGTTTCGCCGCGGGCTCGTCCGTGTTGCTGCGATCAGCGCTTGGCGCATCAGCCGCAAGGTTATTTGTCGATCGACTCTCAGTGGCATCGGGTGCAGTCCTCTGGGCATGGCGCGGCGGATGCCGTGCAGGCAAAGGACTGGGCGAGGAATTGTAGATAAACCACAACGCCGAGAGCACGACGGCGAGAACGGCCGTCATCGCCGCAGCCGTCATCCATTGTCCACTGCGGCGCGTGACTCGCGGCCGTGCGGAAATTTCCCATGGCTGAAATAACGGCGCGTCGCCGATGATCTCCTCGTCCGTCGATGGAGGTCGCAGCTCCACGGCAACTGGGAGGACAACGGCGTCGTGTCCGTACCAAGGTGGCGCGCCGCCCGGCGCTGACGTCACTTCAGGCTCGGCTGTCGATACACCCTCTGTCACGAATTCATCGAGTGGTTCATCAACGTCATCGACGCGATTCTCTGTCGCGAATTCGTCGAGCGGTTCGGCGGTGTCGATCGCGTTGCGCAGCCGGGAAACGACTCGCCTCGCTACTGCCTGAGCATCAGGTGCGGCGAAGGGAGCCAATGCGAAAATGAACTCACGGAGCGATTCGTATTGCGCTTTGTCCCCAGGGAATGCATCGCCGAAATCGCGCCGGAACGTCTCTGACGCCGCGCCGTCTTCGACCGCGTGGGCCAGCAACGCGGCCAGGAGGCGGACCGCACGCAGTGCTTCCTCGCGCTCATCGCCGCGCGTAATCGCGCCGGCGACTTCGATCCGACCGTCGCCGCACAGGCGAAGCTGCTCGAAGTCGGGAATGCCGGACAGGTCGCCACGAGCTGCACTCACGGCCGCTAGATGCGCGATCGTCACGGCTTCGACGTGACTGAGCCGGACGCCATGCGCGACGAGCTCGATGAGGTAAACGTCAGACATGTTGCCGCATCTCGCGTGCGGAGCTGCGATATTCCTGCCAGCGGCTCGAAGCGCGATGCTGAAGTGTGTTGGTGGAAATGCTGGGTATTGTTGCGGGCAGCGGAATCTAGGAATCTAAATGGGGCGGGTGACGGGCTTCGAACCCGCGACTTCCTGAGCCACAGTCAGGCGCTCTACCCCTGAGCTACACCCGCCATTCGACTCGGCGGCCTGCAGCGCCGCCTTGCTCATGGTAAACCACG
>Ga0126304_10000443_pt1 | contig 16598 bp, 11 predicted proteins | sample Plot25_FD_92538 | JGI IMG/M metagenome (GOLD analysis project Ga0126304, IMG submission 92538) | Serpentine soil microbial communities from UC McLaughlin Reserve, CA, USA - Plot25 | ecosystem: Environmental > Terrestrial > Soil > Grasslands | place: USA: UC McLaughlin Reserve, Lake County... | reverse complement strand
TAGAAGTGCAGCCAGGCCATGAACCGGCCGCCGGCGTTCTTTTCCATCCACGGCAGCGCATGGTCCACTACCTCGTCGGCGCGCCGGGCGACGTCGCCGAGGGAAATGGATTTGTATTTCGACACGTCGAACTCGTCGAAATACGTATCGAAGCCCTGGTCGAGTCCCCACTTCGCATCGAGAACGAACGCTCCGACGAAGGCGCCGGTGTTCCAGCCGCCGTCCTTGAGCGCCCGTGCCAGGGTCGTGTGCCGCGGGTCGAGCACGTATCCGCCGTTGTCGCGAACACCGTGCCGGGGTGGCAGCAGGCCGGTGAAGAGCGTCGAGTGTGCAGGCAACGTCAGCGGGGCCGCCGCGATCGCCTGCGAGAAGATCACTCCTTCCTGTGCGAGACGATCCAGGTTGGGCGTTTCAGCGGTGCGATCGCCGTAGGCGCCGATCCGATCCGCGCGAGTAGTGTCGAGGGTGATGATGACGACATTGAAGTCGTCTCGGCGTGGCTCAGTCGTGCGCGATCGCGTCATCCAGGCGGCGAAACCGCCGGTGGCGAGCAGAAGTGCAAGGGCAATGAGGCGGCGTTGCTTCATTTCAGTCGGGCAAGCGCCGATCGGGCAGCCGTGAACTTCGGATCAGCCTGCAAAGCCAGTTTGAAGCGGCGCTCCGCCTCGGCGCGATTTCCGCGGCGCAGCGCGATCACCCCGAGGTTGTAATGTGCCGGCGGCACCTGGTAGTCGAGAACGATCATCGCTTCGAATTGCGACTGCGCGATCAGGAAATTGTCCAGGCGCATGGCCGCACCAGCCAGGTTCGCGCGGGCTCGCGGGTCGTTGCCGTTCAGTTCGACCGCCCGGCCAAAAGCGCCGAGTGCCTCTCGCCATTCTCCGGCCTTCTGGAAAACGACACCGAGAGTGTAGTGGCCGTAAAAAGACTGCGGCTCGAGTTCCAGTCCGCGTCGGGCACGGCTCACGGCGGCGGCCGTATCTCCCGTTGCCGACAACGCCTTGGCGGCTTCGAAGTGAGGGGACGCCAACGCGGGATTGAGCTGGGAAGCAGCATCGTATTCGCCGATGGCCGCCTCGTGTTTTCCCATCAGGAAATAGGCGTTTCCCAGGTAGAGATGCGCCTCGAACGCGCGAACGTTCAGCTTCACGAGCTGTTGGAGCTGCGAGGCCGCGTCCGCAGGCCGCTCCGCAGCCAGCGAACCGAGAGCACGGTTGAACAGCTCACGGTAGCGGCGGTAATCGTCGATCCGCGACTTGGGATCCTCACCGTTACCGGAGGTTGAAGGTGCCAGCGAGCCGACGTAGCCAAGTGCTTGAAGCCGTCGGACGGTTTCCGCATCGGGTTGCGCCGCCTTCACCGGCTCCGTGGCCGCGAATCGTGACGTGATTGCCGTAACTTCCGAGGCCAGGCGTCCAGCGACAGATCCCTTCTCCGGCAGAACATTCTTCCGTTCGCCGGAATCCGTTCGCAAGTCGTACAGTTCGGGCTTGGGCGCCGCAACGTACTTCCATTCGCCGACTCGTGCGGACCGCAGTTCACTCCAGCCGAAATGGAGCCGCGGATACCAGCTCTCCGCCAGCGACACCGGCACGTCGGCCCTGCTCTTTCCTTCGAGCAGGCTGCGAAGACTGACGCCTGAATCCGCGTCAGCGCTGACTGCTGCCATGCCGGTGAGATCGGCGATCGTCGGCGCGACGTCGATATTACGAACCTGCTCCTTGACCACGCGCGGCGTCAGGCCTGGCGCCGCAATGATGAGCGGAACGTGCAGCGTCGCGTCATACAAAAAGAAGCCGTGATCTGGTTCCCCATGGTCGCCAAGCGCTTCGCCATGATCCGACGCAACGACGATGACGGTTCTCTGCCGGTCGACATTCTTCAATAGCGAACCAACCTGGGCGTCCACATAGGCGACCTCTGCATCGTACGGGCGCCCCGGCGCGGCTGCCGCATATTCTCTGGGAGCGCTGTATGGCAGGTGCGGATCGTAGTAGTGGACCCAGAGGAACCATGGTCCCTTTTGCGCCCTGATCCAGTTCAATCCCGCGGCTGTCACGGCCGATGCCGGCCGCTGCAACTCGGCCGTTGCAATCGTCGCCCGAGGCGGAACTGGAATGGCATCGTCGTAGTCGTCGAAACCCTGGTTGAGGCCGTAACTCTGATCCAGAACGACACTCGCGACCACCGCGCCGGTCTGATAACCGCGTGCCTTCAAGCGTTCGGCGATAGTAACGGCCGAAGACGGCAACGGGTTCATCCCGTTCAGGCGCACCCCGAACGCCCCGGAGTAGCGTCCGGTCAGCAGTGATACGTGTGAGGGGTATGTGAGCGGTGCGTGGGCAGTCGCGTCAGCGAAACGAACGGCTGAGGATGCAAGCGCATCCAGAACGGGTGTCCGTGCCGCGGCATATCCGTACGATCCGAGCCGGTCGGCGCGCAGCGTATCGATCGTGATCAGCAGAACGTTCGAAGATGATGAGTCCTGCGACTTGCCGGCTGGGGTAGTCGAGATGATCGCGGCGCAGACGACGCACAGGCCAGGAAAACCGCGCACGCATCGATGGTACTACGCTGCTGAAGCGGCAACCAATTCCAATGTTTTGGTCTTCGTTATACAAAGGATTGAATCGAAGAATGCACGATTCGAAAGTGACGATTTGTTTGTATGTGGTTGCATTTCTGCATCTATGATGGTCCGCGTCACGGGGTGCGCACCCCGGGGCGACGTGCGCCGGCGCGCGCCGGCGTTTCCATTAACAAGGAGTGACTCTCGATGCGGATGAAGTTGCTCACGCTGGTCACAGCAGCACTCCTGTTCAGTCCATTGCCGGCGCTGGCGCAGATCGGCCAGACCGCAACGCTGACAGGAACTGTGACCGACGCGACAGGCGCTGTACTACCTGGTGTGACCGTAACGGCAGCCAGCGACGCCCTTATAGGCGGCACGCGTTCGACAGTAACGGACGCGAACGGAGCGTATCGCTTCCCGGCACTTCCGCCGGGGCGTTATACGGTGTCTGCCGAACTCACGTCATTCAAGAAAGCGGAACAGGAAGCACGGCTGGAACTCGGTCAAACAATCACGCTTGACTGGAAACTCGAGGTGGGCGGCCTGACCGAGTCGGTGAACGTCCAGGGAGAATCGCCGACGGTCGATGTGAAATCATCCTCCGCGCAGAAGAACGTGACCACCGAGGTTCTCGAGAACATCCCGATTTCGACCCGCTTCGGTCCTGGAGCGATGCTGCTTGCTTCCGGCGTCAATCCGAACAACTACAGCTCCTATGGGAGCGGCGGATCGTCGTCGAATGCCCTCCTGATCGACGGTGTGGACGTGAGCGATCCTGAAGGCGGAACGATCTGGGTCTTCGCCAACCACAACTGGCTGCAGGAAGTGCAGGTGATCGGCCTCGGCGCGAGCGCCGAGTACGGCGGTTTTACGGGCGTCGCTTCCAACAGCCTGTTCCGGTCCGGCAGCAACCGGTTCAGGGGGATGTTCGAAACCCTCTTCGAGAATGACAAGCTGACCGACTCGAACACGACTGACGAGATCCTCGAGTTGAACCCGAGTCTCGTGTCAGGGACGACTGATTACCTGACCGACACGACGTTTCAGATCGGCGGACCGATCAAGCGGGACAAGCTCTGGTTCTTCACGAGCTTCCAGTACTATCGGCCCAAGACAGCGCCGGCCGGCTTCCCGCCAATTCACCCGGAGACACTCCCCGACGTCGACGCCGGGCCCACGGCACGCCTGGAAAAGTCTCCGCGCTTCCTGTTCAAGCCGACCTACAAGTTCGGGAACAACGACCAGTTGACGGGCTTCTTCCAGGCCGAGCGGTACGACATCGACGGGCGTGGGGCTGGCTCTACGGTGGCACCCGAAGCGACGGTGCGCGAGGACTCCGCCGGTGTTGCATGGAACGGGAACTACACCAAGGTGTTGAGCTCCTCTTCCGTGTTCGACGCCAAGTATTCGGGGTTCTGGGGCTACTACTATCTGCTCCCCTACAACGGCGACGACACGCCGGGATGGTACGACGTTGAGGAGGATTTCTACGCCGTCAATTCCTACTACTACTACAAGGCCGACCGCGTCCGGAACCAGATGAACGCCAGCCTGACGAAGTTCGCGTCCGGATTCGCCGGCGAGCACAATCTCAAGTTCGGCGTGGAACTCGAACGCAGTTATGTGAAGAGCCAGTACGGCTATAACGGCGATGTCTACATCAACTCCGCCTTCGGTGAACCGTACTACGCATACCTGTGGGACGGTTACGTCAAGGACAATATCAACAACCGCTATGCCGCGTTCGCACAGGACTCCTGGTCGATCGGGCCGCGGCTGACGATAAGTCCCGGCATCCGCATCGATGCACACCGCGGCTACAACAAGCACCTTGGTGACACCGTCTTCAAGACCAACCCGATGTCGCCGAGAATCGGCTTCGCGTGGGACATTACCGGCGCGTCACGGACGGTTGTTCGTGGGCACTACGGCTGGTACTACGATGGCGCGAAATCCTCGTACTACGATCTGCTCGATCCGCAAACTGCTCCACAGTACGGGGTGTATGTCGATAGCGCTCTGAACTTCGTGAGCGATGTCTATCTGCGGCAGCCCAGCTCCGGCGCCAACCATTTAATGGATCCGGACATCAAGCACCCGCGTCTGAAGCAGGGAACCGTCGGCATCGAACATGAGCTGGTGAGTGGCTTCTCGGTTGGCGTCAACGGTATCTGGCGTGACAACGACCACTTCATCGACGACGTGCTTCAGTATGCGCCCGGAGACTTTACGACTCGAGAAGTGGTTGATCCGGGCCCCGACAATACGCTTGGCACCGGCGACGATCCGGGCGGCAGCATCACCACCTATCGACAGGTCAGCGATCCGGCCGACAACCAGTTCCTGATCACGAACCCGGAGGGGGCATTCCGCAAATACCGGGGTGTTGAATTCACCGCGAACAAGCGGATGACGGATCGATGGCAGATGCAGGCATCCTGGGTGATATCGAAGATCACCGGCAACTACAACAACACGAGCAGCTTCGGCAACAGTACGGAGTACGACGAGCCGAACCTGGATCCGGCCTTCCAGCCAAACCGCGAAGGCCGCCTGACCAATGACAACAGGCACATCGCGAAGGTGCTCGGCACCTACCGGGGCCCATGGGACATTCTGATGTCCGGCGCGTACTACTACACGTCCGGGCAGCGGTTCACCCGTACCGTCCGCGTCACCCTGCCACAGGGGAGAGTTGATTTCTTCGCGGAACCGCGTGGAACTCAAACCTACGATCCGCGCAAGCAGTTGGACATCCGGCTGGAGAAGCAGTTCCGGATTTCAGCCGACAGACGAATTGGGCTGACGTTTGAAGGTTTCAATATCTTCAACGATACGATCATCACCGGCAGAACGACCAGGTCGGGGAGCTCCTATTTCAACCCGACCAGTCTCAACGGTCCACGTCGGTTCCGTATCGGCGCGATCTATCGTTTCTGACGCTGGCTCTCACGCAGGAGGCCCGCTTCCATCCGGGAGCGGGCCTTTTTTATTGCCGCGACTGCTAGAATCCGAGTGTGTCTGACCGCCCTGCCCCCCCTCAACGTGCGGAAACACGCGAAGTCATCGAACTGCGGCGGCTTCGGGAGCTCCAGCCGGAGCTGGCGTCGGCCATCGATCTCCAGATCGAGCTCCAGCAGATTCAACGCCGCATCCAGACGCGCGTGCCCCTGCCCTCGATCAACCTGGACGCGAAGTCACTGAACGCGCTCATGGCCAAAGGGCCGATCCTGCAGTTCGAGCAACTGCCGGTGGAATGGAGTGACGTGCGGTTCCTGTTGCGCGCGACCGCGCAGGCCATGCGCAAGCACGATGCGATCGACGACGCGGATCTGCGGCGGATCGACGAGTTCTGCCGCGACGCCACTCGGCTACCTGCCGTAGTGCGCTCCTGGTACGACTCCGCGCGTCCGGGTGGACGCGCACTCGATCCGGATGCTGCCGGGCTGGAGTCATTGATCCAGCAGGCAATGCGCCCGATTCTCACCCGCAGCGCCGAAGCCATCATGGCGAGGACGGACTTCACCGGCTGGAACAAGCACATCTGTCCCCTCTGCGCAGGCGAGCCCGACATGGCCGTCATTACCCCTGCAGCCGAACGCCTGCTGGTGTGCGGCCGCTGCGCCGCTCGCTGGCGCTTCGATCAGATCGCCTGTCCGTACTGTTTGAATGAGGAACGCACCAGGATCACATCGCTCGCGAGCCGCGACGGCAAATACCGCATCAGCTGTTGCGACGTGTGCCTGCGCTACATCAAGGCGTACGACGCCAGGCGCGCGGGCCGTCCGTTGATGGTGGTGGTGGATTCGGTGGCGACGCTGCCGCTGGACGCGGCAGCCATTCAGCGCGGCTACCGGTAGGTTACTGCTGTTCCTTGCGGAAGATGTCTGCGGCTTTGGTCGACACCCAGTTGAACAGGTGGCGGGTTTCCCAGAACCGCCCGGTGTTCGACTTGGCCCCCAGCACCACGAACGCAACCGTCTGATCGCTCTGCGGAATGTGCAGCAGGGTGGCCAGGCAGTAACCCGCCTTCGAGATGAAGCCCGTCTTGCCTCCCACAACCTCCACACCGCTGTCGGTGAGCAGCCGGTTGGTGCTGTGGATACTGATTGCGCGGCGGGTCGTGTTGACCGTGTATTGCTGCGTCCGCATGATCGGGGCGATCCGTTCGTCGCTCGTCGCGAGCGAAATCAGCCGGGAGAGATCGTACGCCGACGACAAATTGGCGGCATTGAGCCCTGACGGATCGGCGAAGCTCGTGTTCTCGAGACCGAGCTCCACGGCCTTCTCGTTCATGCGTTCGACAAACGACGCGGTCCCTCCGTGTGACACGCGCGCGAGCACGCGGGCGGCGGCGTTGTCGGAGGCGATCAGCGTCAGATGAAGGACGTTGCTGAGCGTGAGACGATCGTTCGCGCGAAGGTAGGTGGTCGATGCGGCATAGACATCGCTGCGTTCGACAGTGACTTCCTGGGTCAGATCAGGATCATCTTCGAGAAAGACCACCGCGGTCATCACTTTGGTGATGCTCGCGATCGGACGCTTGTCTTGCGCGTTCTCCTGCCAGAGGACTTCGCCGGTCTTCGGGTTGAAGGCGATCGATGCGGCGGCCCGAACGTCAGGCACCTGGAGGCCATTCGCGTCGGTCTTGAACCGCGGCGTCATTGCCTCCTGCAGCGCCCGCATGCGCGCCGATTCACGGGCACGGGCCGCCTCGCGCGCGCGAGCGAGGCGGGCCTTACGGGCCTGCGAGGTCGAGGCCGAATACACCGGCTTCTGCCGGCTCTTCTTCGCCGCGACGGAACTCTTGGTCGTGGTTTTCTTCTGCGGACGACTCGTCGCGGCGGCCTGAGCAGGCAGACACACGGCAATTCCCAGCAGGAACGCACACAGACGCAGAGCGTGCAGAGGGCGGATTACGCGCACGAAACCTCCGACGACAGGGCTGGCTGGGAACGCAGCCGCTGTAGTGAAAATGGAACACCCGCAGTGTAACAGCAAAGTCCAGATCGCGCAAGCACTTGTATCGATTGCATCACAGAGTGTCTCGCATTTACCACACCGGCGAGTGGCCTCCACATCCGATCTTTCCAGGCTCCACAACCGAGCCTTTCAAGGAAGATGCCGACCCCGGCCGTTAGCTCCGGGTTACCATTCCGCAACCGTATGGCCGTGTGTTACTTTTCGTGAGCTTGGACACCAGACAACAGGGGGAATACCTCGCTCTCCGCGACACGATCCGGCAGCGGGGCACCATGCGCATGGCGTTGGTGCCCGTCGTCTTCATCGGCTGGGCCGCGACGGCGATCGCGACTGCCGCGGTCATCACGGTCGCGATCAGCACCCTGGTGCCGCTCCTGGTCCTGATCGCCGGATTCGAGACGATCTTCGCGCTGCACATGAACGTCGAGCGGATCGGACGATATCTTCAGATCTTTCACGAACGCGACTCTGGCTGGGAACACGTGGCCATGACTTTCGGCCAGCGTTTCCCCGCCGGCGGCCCCGATGCCCTCTTCACGCAACTTTTTGTGTTTGGTATTTCCGTTAATTTCCTTCCCGTTGCCCTCGGCGGCGACATCACGGAAATCGTCGTTCTTGCCGTCCTTCACCTCTTCGCGATCTACCGGATTCGAATGGCGCGCAGTGCGGCCGGCCGCCAACGCGCGACCGATCTCGAGAGGTTTACGCAGATCCGCGACTTGCCCACCGAATAGATCCGGACGGCCTCCGGTTGGATGGATCCAACGCTTTGGTGAGTTTGATTCAACAACGCGACACTTAGTCGCAGGTCTCGCCGCGGGTGGGCGGCGAAAACGCTCGAAACTTACCCGCGACGTGGCGCGTCATAGCAGCAGGAATCAGGTACATGAATTGCTGGGCGTCGCTGCGGGGGGTTGTCATGATGAGTCTGGTCAGGCTAATAGGATTCAGGACGCTCGGGTGCGGTTGCGTCACCGGCCACTATCGAGAAGTGGCGACCAACCGGGAAGTCACCTACGTGGAAGAAAAAGGGACCGGCTGTGAGCAGACTGCGCACCGGCGGAACCACACGCTGGCGGCCGCACGCGCCGGGTTCGGCCCGCTGACCGCACGAGCCTCCTAGACCTCAGCTCCCCCAATCCTGAACAGGGTCGTCGGTCTCCACGATGAGAGACTGGCGGCCCGGTTTTTTGTACACTCCAGTCCGCCACCTTCACGGGCCACATGTTTGACCGATAAAGCGCCTCGCGCCAGCAGCGCAAAGCCGCTCCCCTGCACGACGATCGATACCGGCCGCAGCACGCTCAGGTTCTACCGGGCCGACTGTGTCGATGTGCTGCGTTCGCTGCCGCCCGGGTCGGTATCGGCGATTGTGACCTCCCCGCCATACAACCTCGGGATCCAGTACCGGAGCTATGCCGATACATTGCCGCGGCACGAGTACCTGGCGTGGACGACGCAGTGGCTTGACGGTGCGCGAAAGGCGCTGGACGAGAATGGCTCGCTCTTTCTCAACGTGGGGACCAAGCCAACCGACCCCTGGACGGCGATGGACGTCGCCCAGGCGGCGCGTCCGCTGTTCACGCTGCAGAACACCATTCACTGGGTGAAGTCGATCGCGATCGATCGCGAGATCGCCGGCGCCCCGGCCGACATCGCCGTCGGTCACTACAAGCCGATCAACAGCGATCGATTCGTGAACGACTGCCATGAGTTCATCTTTCATTTCACGCCGACCGGGCGTACGCCGCTGGAGCGCAAGGCGATCGGCGTTCCCTACCAGGATCCGTCCAACGTGACCCGGTGGCGCGCCGGTGCGGGGAACCTTCGCTGCCGCGGAAACACCTGGTTCATTCCCTACGAGACCATTCAGAGCCGCGACAAGGATCGCCCCCATCCCGCGACGTTTCCGCCGCGCGTGCCTGAGCAATGCTTCAAGCTCCATGGACTCCAGCGCATTCGCACGGCGATGGATCCTTTCCTCGGCCTGGGCAGCAGCGCTGTCGCGGCGGCGCAGCTCGGGATCGATTTCATCGGCGTTGAGATCGATCCGCACTACCTGAAAGAGGCCATTGCGCGGGTGCGTACGACGCTGTAGGCACTGCGCTGTGTTAAAATCCTCCCGCATCCTTCTCAAAATCGCGCGTCGATTCAGGTAATCCCCCTCGGTGTGTCGCTTCACCTGAACGACATCTCACCACCCAGGTTCCAAGGAGTTTCGATGAATAGGTTCTTTCGTCTACTGGCCGCGATATTTGCGGCCGTCGCGCTTGCGGCGCCTGTCTACGCCCAGAGCGCTGCCACCGGCAGCGTGGAAGGCGTCGTAACCGACCCGAGCGGCGCCGTCCTTCCTGGTGTCACCGTGATCGTCAGGAACACGGAAACGAACATTCAGCGAGATGCAGTCACCGATGGCGGTGGCCGCTATCGCGCCACGGCGCTGCAGCCGGGCATTTACGAGGTCATGGCAACGCTGTCCGGATTCCAGGCAGCTCCGATCGACAAGATCCAGGTCCTGGTCGGTCAGACCCAGTCGGTCGACGTCCGGATGCGCCCCGCCGGTGTCTCTGAGACCGTTACCGTTACCGGCGAATCACCGATGATCGATACCCAGCGCACCGACGTGAGCAACGTCGTTGGCGAAAAGGCGATCGAGAACCTGCCGATCAACGGCCGCCGCTGGGAGAACTTCGTGCTCCTCGGCCCGGCCGTCACCAACGACGGCAACTTCGGGCTGGTCAGCTATCGCGGCATCTCCGGGCTGTATAACAACAACACCGTCGATGGCGCCGACAACAACCAGGCGTTCTTCTCCGAAGCACGCGGCCGCACCCGCACTTCGTACTCGATCAGCCAGGCCGCGATCAGGGAATTCCAGGTTGGCATCAGCAATTTCTCCGCGGAGTTCGGCCGCGCGGCCGGCGGCACGGTCAACGCCGTCACGAAGTCGGGCACGAACAGTTCCCGCGGTGAAGGCTTCTACTTCCTGCGCGATGACAAGTTCCAGGCGCAGGACCCATTCACGCCTTTCAAGCCCGACGAGCGCCGCCAGCAGTTCGGCGCCAGTGTCGGCGGTCCGGTCCAGAAGGACAAGATCTTCTACTTCGTGAACGCCGACCAGCAGCTTCGCGACTTCCCGTACTTCGTCCGCCCATCGCAGACCACATTCATCACCGGCGCGTGCACCGTCGGGGGCTGCCCCGCGACCCTGGATTTTTACAACGGTCTCAGCCAGTTCTATCCGCGCGAAGGCAACAACAAGATCTTCCTCGGCAAGATCGATTACGCGGCGAACAAGGGGAATAACATCACGGTGCAGTACAACATGCACCGCTGGGACTCGCCCAACGGCGTCCAGACGCAGCCGGTCAACGCCGTCGCTCCCTCGGCCAACGGCAAAGACGTCGTCAAGACCGACTTCTTCCTGGCGACGGTCAACTCGGTGATCTCCCCGCGCTGGTTGAATGAAGCGCGCGTCCAGATCGGCCGCGACTTCGAACAGCAGATTCCGAACGGCGTTGGCCCCGGCACGACGGTCACCGGCGGGATCGACATCGGTCTGCCGAACTTCCTCCCCCGCCCGAAGTATCCCGATGAACGCCGGTACCAGTTCATCGACAACGTCACGTATTACGCGGGCGCCCACCAGTTCAAGGGCGGGTTCGACATCAACTACGTCAAGGAGCAGCTCGTCAACCTGTTCCAGGGGGGTGGCATCTACGCATATCCCAACATCAGTGCCATCGCCTCCGACTGCCCGATCGGTGCAGCGGGCTGCACGCCAACACTCACGGGTGCGGCGACAGACCTGCGCCACTACTCCAGCTACAACCAGCAGTTCGACCTTCGCGGTGCTGGTTTCGCCGGCCAGGTCGAGTTCCCGACCACCGACTACAACGCGTTCGTCCAGGACACCTGGCGCGTGAACAACAGGCTGACGCTCAACCTGGGCGTCCGGTGGGAATACCAGAAGTTCCCGCAGCCGACCGAGACCGAAGTCAACGGCGTCGCGTTCACAGGCAACCCGGCATATCCCGCCACCGTCACCTTCCACCAGGACAAGAACAACTTCGGCCCTCGCGTCGGTTTCACCTATGACCTCGACGGCGCGCAGAAGACCGTGGTGCGCGGCGGCTGGGGACGCTACTACGGACGATCCAGCAATAGCGTGATCTCGAGCGCCCTCACGAACAATGCCGTCACGTTCGCGACCTATTCCTTCACGTCGGCAACCGCCCCCGGGGCGCCTCAGTACCCCAACGTCTTCACGGCCCCGCCGACGGTCTCAGGCGCGAGACCTTCGATTCAGTACCTCGCCCCCGACATCGAACGCCCCGAGATCAACATGGCGGAGCTGACGCTCGATCGGGCGCTCGGCACGGACATCACCGTCTCGGCGTCGTACCTGTACAGCCGCGGCACGCACCTCCCGACATTCCTCGATACGAACCTTCCGACGGCGAGCTCCACCGTCGATTTCATCGTCGATGGTCAGAACCGCGGAACGTTCCCCTTCTACCGCGGCACACGTCCCGACGCGAACATCAACAACGCGATCCAGGTGGCCGATATCGTCGAATCCACTTACAACGCGATGGTTCTGCAGCTGAACAAGCGGTTCTCACAAGGCCTGCTGTTGACTGCCAACTACACGCTCTCGAAGTCGGAAGACACCGGTCAGAACTCGACCACGTTCATCTCCAACTTCGCGACCATGGTCGATCCCTTCAACAATGAAGGTGAACGCGGACCTTCCGCATTCGACCGCCGGCATCGCGGAGTGGTCAGCTTCCACTACGCACCGGAGTTCCTCTGGGGCTTCCAGTTCGGTGGGACCGGAACCTTCGAGAGCGGACTTCCGCTGAATCCAACCATCTCGATCAACAGCGGCGCACTCACCGGTACGGGCGCGCTGAGCACCGCATCCGTGAATGGCACCGGTGCTTCCAATAGGGCGCCGTTCGAGACACGCAACGCCTACCGCGCAACCGGCCGGAAGACGATCGATGGGCGCATCACCAAGTCGTTCAACGTCGGCGGACGCCGTCAGCTGGTCGCGCTGTGGGAGGTGTTCAACATCGCCAACTGGACCAACTACACCGGTTTCGGTACGACGAAATACCGTGCCACCAGCTCCAGCTACGACGCCGCCACCAACAAAGCGGTGGTGAATCTGTCCAGCGACCCGGGCTTTGCCGTCCCGACGCTTGCCAGCAATACGCTGTATGGTCCTCGCGACATGCAGATCGGCTTCAAGTTCCTCTGGTAGGAACCGGTCAACCAGCCTCGGGGTCAGCCTCGAGGCGAGCTCAAAAAAGAAAAAGGCCGTCCGGTTCAACCGGACGGCCTTTTCCTGTACTGGTCGAGCGACTACTTCGCCGGTGGCGTGTCGGGCGGACGCAGCCGGTACTCTGACCGGTGAAACACGTTCATCCCCTTGCGCGCGACCTTCACTTCGATCTTCCGGCGCTTCTTCAATGGATCGGGATTGTTCGAGTAGTAGCCGACGACGTAGTAGTCGCTCGTTTCCGCATCGATACGCTTGAGCGCCTTGCCGAAGTCGTTCTGGTTGACGACGGCGATGCCGCCGGTGAGCTCGGCCAGCGTGCGAAGACTGTTCTGGGTGGCGGAGACGTGATTCTGCCACTCGACCATGTCGATCTTCTCATCGAGATCCGGACCGCCCACGAGACCGCGCGGATCAATCGTGTAGAGCGAGGCGTTGGCACGGTTCGCCTGGCGCGTGAGTTCCGCGAGCTGAGAGACGAGGTCGGCTTCTGCAAACCGGTTTCCCTGATTCGCAAATGGGTTGGTGTCGTTTGCGTTGGACGTGTCGTCTTCGCCTGTTCTCGAGAATCGCTGATACCGCTCGTTGACCGCCTTCTGCCGGCTGTCTGCGAATGGATTGAAGTCGTACCCGTTGCTCAGATAAATGAACGCCTTGCGCCGGTTGTGGACCTGTTCGAGCTGCCGCAGCATGTCGTACGCGGTCGAGAAGGCGACGTGTGCGCGGTACTTCAACTCCGCTGGCCCGTCTGCCCCCTCGGGGGCGTCGAGAATCTCCTGCGGCTTCAGTCCGTTGCCGGCGATCTTCTTCATCGCTTCGTCGAGACGGCGCCGGTCGTAATTGAGCGGGATCTCGATCGACGACGGCCCGGTGGAGACGACTGAAAACATGTCCCCTTCGTGGACCAGCTCCGTCGAAATCTTCTTGAACAAATCGCGGATCCTCCCGGTGTTGCGGAAGTCGAGATGCAGGTCGTCGACGAAGATGATGAAGATGCGGCCGGCGGCGTCGTTGCTCGGCCGGGATGGCGGCAGGATGATTCCCTCGCGCTGCCTGGGCGGCTCGGGAAGCGTCTGGTTGTAGGTGCGTCCGCCGTGGACGAGCACGAATGACTGAACGTCCTGCTTGACGCCGTCTTCGTAGACCTCGAACTCGTCCTTCTTCAGGTCGGCGACGAACTGGCCGGAGTTGTCGCGCACCATCACGTCGGTCGTGATGATGTCGAGGGCGCGCCGGATCACTTCCCGTGGCTGAGTACCCGCCGGAGGCTGCTGCTTGGGGGGAGCCGGCGTCTGCTGCGCCGGGGGTTGCGCGGGTGTCTGCTGCGCCGGCGGCGACTGCGCCACCAGCGACGCCAGACACGCCGTCACGGACACGCCGACGGCGCAAAGCATTCGCCTCGAGAAAAATTGCTGCATTACCTGATTATACAAAGACTTACTCCGGTGGACCGTCCTCGCGACGTGGACGCCGGCGGCGCCGGCCGACGACCGACCGGAGCGCCTCGAAACTGGATTCATACGAATCGAGACCCGCAAGCACATCGGTCTCCGTCACCCACGCGTCTGGATTTAGACGCTCCGCGATCACTTTCAGCTCGACCCGGCGCTCAGCTTCCTGGACCCGCTCGTCGATCCGCGCCAGCATCTCGGCATACCGGCCGCGGAGGCGCAGCACGCCTTCCGAACCGAGCCTGGCGTGTGCTGCGGTGGGCGGCCCATCGTCTACGGGCGGCACGAAGGCGGGTTCTGGCGTCGGCTTCCGTTCCGGCGGATCGGGACGCGGACTCTGTGCGCGCTGCGGTGGCGGCCCGCGCCGTTCCGCTTCAGGCTCGTCCGGCTGCCCTTTGAGGATGCGCGTCCAGTCGAAGGAGATGTCAGGGTTGTGCTGCTCGATCAGGCGGATGGCGTCCTCGTCGAGCGCCGAGCGCCCGACCTTGACGCCGGGGGGCGTGCGGAACCAGTAAAGGATGCGCGTGCGCCCCTTCCCTTTGCGCTTCTCCGGGTGGACGACGAACGTGTTCTCGTAGCCGCGTTTGTCGCGGCTGAACCGGAGCTGCGGCAGGATTACTTCCTCTTCTGTGCTTTGGCTTTGGGCGGAGCGGCCTTCCTGGCGGCAGCCCGGGGCCTGGGTTTAGCCGCTGCCGCCCTGGCCCTGGCCGCCGCTGGTTTGGCTTTCGCGGGGGCGGGTGCGGCTCGTTTCGCCTCGGCCGCCTGCGATCGATGCACCAGGGTAAAGCGCGTCTGGTCGCCGATCGTATGGAAGCTCCAGAGCTCGGAGAGATTGACGTGGTTCTCGGCGGCGAGCCGTCTCGCGATGTCGACCGAGCCCGCCGGCACATACAAATGAAAGGGGACACGCGCCCGCCCGAGATGCGCCCATTGCGCCATCGCTTCGAGATGGTTCACTGACTCGGCCGTTTCGACCTCGACAGTTCCCGCCAGTTTCCGGCCTTTATCCGCACTCGTCAGCACCAGGTCCGGGAAGATCTGAACCGGTCCGATCTTCACGGGAACCGTTTGATCCGGTCCGATATTGGCCGCAACGTCGTGCCTTTTCTTCAGCTTGACTTGCAGGAGCCTGATCACTCGATCGTGCTCTAACTGCTCGCGAACCGGGCGTACCAGAATCGGGCTCACTCAACCTCCGCAGGACGTGCAAAATTGCAACGTAGACGCGCGGATTCTAGCGCGTTTGCCCTTAAGTGTATAGGACGGCTTCACGGCGCCACGCTTGACGCGCATCTTCCCACAGCTCAGAATGTTGCCGTGATTGCCAGGGCCGACAGCCGACCGGCTGAGTTGCCGACTCGAAAGATTCTCATCGTAGACGACGACCGCTCGGTGACGGATACGTTCGCTCGCATGCTGAAGCTGGAAGGCTTCGAGGTCGCGACGGCCCTTGACGCCGAGTCCGGGCTCGAGCTCGCCGACACCCTCGAGCCGGACGGCATCATCCTCGACATGAGGATGCCGATCACCAACGGCCTCCAGTTCCTTCGGCAGGTGCGGCAACGGGCCCGGCTGGTCGATATTCCCGTGGCCATCGTCACCGGTGACTACTTCCTCCCCGATGCGCTGCAGGAAGAGTTGACCGCCCTGGGCGCATCGGTCCGCTTCAAACCGCTGTGGCTCGAGGATCTGATCGCCCTGGCAAAGACCCTGGTAACCAAGTGAACGATCGTTTCCTGCGTGCCTGCCGCCGCGAGCCGGTGGATGCAACCCCCGTCTGGTTCATGCGCCAGGCCGGCCGTTACATGGCGGACTACCGTGCGCTGCGTAAGCGGTTTTCGCTGCTCGAGATCTGCGCCCGTCCGGACCTTGCCGTCGCGGTGACGCTGCAGCCGGTCGACATGATCGAGGTCGACGCCGCGATTCTCTTTTCGGATCTGCTGCTGCCATTCACTCCGCTCGGTCTCGAATTCGATTTCGTCAAGGGAGAAGGGCCGTCGATCGCGCGGCCGATTCGCTCGGTCGCCGATGTCGACAGCTTGAAGGACTTCGAACCGCGTGAGGCCCTGGCGCACGTACTCGAGACGATCGTGCTGCTTCGACGGGAGTTGCAGGGGCGGGTGCCGCTGATCGGCTTCGGCGGGGCCCCGTTCACGCTTGCGGCCTACGCGATCGAAGGAGGCCCGTCGACGACCTACACGCAGACCAAGGCGTTCATGTATGCACAACCGGACGCGTGGCACCGGTTGTGTGCGAAGTTGTCAGACACGATCGTCAACTTTCTGCTCGCACAGGCCGAGTCCGG
>Ga0126304_10000442_pt1 | contig 16598 bp, 12 predicted proteins | sample Plot25_FD_92538 | JGI IMG/M metagenome (GOLD analysis project Ga0126304, IMG submission 92538) | Serpentine soil microbial communities from UC McLaughlin Reserve, CA, USA - Plot25 | ecosystem: Environmental > Terrestrial > Soil > Grasslands | place: USA: UC McLaughlin Reserve, Lake County... | reverse complement strand
CTGTTAATAAATTGAAATTACTAGACAGTATTGGAGCAGCAGTAATAGACCATGAAATCATAAAGGGAACACTATCGGTTACAAAGAATCCACTTTTTGAAGCGATATCACTGCTAGTGCCGATGGGCCCACTACTAATTGCTTCTTTGTTAGAGTTCAAAAAAAAGGAGTAGAGAAAACAAAAAATTCGAAGGTATAGAAAGTTACCAATTTTGTTCCACCATTCTATTCCAGTAAAAGGGGGGTTTGACGCATCGAAAGCAGAGGTACCGCAGCACTGACAACTCGTAGATTTTCTGGTTCTTCAGTCAAACTAACATGGTTACCCTCAACCTTGACAACATCTTCTAGACCTCTTTGTTCCATGATCGGAAGTATGTCCACACGTTCTCCCTTCTCTTCCAACCACATTATAAAATCGTCTAGGTTGTCATGAGTAGGTAAATATTCTTCAAGTCTACGCCACAACTTTGGCCAAATAGGTTTGATAGTAGAAAGGCTGCCACGATCATTGACTGTTACTCCAGTCATAGTAGCGTCTGTTGGCCAATAGCCCTTTGATGAAGACTTGGCAGATCTTAATGATTCATTAAATGCTTCTCTCAAGTCCCGGAATAAGGTATTATAGTACAATGGGTAAGCAAACCCAGCTTCCATTTGCTTATAGTTAACAGAGTTTCGTAGCATCGGTTGATCAAGAAATACATCTGATCCATCATTTCTATCAATAATACCGCTGAATGCAAAGCAAAGAGGTCTTCCATGCGTATCTGTCATTCTAGCGAGAATATAGCCTTCTGGCTCTGGATTAGTATTTCGATCGTAATTTATTAAAGACAACATACTATTTTTTGCTTCAATTGATAGAGGCTTTGTAGCACGTTTCTCAATTGCGTCAATTCCTTCGAAACGGGTCTGAACCGTTCGGTTCTCAAAATTTATGTTAACACGTCTACCTTCTAACTTTAGCCAAAATATTGGATCGTCGGCTCTAAATCTTACAGAATCCCCATCAGGTTCTCCGGCTGCAGGAACAAACTGTCCTTTGATCAATGTAAAGGGCATTTATTAGCTATTCTCATATTAATACTAAATAAATATAAGTTTCTATCAATTTTTCCTCCTACAATGTTTAATGTTAGTATCCACATTACGAAATCTTGATTCTAATTTAACACTCATATGAACGCAGGATCTTGAACACATTTGGTTTTGAAATTTGCTGCCTTATAGAACAAAAATAGGATCGGCTACTAATAAGTAGAATCTATAATAGGGGAAACTTATATCTACAATCAATAGAACCCGACTACATGCAGGAATTTAATCCCGATGGGCCGACTCACTTATCAGTTCTACTTTAAGAGGAAGGGAATCTCATCCATATTAGGATGAGCACCTATCTCCTACCAAAGAGCTAAGCTCTTCTCTGCTACAGTGTCCTTGATCCGAAAGTTCAGAAAAAGGACCTACATGTCTCTCCTCTAAACCTTCGCGCTCTCTTCTTTCTTCTTCCGTCGGGGGTTCGGTAGTTATTCCGTTATTTGGGATGTTGCCTTTTTTCGCAGACCCATCATCTATATGCAATTTATTGCCACTGAATACATTATCATCTACTGTAGCACCATCTCCCATTTTGAACATTATGCCGCTCTTAGCTATGATTATTATCTCTCACAATATTACCAGAACCATGCCTTAAGCAAAGTGAGGCACTATTCCCTCTAAACGTATGTGATGATAAATGTTGCAGCAGCTCTTATTTGTAATGCACTCTTTATCACCTTCACATTCTCAAAAAGGTTGTGTCTCACTATAGTTTTGAGGGGGCTCTAGCCCATTCAGATCCGCCAATAAAAATCGCCTCACCCTTATTCCTAACTCCTCTTAAGTTTTTAAAATGATTGTATTCGATAACAGTTCTTGTGCTAGGTACACAGGTGCTACTGAGGAATTCTTTTATATCCCGCCTACCGGAGATAAATGTGGCAGAAAAGCTCGATAATCAGCTATCAAATGACTTAATTAATGCAAACAATGAAGAGATATTTCTCCAGCTTTCTCAATTGCTAACTGGTGTAGATAAACTCGATCACAATATTGCAAAGGAATATTATCATGAGTATCTTCAACAAAAGTTTGGCATTTACCTTGATGAACTTATTGGTATCTATCAGCGTGTAGTGGCTGCACAACAAAAACCACTTGATCAAAAGAAAGTACTTGACGAAGTACTGGCGCGCATCAAAAATGATCCACAAGTCCTTCATGTTACTAAGCAAGTTGTTCGTATATGGTATATTTCGCAGTTCAGGGAATCCTCTGATCCCAGCATTAACACTGAAGTCTATGCAGGTCATTGGAAAGAAGGTATGCTGTGGGATGTAATCAAGGCTCATGCACCAGCTTACTCAGACAAGCCTCATGGTTACTGGGCCGATCCTCCAAAAGGAGTTTAGTAAAGGAGGATAGTAAAAAGATGGCTGAAAAAATATATGATGTAATTATTGTTGGAGCTGGTGTAGCTGGCGCGCTGTGTGCCTGGAAGCTAGCTTCTGCAGGTAAGAAGGTCTTAATCCTAGAAGCTGCAGACCAACCCACTGGCTGGGCACAACGGGATGAGTTTCGCGAGGTCATGGTTGCTGATGCTGCTGATGCTAAAACAAACATACCTCGTGGAGACCAATCCTCTCCATATTTGGCTCTAGCTAGCCGGCGCTATGCGCCTTCTCCAGAATTAGTTGGTAAGAAAGATAAAGATGGTAAACCCATAGAGAAGTATTATGACTACGATCTAACTGGACCTCAAACTGAAATGTTCAAAGCAGGATACGTACGTCTAGTAGGTGGTTCGACTTGGGCATGGCGTGGAAACACGCCGCGCAAGGTACCAAATGACTTCAGGCTAAAGAGTACTTATGGTGTAGGTGAAGACTGGCCAATTAGCTATGATGACCTAGAACCCTGGTATGTCGAAGCCGAGTACGAACTAGGCGTAGCTGGTAACGATCAAGAGTGGAATGGGCTATTGGGCGGTTACCGTAGCAAACCTTTCCCTATGCGTGAAATCCCTTTGAGCTATGGTGACAAGCTTGTAAAGAAAGAACTAGATGGCACTGAGATAGATGGCGTGAAGATAACAGTTCGAAGTACGCCTCAGGCAAGACTCACAATCCCATACAAACCACATGAAGGATTTCACGAGCGGCGGGCTTGTGAGGGAAACTCTAACTGCATTCCGCTCTGTCCAAGTAGCGCCAAATATGATGCAGGATCACATGTAAAAGCAGCAGTGAAAACAGGCAATGCTGACCTTAGATCAGCTTGTGTGGTGACTGAGCTCATGGTTAATGGAGGAGGCGAAAATAGAGTAACAGCTGTGCGGTACAAAAACTGGCGCTCAGCTAACAAGGATGAACATCAAACTGCTAGTGCCAATGTAGTAATCCTTGCAGCCAATGCAATCGAAACTCCAAAGTTACTGCTTATGTCAAATTTGGCCAATAGTAGTGACCAAGTAGGAAGAAACTTAATGGATCATCTTCAAGATGAAGTTACTGCGTTTTTCCCAAATCCACTGTATCCATTCCGTGGTCCACAAAGCACTTGTTCAATTGAAGATTTTCGTGATGGACCATTTCGAAAGAACTACAGTGCTTTTCGTATGACAATAGGTAATGATGGACACGGGCGGGCCCGATCTCCAATAAACGTGATGGATGATTACCTTGATAATCAAATGTTATTTGGTGAAGGCTTGCGCAGTAAATTGGCTAACGATATTCCTAAGATGATGCGTATTAGCTTTTCTACTGAATTGCTTCCAAATCCAAATAATCGAGTCACTCTATCTGACAAGCTTGACAGTTATGGACTGCCTCGTCCTCGCATTCACTTTGAAGTAGATTCATATACTTACGATGCCCTAAAGAAAGGACACGAAGTCGCTCTTACATTGCTAGAGAGTGTACCTAATATCGAAAAAGACAAGATTAAAGAACGTGAATGGCAGCGTAAATGGAATACTGCAGCACACATTATGGGTACATGTCGTATGGGCAATGATCCCAAAACGTCAGTAGTCAACACAGATGGACAAACCTATGATCATCCTAATTTGTATATTGTAGGTACTAGTGTGTTTCCAACTTCGGCTACAGCCAATCCAACGCTTACTGCAGCTGCTTTGGCATTGAAGACAGCGTCTGCTGTCCTTTCCAAGCTTGGAGGTAAAGGAAAATAATTGGCAAAACAGTACACGCTGGTGAAAAGAGCCTCTATATGCCATTAGTATTTTGCCTACCTATTATAACAGGACAGCAACTCTACAGAATGTAAACTAAATTTTCAAGCAGCTAGTTTGAATAATCGAGTCGCTTTTCATGCAAAGATATGGAGGAAATACGTTTTTACCCTCCAAAATTATATAGTCTTTATGATGGAAAGCGAAGTCAGTACTTGAATCGAATACAATTTGGGCTAGCCATAGAACAAAAAGAAAGAGCAGAAGATCAGTACTAATGTGCCTTTACCCCAATAAAGGAAATCTTGTACCAAAAGCAGGTATTTCTGATGGTGATTCAGTCAGATTTAGAACCAAAGATTTAAAAATTTGGAATAGGTTAGAAGGTAGGCCAGTCATAATCCATCGCAAAAAATAATACGGTACAGCTTCGCTTTAAAGGAATAGATGCTATAGAGAGGAGTGCCCCTCAACCGCTGTCTACCCAAGCTGCGAAACGATTACATCGAGCGCGACGACCTGCGCACCGTGTTGTTTTGCCAGCATTAGTGGATAGTCAGCTATCTTCATGGAAGACTCGGAGCCATCCATCCACACCAGCACCTTTTCGAACATGGCCGACGTTCATTGTTGCATTCTTGTAAATAGAACGATTTGAAAAAAGTATAGTTAACTTTTAAAGAAATGATGTACAAAGCAGATTAATGCTAAAGCACGACTATCGTAATAAAGCTTGTGTATTTGATATAGGACGAATAATTTACATTTTTGATGCTTCAACATTTTCATGTTCTGGCTTTATCAGATGTTTGATCTGGATAATCCTGAACTTCCATTAAAGGATCAGGGTGCCTGTGATAATAAACTCACATATTCCAAGAAGTCGTCATTTAAAATGATAACAACATAAATGAACTCGAGAACTTCCAAACAGCAGAGATATCCTCGCCGAGTCTTTAATTGATTGGCGCGAATATGTCATTTTTGGCTTGAGACGGCGTCAACGGTTTTATTGATGCTTAAAGCAAGAACAAGATGGAATTAAATTTGTTTTGGTTGGGCATATCGAAAGTAAGGACGCTTGGCAGTATATAAAGTGGCGTAAGTGAGAGGACGGCGTGTTCAGTAATGATCATTCACAGAGTGATTGCATTGCAATGGATGCACAATTCAGCTGATAAAAAAGGCGCTTCTTTGAATCGATCTATATAGACAGTCTTCGTATAGAATAGTCTTTTGGACCAAAACTAATTTAACAGAAATATTGAATATCACCAGCTCATTTCTATAATTGTTGATAATACTCTTCTGCGGTCTGCCAGGCGTTGGCAAGACAAGACTGGCAAACGAATTGGCTCCATTGATTAATGCCGTAGTTTTATCTACAGACAAGATAAGAAAAGAGCTAATATTATCAAAGCCTACATACACAAAAGAGGAAAAAAAGCTAGTCTACGATGTTATGTTGCTTGTAGCAAGATATCTTCATAATGCAGCCGCTGGTGGCATAAATTGCATCCTTGATGCAACTTTTCACACAGAAGAATCACGAAGACACGCCAGAGAAAAATTGGCAGGTGTTCCTTCAGAACAGATTTACATAGTTGAATGTACAAGTCCAGAAGATATCATTATATCAAGATTAAAGGCAAGAAAAGGAGATTATTCCGATGCGGATGTTGACATTTACAGAAAAATGAAACAAGTCTACGAGCCAGTAAAAGAATATGAGAGGCACATGGTTATAGATACAAGCCTAGACCCAAAGATAAACGCTGGAGAAATAAAGAATTACATTTTTGGGGAGCAGCATAAATAACAGCAACATAAGCCAGAGCGAAACTGCGCTGGCATATTTAAAGTGACGCCCAATAATCGTTTTAAGCTTTGGGAATGATTCCTCGCTAATATCTGTCGAAGTAATATGCATATCTGATTATATTGTTATTGAGATAATACATCTTCCTCCGAGGTACAAGAGATAAAGACTTTTCATGTGGTCGTTCTGCAATAGAAATCTTGCTATCGATTTGTGTCAACATCCTAAACCAGTCTTTTATTTCTTGATTTTTGTTCGGATCATTACTACTACTCTGTTAGCTGAAGTAAGATCTATCAATTTTTTCAGCTCTCAATTTCTTCTAGATTTTTATGAAAGGCGTCATCCTTGAGCTTTTTAAATTCCCGCCTTTCTATGACATACACCTTCGTACGACGAGAACATGAAAGAGCACTTACCACTTTCATTTAACTCTCTAGGATGCATATAAAGCGTTACTGACAATACCCTAAGAATACCTGAAATATATAAAATCTTTAAGAAACAAGGAAAAATGTTGCATAAGACTCTGTTAGAAAATATTAGTTTATGCAAATCGAAAAATCTATAAAAAGAAGGCAAAAATTTATACTAGCGCCACATTTAGGATTTTATCAGAAGAAGGAGATATCTGCATGACAATTGCATTGAGGAGGGTTACATTTGCTGTTTTTGTCTCATTGTCGTTCTTTCTAACTATGTCCTATAGTAATGCTGGTATGAGCGCTTCTTTCTCAGAACAACCACCACCTGATGATCAGCAGGTGCAAGAATTTCCAGAACAACCACCACCACCAACAACAACAACAACACCACCAACAACAACACCACCACCAACAACACCACCACCTGATGATCAGCAGGTGCAAGAATTTCCAGAACAACCACCACCTATATCTAACCAGACGACAACGACAACAACGCCTATATCTAACCAGACGACAACGACAGTACCTGATGATCAGCAGTTGCAACAATTTGCTGAGCCGCAGTCTAGTGATGACAATATATCAGCAGGCAACGACCCAGTTCTTGAGAATGTGACAGAAATCCAAGAAGCACTATGGTCCTATGATACAGCATTGCAGGTAGATCCGAATAATATCAACGCGTTAGACGGAAAAGGCGCTCTTCTCTTTCATTTAGGAAGCGAGGTGGAGGCAATGGTTTACTTTGATAGAGCATTGCAGGTAGATCCGAATAATATTATTGCATTAGACGGAAAAGGCGCTGCCCTTGACAGTCTGGGAGAGCATCAAGACGCGCTAGAATACTACGATGGAGCATTGCAGGTAGATCCGAATAACGGGGACGTATTGAACAATAAAGGTGGAGCTCTTGGTAATCTTGAAAGATATGAGGAGGCAATGCAATACACAGATAGAGCATTGCAGGTAGATCCGAATAACGGGGACGTATTGAACAATAAAGGCTCGGCACTCTTCCATTTGGGCAGATATGATGAGGCAATGGTTTACTTTTATAGAGCATTGCAGGTAGATCCGAATAATGTTGACGCATCAACCAATATGGGAACCATTCTTGCAATATTAGGAAGATATGATGAAGCTATTGTATACTTTGACAGAATACTCTCGTATATCGATCCCAATTACGTTCCAGCCCTAGTTAATTTGGGCATTGCCCTTGAGAATTTGGGAAGATATCAAGAGGCTGTCCAGTATTTTGAAAGAGCCTCTTTGATTTCAGGGTCGGATGTCGGTGCGACTCCAGCTTCTAATAGCAAAAAGGATCATTTTGAGTTAATAGCAAGTATGTGGAAAGAAGACGATCTACTCAAGAATATGGTACTCACACATAATTCGATTTTTAATTGGGGTGACTCACAATTAAATGATGTAAACACATACAAGGAGAGATATCAACTACTTTACATTTCACACCAAGATCAAGTAGACGTTGATAAGGAGACCTCCATTGGAATAGCTAAATTCAAGATCCACGATTACCCAGGCGCCATGGCGGTATTTGATGAGATATTGGGATTAAATGCAATGCATCCCAATGAGCTCGTAAAGCAATTGCAACTTGTTGTTAGTTTATACTATAAGGGTTTGTGTTTGGAAAACCTAGGAGATGGAACGACAGCTCAGAAATATAAGAATGAAGCAATTGCGGTCGATCCCAGCTATAACGGAGACATACCACCCTTAGCCAAATTCGCAGCACCGGTGCAGCTAATACTAGGGGTCCCTCCTTCATTGTAGTGGTGCATTTGATTTGAGCATGGAGCTGGTTAGTTGAATCAAAGAAATGCAATGAGGTATATCTTTGATAATATGGAAGCCGCATCCTTCAGGACCAGATAGTTCTATACAAAATAGCAAAATCCGAAAATACAGTTTAACGATACATCTCTTCGGTCGATAAACGAAAGTTATCATTTCATAAGGCAGTTAAAGAAAGAATTTTTGTCATTTAGATTCGTACTGATGTACTTAGCAGTGCCACTATCGCACCAATGACAGCTCCGAGAACGGATGCTATCTTTCCTACGATACTGACCCAATCTTCTAATCTTCTCGCTATTGGCTCTTTGACCAAGAAACCTGCAGGATCTGATACTTCGAACAGACCAGTCAGAGATCTAATTGGTTTTAATTTATCACAATCTTCGAATGCCTGACATAATTTTTCCATTAAATGATTCTTCTCTAGTTCATCATCTGCAATAATTCTGGAATAAATTCTTTTGAGGTCATTGATCTGTAGTCCCAACGTGCTTCGAATGTATTTATTATAAAAGTTGAATCCTTCTATCAGGTAGTTCATTCTTTCAAGATCATCTTCCATGCCAGACATGGCTCTAAAAGATAGCCTTGCAAGATAAAATTTGAAATGTTTGTTTCCATTTAGAAGAATAATCCTAAGCAATGCCGAAGCAACGGCGAAAAAGATGGCAGCTATAATAGAACTGAATATTGATTGATGAATTGGATCCTCTAATAAGGATTGTACTAAGTCTGTTAGAGGAGTATCCGGGCTAATAGCTGAAGATATTATCAAGGCAATGGCGAAAATGAAAATGGGAAGCAGAGCATAGACAATTTTCTTCAGCGCTTGGTATTCTACCACCGCGCTTTTTGGATTCCTTTGATTGAGGTGGTTTTCTATCGAGAAAATAAAAGGATAGACTGGGTATAAGATTAACATAATTGCAAATATCAAATATTGGAGTAGTATAAGGGAAACCAAAAATTGATAAGTTACTTCATAAGCTACTTCGAAGTTATCATTAAAAAATTGTCCAAAAAATGCAAGCACTTCAATCTGATCTGAGATAAGGACAAACGTTGAAGAACCGAGCAGTATAGGCAAAGCAACTAATACAATTATCGTTGTAATCAAATGCTTATCATAATTTTGGTTCAGGGACTTCATTTGCTATCGTTATTGTGCTAGAGGAAGATATAGCATGCGCATCGATAAATAGGTGTTTGTTAGGCCCGCAAAAAAATAGTCTATAGGGCTATGCTTTTTTGCTTCACACAGAGGCAAAAGCCCCGCAAACTCATCCAAGTTGTTACATCTTTTAGTAATTATTCCGGTCTCGCTTCTGCCGTCATTTGGTATTGACGTAGTTGACGTTTAGTAATTAAGGTATTCTCTTTAGAGGGCTATTTCATGTTTCTTATATAAACTAGGCACGCTCATACCGAGTTACTTTGAAATCTCTCTCGAACGGTTTATTTTCCCCGAAAATGTTGTCTTGCACGTTAAGGAACGTCGCCAAACAGACTATGATGAGCTGCGTATACTATCCAGTCCTAGGGATAAGAACTCGTAGTTCACAGATTCAGTGGAATCCAAGACAGATTGACCTAATAATTCCAACCAGCAAATAGCTAATCACTTATTGGGATAAAAATTCAGATTTATTAAGTCAGTAGTACAAGGACTGTATATGTAAGGATATAGAAGGCGATTAGGCGATAAAGGATTGTTTGGCACTAATTTAACGTACCTCGACATCATAAAGCGATTTGATTTAAGCTATAGAAAAAAAAGGACGGGTTGATGAAAAATTATTCTCTCCTTAATGGTAAAATTTAAGATTGAATTAGTATCTTTTAAATAAAGCACAAATTCCATTTTGCATATCCTTTCCTACTACAAAACAATAAAATAACACAAAGGCGCATCTCCGTTCTATAGCTTGTTTTAGTAGACCCGGTTTTCAACAGCATCTAACAATAAGGACAAAAAAAGTAGCGAGTATAGGTTATCACCTATATACTGAGATATTGTATACACTCTTGGTGGCCTCTAGGCATTCTTCTTTTGCTGCGCTTTATCGACATAGTAAGGTGATACGAATGATAATATTGGTAGTAGTGTCGATTAGTTCCTTATTTCTTTCTATCAATTGGTCTGCGCCATCACTTTATATTTTTAACCAAACAGTGTTTGCGTTTCAACCCTCAAATCAACAACAAGAAGCACAACAGCACAAAATATTACTATCATCCTCATCTAATGATTCTTCCAATAGCATTGCAAATACAAATACAAGCGAGCATCTCTTTCCTACACAAGATTCACAAATAGGAGCAACAGCAAATACGACTGTAGAAATTGTTTTCGGAGCTGCTGCTCTACTTGGCAATAAGTCATATTATCCTAATCCTCTAATTACAAGTCCTAATACGACGATAGTCTGGCATAACACAGATGAGATCTTGCATACTGTGACATCTGGCCTTGGAATTGAAGATAATATAATGGGAAAAGAATTTGATTCCTCAATAATAATACCAGACAGGACCTATAATCATACTTTCTCTGAGATAGGGGAATATCCATATTTTTGCATATTACATCCCTCCATGATTGGTAAGATAATTATTATCAGAAATGAGACGTACCAGCAAACTTCAATCCTCAATTGAAAAAACAGCAGAGATAACAAGGAATAGCAGTTATCAAGAGCAACGCCATCAATGTAGCCTGAGGTCGACAGCATATTGGTATAATTATGCTCTCTAATCAAGAGAGACGAAAATTTTAAGTAGTCAAGCCTACTTATATAAGTATGAAAAGTATACGTAGAATGTTGTCTGTGTTAATAATAAGTTCAGTCTTCGTTTTATTATTTGCAACCCCTCCGCCGATATTAACAGTTAAGGCACAGCCGCCTCCTACAGCAGTACCACCACCGCCACAACAACAGCAGATAGGGCAACAACCGCCACAAGCTACTCAAACCAGCCCACCACTCTCAACACAGCAAAATATGACACAATTGAATCAATCAGCAGTAGCACCACTCTCAACACAGCAAAATATGACACAATTGAATCAATCAGCAGTAGCACCGCCACAACAACAACAACAACAACAGCGGATAGGGCAACAACCGCCACTACCGCCACTACCGCCACCGCCACAACAACAACAACAGCAGATAGGGCAACAACCGCCACAAGCTACTCAAACCAGCCCACCACTCTCAACACAGCAAAATATGACACAATTGAATCAATCAACACCACAACAAATAGCACCATTAAATCAACTGGTAGACTCTGAGGATTTTGTTGCTAGCGGTACTATCAATTCTACTCTCTATACAACTAATGGCAACTGGGAAGCTATTGGCATATGGACGCTTTCAGTGTCTGAAGGTGAGGTAACATCCTTTGATACTGACATGGCATGGAATAACGGAACATCAGCTCATACACATGAGTTTCAGAATTTCGAGATGGATGAAGATAGCGACGATATAAGTATTGATTCAGGAGGTGGCATAACAATAGAAGGAGATATGGATATTGGAACAAATGGTGTTGTATCATGGCCTAGCGTACCTGCGGAGATTACTATCCAGCAGGCCAAAATTGTAACCATTTCAGTAGACCATGAAGAAACGGACAATCACTTTGGTGGTCAATCTGTACATGGAACTGTTATTTCACTAACACCATGCTCTGCTTCACCGGGACCAAATATGCAATTAACGGGTGCATGTTAGTATGACGAATTTAGAAGTACCGGAGAATTCTCCTTTTTTTAGTGCGAAACGAGAAGTGTTGTTGCAGCACATATATGTGCTCTGTATGTTGCTCTTTACCTAGTTAGCCCCAACATATGTTGCTAGGGGAGGAGGGACAGACCGACCTTCAAGAAGCTCAAACCAGCACTACCAAGTGTATGCAAATTTATTTCTTACTCCAAGTTAAAGAAAGAACAGAGCTAATCGGCTCTAGAGCTAGATTCCTGAAACCAGAATTTAAAGTTGAGATTGCTGAAGGTTGTGAGGTTGATGAAGTATAATGAATGAATACTACGAGGTTTTGCCGCAATTTTTGCGACACTTATCCTCATAATTGTTTGTCAAAAATTCCAACTGACCAGCTCGCGGCGCTTGAGACTCTTCTAATTCTTATTATTATCTCATTCCTTACTCTTCAGAGGAGGAGGAACTTATTTTTAACAGTGAATTATAGCAGATTCATCGTAACCACTTATTGTTAGAATTGCTTTTAGAGCAGTCTTTAGGTGTTCCTTTTACTTATTGTAACCAATTTCTGCGGAGTCTTCCGTAAAATAATGGTCACTCCTCTTTTTTCTGATCTTTCAAGTAAAACGATATAAATGGCATAGGAGGACAAAGAAGCATGGCAAAGATTTGGAGTCAATATAGACGATCGCCAGCTCGTCTAGCCCTGTATTCCAATAGTCCTCAATAGCCTCTTATAATAAATATTGAAATAATTTCTCGTTGCATGCGAAAAAGGATACTGGTATATCTACACGAAATAAGGACAATTTTATCACTACAATTCAGATACTGGACTCGACCAGAAATAGGCTAAAGAGAGATTGCAGAAAGGATCAGACATACGACAATAAGATAAACCAATTACTTGATTTAGAATTGAACAGATAATGTAATTCAAAACAAAACAACTGGTTTCGGGTTCGAGTCCCTCAGGGCTCTCACTTCATATCAATAACTGTCCATTGTGGTAAGACTATAATTGTTATTATCATATACGTCTAGGATTAAAATGGCAATTGTGTACTAAATACTACCTTGTCCATAAGATTCTTGGCCATTTCAGGCAAGATGGAGACATTCACATTATTAGCAGTGGGAGTGATAATAATCTGGTTGAAGATCTGTTCTTTGTCTGGCCACCAATTTAGAAGCTGATTTTCGTTATCCCATTCAAACTTGTTACTTGTGGCCCATATCTTAAAGTTGGGACTATAATGTAGTTTATGTGGAACATATATGATTGTTGGTGCTTCTACGACGTGGCCTTTTAGAATAATAACACAATATTTTGTTTTTAAATCAAAAGATAAGAGGATTGGCTCAGCTGAACTAAAGCTTGGATAAGGACGAGCGGCTATATCGATATGGCGCATTATTCTATTTGGTCCAAGCAATGAAAAATTTTCCATATTCCAATTGTCCTCATAATCTTGTGTATTGTACAAATCATAATTCCAGTAAGTTGCATTAATCAGATATTTTTCCACCTGAATAAATTGTAAGTCCATATAAGCTCGTATCTGCTTTCCTTGGTAAGTGTCTGTTCGCTCTAAATCTGTATAAAAATACTCCCAGTCTTGGCTTCCGCCAAATTCAGTTAAAAATGGGACAAGTCCTCGTGAAGTGGCAGCTTCACGAAGCTGATAAAATATTTTTGGCCATTCCTTTTGCTTATTGTGCATATTATCTGCAAGGTTAAAAAATGAATAAGAGATAGTCCAAGGATCGTAATAATGAAAAGAAAATACTCCTCGTGAGTTATATTGTTCTAAGAGCATTGGATCGGTGGCTAACCAAGTGTGAATCTGTTTTGAGTCTCGTATAAACTGAAATTCAATTTCCATGCCATTATTCTCTGTAGCAGGATAGACGGTCCAATCCAATCTAGGTTCAAAAAATACAAATGCCTTATCATCGAATCTGTTGATTTCCTTCGATACGTTAGAATAATATTCCATTAGGATAGATTCTTCAAAAAATTGCTTGCCTAAGCCAACCGGATGAGGTTCATTAAATGGAGAAAAGCCCAATATTGCAGGGTGTCCATTTTCACCATTTAAGGACTTAAAATACCTTACTGTCTGACCAATCGTTTTCTCTAAATGAGTACGTACGGGAAATTTATCCAAATGTTCATCGATATTTTTGAGCTTATTTTTCCAAAATGATAGTAATGTATTCCTCACTAAGTAATTGAGATAGTATGCTACTCCCCAGTCCCTATGTATAAGGGCAGAAATGGGAAGGGGAGCAGGTTTCTTATGAAACTCATCTATTGCCAATGCCCAATCTGGAAAGCCATCACCGCCATAGACTTCATGTGCTATGTCTTGATGAAAATCAATGATGACAAATAATCCATAATAATAAAGTACGTCTATGATTTCTTTAACAAGATTAAGGTACTTCTCTCCTTCTGGCAGAAGCTGGTCAAGATTGGGGTTAGGCGTTGGCTCTATAGCTTTCCACATGATTAGCAATCGAACGACATTAAAGCCTAAGTCCTTCAGCTGTTTGATTTGCGGTTTAACCACTTCTATCTCATCCCTCAATTCTTGTAACGAGATGTCTTTACTTTGAAGGGGGGCTATTGGAAGATAAGGGGGTAATTTGCTTCGCGATGCAAAGTTCACTCCTCTAAAGAGGACAAATCGACCTTGCGAATCGCGAAACCAGATACCATCTTTGACTAGATCTCGAGCAGTAATACTTCCAACGACAGATGTGACCATCGCCTTATTGGATAACTTTAATCAATATAACCTTCACTCGACGCTAACTTACTGATACATACAATTTTATACCTAATTGTTCTTAATTGTTAATAATTTCATTCCGTGACGATTATTCCATTCAACCTCTTATATGCAGGCATCAAACCTCGCGGCCCATGAAAATCACCTTGAGTCTCTTTTTGAAGTTTTTTCTGCCAGAACCCTGTGGACCCACCTAAAATAAAAATTGTCCAAATACCGGCAGTGCAAGAAGGTACACACTCGATGCAATGCCTACGATGGATGAGGTGCATGAAATATTAGGCACTGAAGATTTAGAGGTAGAGTGCTGACGCTTATTTTACCTGTAGCGCTATGAGAGATGATTCCTATCTGACACGTCTGTGACTATTCGCATATGAAAAAAGAAGGATATCTTCGGGCCAGTAGATTGCATGTCTATTTGGACGATTCCGAAAGCTACGTAGTAATTGTCACGCCAGAAGGATGTTTTGCTCTTAGTAAGTAACTAAAATTCAGACGACAACATTGGAAGGAATTTTTCTTTCTCTTCTACTCTTCTTTGAGTCATTTGATCATGTCGCTAGTTTATACGAATGCTTGAGAGACTACGTAAGCGACACCAACAGCATTCACTGTGGCCGAGGTTCTAGCGACGTCAAGACAAAGGTGATGGTTGTGCAAACTCCGAGGATGTATTACATCAGGGTAACATAATTAGTATAGGAATGACCACGACCAGGCACCATTATGTTCAGGCCTTAGGCTCAGGAAATATTTCAAGACTAAAGCCAAGCTTGAGTGCTTAAATTGTATGAAAATACTATGACTATCAGAATCTCAGGTTTGGTTTAAAGCTATTATCTATATCTTCTCTTGATTTTTCACCAAACTCAATTGGACCATCTTTCTGCCAAGCTATGTATTCCCATTTCCACAGCCTATGATTAGTATCATGTTCACTCATGGCATGGTTTGATGTATTTATGAAAATTATTGGATGCCTCAAATTTCCAAAATAGTATCTGATGGTTATACCATACCTATCAATGTGAATTGAGTCATGTTCTAAGCCGTTTTCGGCACTATAGATAAAGGGGAACTCAAACAGCTCTGGATCGTTGTTGTAGTCTTTCAATACTATAAAGAATGTCTCGACGTCGATTTTTCTACCGTAGAACCATATTCTGAACCATTCATAGAGCCGGTTCGCAATCTTATGCTGTCTCAGTTCTTCGTTGTTAAACAGAATTGAAACTTGGATTTTCTGACCGTTATCTAGTTCATGACAATGCACTTCACGGACAAAGTTCTTCCAGGAGTCAATTGCAGGCTGATAGACAACAGGCACAATTTTATTTCCAATTTTATTATCGTCATAAGCGACTACATTGAAGATATCCTTGGCATCTGGAATAATAGACTCATCAAGGGATTTTGTAATGCCTTTGTAAATTCCACAGACTTTGCTACTTTCAATTGTCTTCCCTTCTTCCTTCCATTGCCATATTGAATAGTCGTTATCAAACTTGATGACCCACCGAATCCTCTCTTGACCGTATCTCTTTGGCGGCTTGTTATCAAGGGGTTCTTTATATTCTTCTTCTTTAGGCGGCTGTATTTTGTTTCCCTCAACATCAAATCCAAGCATGTATCGTATTTTTACCTCTTTTTTTCGGTATTCGCTAAAAACTGACTTGAGGCTTCGGATTACAACTCTTATTATTCTGCTAGATGTGTTTCTATCTCTTATCAACCAAGATACTGTACAGTTAT
>Ga0126304_10000441_pt1 | contig 16628 bp, 14 predicted proteins | sample Plot25_FD_92538 | JGI IMG/M metagenome (GOLD analysis project Ga0126304, IMG submission 92538) | Serpentine soil microbial communities from UC McLaughlin Reserve, CA, USA - Plot25 | ecosystem: Environmental > Terrestrial > Soil > Grasslands | place: USA: UC McLaughlin Reserve, Lake County... | reverse complement strand
GAGACGCCGTTTTTGCGGGCGTAGTCCTGTAGCTTCGCGACCGAGGTGTTGCCGAGGCCCCTCTTGGGCACGTTGATGATCCGCTCCAGGGAGACCGAATCATCGGGGTTGGAGATCACAGACAGGTAGGCCATGGCGTCTTTGATCTCCGCCCGCTCGTAGAAGCGGACCCCGCCGACGACCTGGTAAGGAACGCCCTCGCGCACGAGCACGTCCTCCAGCGCCCTGCTCTGGGCGTTGGTCCTGTAGAAGACCGAGACCTCCCGCGGCGCAGCCCCCGCTTCTATCAACCGCTCTACCTCGGAGACGACGAACCTGGCCTCTGCATACTCGTCGGAGGCCGTGAACACTCTGATGCGCTCCCCCTCGCCCCCCGCAGTCCAAAGCGCCTTCGCCTTGCGTGAAGCATTATTCGCCACCACCGCATTCGCCGCATCGAGGATGGTCTGCGTCGAACGATAATTCTGCTCCAGCTTCACGACCTTCGCCTCGGGATAATCCCGCTCGAAGTCCAGAATGTTCCGTATATCAGCTCCTCGCCACGAGTACACGGAGTTGTGCGTAACAAGACCACCGGCCGCGAAGTTGTGCGTCCCCTCGACGTCGATGTCGTAGACCGGCCGCTCCAAGGCAACCCGCTTCACGCTCTCGACGACGTCGTAGCCGCCCTCTGACGTGAACATGGCCATCCCTGGCCGTACGGCCGAAGCGGGCAAGAACGGTAGAGATTTCCCTTCGACGACCTCGCCGCCGTCGGCGCCGAGACGGGCCACCCGTTGTATGGACACATCCAGGACGGAACGTATCCGGTCCACGATCTCCATCACAGCTCCGTAGTCCTTGAAACACGATTCGTAGCGCCAGCTCGATGAATCTCTCTTCGCCTTTCGTACGCTCAATCCCAGGCTCTCGAGCGCGTGGCGTCCCTCGTCGTCGCGCCCGACCATCGAGATCCTGTGCATCGGCGTCCTGCTGCGCCTGTCATCACAGAGCGTCACCACCACGTTCCTGCGACGCCCCGTGTAGCTCTGGGGCATGTAGTGTGGGAGATCCGGCCTCAATCCAGAGTCATCGAGTAGCCGCTGACCACCCTCCTCGCACTCAACCTCAGCGAAGACCCGGTCGATCAGAGCCTGGTTCGCAACGAGACCATTATCAGACCCGGCACGGGCCACAAACGGCAGCGTGGGCAGCTGATACTTGAGCGCGAGCGTCGCCTCCGCGGCACGGGCCTCGCCCTCCGTCTCATGGGTCGAAACGACCCAAGCCGCATCCGCGTGTTCCTGGCGCGAGCGCTGCATGAAGCCGACGACAGGTTTGACCCTGCCGTTGGTGTACGTCCGCGAGGTGCCAACGCGGAAGCCTATATCTCGCCTTCGCATCAGGTACGTCATGTGCATCTGGGGGGTTAGTCCCAGCTTGTAACCGGCGAAGTGGACGTGTTCGGGGGTAGAGATCAGTCGCCGCCCACCTCTAGTGGTGATACGAATTCCTTCGTGCTTACGTGAACGAGACACACCAGTAACCCTGGCCGGGCGGAAGTCGCCGCTGCCGTAGCCGGAGAGCACTTCGTCCCCCGCCTCGATCCGCTCTATGGGCTTCGTCATGCCGTCGGCCATAGTGACGGAGGTGCCTTCGACCAGGCACTGATCGTCATCGCCAACGACACATAAGTTACGATGTCCTGCTGCCAGGATGTTGACGAGGCGGTACTGGGCGTGGTTGGTGTCCTGGTATTCGTCGACGTGGATGTATTTGAAGCGGGTCTGGTAGCGGTCGCGGACCTCGGGGAAGAGCTCGAGGAGGGCGACGGACTGCATGATGAGGTCGTCGAAGTCCATGGCGTTGTTCTCGTAGAGGCGTCTCTGGTAGAGCTCGTAGACTTCGGCGACGTTCTCCGCGATGTAGCCTTCAGTGTTGCGGAGGAAATCATCGGGAGCCATAAGGACGTTTTTGGCTGCACTGATCTGGGCCTGGAAAGAACGTGGGTTGAAGCGTTTGGGGTCCTTGCCGAGCTCCACGATGCACCGTTTGACGAGCCTGACCTGGTCGGCGCCGTCGTAGATCGTGAACTCGCGTTTGTAGCCCAGCTTCTCGGCGTGCACCCTGAGAATACGTGCGCAGAAAGCGTGGAAGGTCGAGACCCACATCCTCCTGGAGTCGGGGCCGACGAGGAGGGCCACCCTGTCCTTCATCTCGCGGGCCGCCTTGTTCGTGAAGGTTATTGCCAGGACCTCTTCGGGAGCTGCCAGGCCTTGATCCAGGAGGTAGGCAACACGGTGGGTGAGCACGCGCGTCTTCCCGCTTCCCGCTCCGGCGAGAATGAGTAGCGGCCCTTCCGTGTGCTCTACAGCGTCAAGCTGGGTCGGGTTTAACGATTCCAGAAGCACTGCATGAAAGTATAACAGCAGGGATCATCCTATCCTGGACTATTCATGGGCGTGTGCCCGCTTTCTATGTTGCGTGAGGAGCCGACGCCGGCGCGCCGGTGGTTACGCCTCACCCGTGTCGCGGTCCAGGTACTGTTGCATGGCATCCTCGATCCGCTGTCCGGTTTCCAGGAAGACGGCGCTCCCTCCGATGTCGACGCCGTGGTCGGAGATGCGCTCCAGATAGTGGACCATCAGAGCGGCCCTCATACGCCACTCCGGCGCGCCACCTCCCCCCTCAGAAGGGTTGGCGATGAGGTTCATCGCCTCGGAGTAGAGGAGGTCGACCTTATCGTCTTTAGCCTGAAGGCTGCGGGCCCTCTCTATGTCGCGGTCTCTGAAGACCTCCAGACCTTCGCGGAATATGTTGCGCGTTGTCCCTGCCATCTCGACGATGGCGGCCTCCAGGTCTTCGTCCCGCTCGATTCCTTCTGTGTCCACGATCGCGTGGCAGATATGCTCGCACAGGGTGCCCGACCTGACTAGGTGGTTCGTCACGGACTGGACGGTGTAGAGGAGCCTGAGGTCGCGGGCGACGGGAGCCTGGCGGGCCTGCAGGATCATGCATTCACTCTCGATGTCCATCCCCCGCGTCTTGTAGCGGACGTCCACCCCGAGCTCCCGGCGCGCCGGGCCCGCGTCACGACCCTCCATTGCCCTCACCATGTTCTCCAGAGAGGCCTCGACCTCCTCCCCAAACTCGAGGAGGTCCGAGGTCAGGATGTCGAGCTCCTGCTGAAACGTCTCCCGCGGCATGCTTAACCAAACCGTCCCGTCACGTAGTCCTCCGTCTCCTTGCGATCGGGGTTCGAGAACATCTTCTCCGTCTCGTCGAACTCCCAGAGACGGCCCGGATCTCCCATGTTCTCGATGTAGAAGAAGCCTGTGTAGTCCGAGATGCGGGCCGCCTGTTGCATGTTGTGAGTCACTATGACCACCGTGTAGTCCTGTTTGAGCTGGTCCATGGTGTCCTCGATCTTCTGGGTCGAGACGGGGTCGAGGGCGCTCGCTGGCTCGTCCATCAGAATCACCTCGGGCTCGACCGCCAGGGTGCGCGCGATACACAACCTCTGCTGCTGACCGCCGGAGAGCCCGTGGCCGCTCTCCTTGAGGCGGTCTTTGACCTCATCCCAGAGGGCAGCATGCTTCAAAGAGCGCTCGATCAACTCGTCCATGTTGCCTTTGTAGCCGTTGATCCTGGCCCCCCACGCCACGTTCTCGTAGATGGACTTGGAGAACGGGTTGGGCTTCTGGAAAACCATCCCCACGCGACGCCGGATGTTCACCGGGTCCGCGGATCTGGCGTAGATGTCCTGCTCGCCGAGCATCACGTGCCCTTCCGCACGCGCGCCGGGAATAACCTCGTGCATCCTGTTCAAACAGCGTATGAAGGTACTCTTTCCGCACCCCGAAGGCCCGATGAGCGCCGTTACCTTGTTGGCCTGGATGTCTATGCTCACGTCCGTGACGGCCTTGAAGGATCCGTAGAACGCCGAGAGGTCTTGCACCTTCATACCCAGGGTCAGACCGTCGCCGGGAAGTGCGCCGTCGTCCTTCTGCTTCACGTCGCGCTGGTCCCTCGACACCTCGGACACCTTTCGCTCCCTCCTGATCTTCTGAGTCTTCACTGGGCTAACGACCCTCCTTCGGGTAACAGGCCATCAAGAACGCTGTTGGTACCTGTTGCGTAGCCAGATCGCGAACGAGTTCGCCAGCAGTAGCACCGCCATGGCAACCACTATGCCTGCCGCGGCAGAGTCCTGGAAGATCTGCTGCGGGCGGCTGATCCAGTCGTAGATCTGGGTGGGCAGCGCCATATAGCCGTCGAACAGTCCGGCGGTGATGTACGTCTGGTACAGCGAGACCCCGACGACCAGGACCGGCGCAGCCTCGCCGACGGCCCGCGAGAGCGCCAGTATGATGCCCGTGAGAGCGCCAGGCAGCGCCATTGGGAGCAGGTGGCTCCGGATCACCTCCCACCGCGTCGCCCCGAGCGCGTAGCCACCCTCCCTGATCGAAGCGGGTATGGACCGCAGCGCCTCTCTGGTGGCGACGATGATAACCGGCAGGATGAGCAAACTCAGCGTAAGCGCGCCTGTGAGCACGCTCGTTCCGCCCGTTACCGGCGCCAGGAGCTCTACGAAGACACCAAGGCCGAGCAGGCCGTAGATCACCGAAGGAACCCCGGCGAGGTTGGAAATATTGATCTCGATTATTCTGTTGATGCGCGTGTCCTCGGCGTACTCCTCGAGATACACAGCGGCCCCGACGCCTAACGGCACGCTGATCAAGGCGGTCAACCCGAGCAGCCATATCGACCCGATCAAGGCAGGGTAGATTCCCCCGTTCTCGGGAAAGACCTGAGAGGGGAAGCTCGTCAAGAACTCCAGGCTGAGCATCGAGGAACCGTCCCTGACTACGTCAGCAAGCAGCACCACCAGAACGACGACGCCGACCAACGCCGCTCCCGCAACCAGCGTGGTGAAGGCCCTGTCTAGACCGTACCTGACAAAAACGGAAGCCTTGAATTCTCGTCTCCCTGCACCCACTTTCGTGCCGCTATGGGCCACTAGTAGGTCTCCCTGTATCGCCGGACGAACCAGTAACTCGCGAGGTTGAGGGCCAGGGTCATCAGGAACAACGCCGACCCCACCGCGAAGATGGACTCGTAGGTTATGGAACCGCGGGGCGTCTCTCCGCCAACGACCTGGACGATGTATGCAGTCATGGCCTGCATACCGTCGAGGGGGCTCCCGAGCCAGTTCGCCTGGGCACCCATCGCGATGGTCACGATCATGGTCTCCCCGATGGCGCGCGAGATACCAAGGATCACGGCTGCCACGATCCCCGAGAGCGCCGCGGGCACCACGACCTTCGTCGCCGTCTCGCGCCTGGTCGCGCCGAGCGCGTAGGCGCCCTCCCGCAAGGAAAGCGGGACCGCGTAGATGGCGTCCTCGCTGACCGAGGCCACGGTCGGGATGATCATCACGCCCATGATGAGGCCGGCGGAGATCGCGTTGAAAGACTCTATGGAGGGGAAGAGGCTGTCCCTGAAATACGGGGTGATGAACGTCAGGGCGAAGTACCCGTAGACTACTGTCGGCACGCCGGCCAGGATCTCGAGCACCGGCTTGAGCCAACGCCGCAGGCCCCTCGGGGCGTACTCGCTGAGGTAGATCGCCGTGAGCAATCCCACCGGGAGCGCCACGCCTATGGCGATGATGGTCGCCATCAGCGTTCCGTAGACGAGGGGAAGGACACCGAACTCGCCCTGCGGCGGAGCCCACTGCGTCGAGGTCAGGAACTCCACCGGGGAGACCTCCAGAAAGAACCGCGAAGTCTCCTCGAAGAGCACGATAACGATCCCGAAAGTGGTGAAGATCGAAAGGTACGCGCAGGCCGTGAGCAGGAACTTTATGACACGCTCCCTGGCCTCCCTGGTTCGGCTGTTGCGCTCCCAGGCGTCCGCCCCGGATCTCGTGCCTTCCGCCCTAATCGCCAACGAAAACCCTCCGCCACCTCGTTGTCAGGAATATGGGGACCGGCTAATGCGACCGCTCGAGAGCAGCCTCGAGGTCGCCGCCCTTCGGCTCACCTCCCTCGGTGAACACGGTGCCGGTGATACGGTCTTCGTACTGTGCCCGCGACTGCTCCTCGAGGCTTGCCGGCATCGTCACGTACTTCGCGGCATTTACGAGCCGGTCGAGGTTCTGCGGTGAGAGGTAGAAATCTACAAAGGGCTTGACGGCCTTGTTCTTCTTCAAGGCGTCGGTGCTCACGTAGATGAACAGCGGGCGGGAGAGCAGGTACTCGCCGGTGCGTATGGAGTCCTCGGTGGGCCTGACACCATCCACGGCGAGCGCCCTGAGCGTATCCAGGTTGTTCTCGTAGTACGAGTAGCCGAAGTAGCCGAGCGCGTACTTGTCGCCGGAGACGCCCTGCACGAGCACGTTGTCGTCCTCGCTCATCTCGACGTCGGACTGGCGGCTGACCTCCTCCTCGTTGCCCACGATGGTCTCGTTGAAGAACTCGTAGGTGCCCGACTCGGTCCCTGGACCGTAGAGGCTCAACTCGTCTTCTGGCCAATCGGAGCGCACCTGGCTCCACTTAGTTACCTTGCCCTCGGCAGACGGCTGCCAGATCTTCGCGAGCTCCTCGCTCGTGATGTCCCTGGCCCAGTCGTTGCCTTGCTTGTTGACGACGACCGATATGCCGTCGTAAGCGACCGGGATCTCGATGAACTCGACCCCGTTCTCCTCGCATACGGGCACCTCCTCGGCCTGGTCTATGGGCCTGGAGGCGTCCGAGATCTCGGTGTCGCCCTGGCAGAAGGCCTCGAAGCCGTCGCTCGTTCCCGCGCCGCCGACCTCGATGCGCGCATCGGGGTTCTCTTCCCGGAAAAGCTCCGCCGCAGCCTGGGTAATCGGATAGACAGTGCTCGACCCTTCGATGCTGATCTCACCGGAGATCGGCCCACCGGTCTCTTTCCCGCTGGCACCGCAACCCGCCAGCACGAGCGCTAGCGTCACCATGAGGCCGGTCACCACAGACGATTTCGAACGCCCGGTTGTACTCAATCCCTACGCTCCTTCCGCTGCCGGGACACTTAACTTCACGGCCAACTTCGGCCCGCTTCGATGGTAGGGCAACGATTTCCGCCTTGCGTTAAACGCGGGTAAGAACCACGTTAATTCTTCGTTTCATGCGTCGATGAGCCTTGAGACCACGGGTCCCACGCGTGCAAACTTTGGAGATTATGGCAGAAAGGCAGCCGACCGGAGAGTCGCACAGGATGCTCCTTGCGGGGGAAAACGTCGCCGAGGGCTTCTCGCTAGCAGGTTGGCTAGAGCGCGAGGGATTCGACGTCATGACTGCCGCTGATGCACGGGAAGCTCTGCAGATCGCGGGCTCCTCCTGGCAACCCGACGTCGTTGTACTCGATCTTACGCTGCCTGGAGTCGACGGGTTCTCCGTCTACAAGCAGGTCCGGGCCAAGAACCGGACGGCCGTGATCTTCGTGCTGGGTGACGGATCTGAAGAGGATGAGGTCAGAAGCCTGGAGGCTGGCGCCGACGACTATGTCGCGAAGCACTACTCCCCGGAGATACTGCTGGCCCGCGTGCGGGCGCACCTGCGGAGCCGCCGGGCCGCCGGCAACCAGCGAATCCTACAGCCTGGAGACCTCTGGTTGGACGCGAAGAACTACGCAACCCGGGTCAAGGGCGAATGGGTAGACTTGCGCCCGCAGGAGTTCCGCCTACTCGTAGTCCTGGCGCAGTCCTCGGGGGTACCCGTGAGCCGTCAAGAGCTGATCCGGCGCGCAGGTGCGACCTGGCGCGGCGCCTCCAGCCGCACGGTGGACATGAACATCAGCCGCATCAGGACCTGCGTAGAGACGTCTTCTGATTACACCTATATCCACAGTATTAGAGGCGTCGGCTACCGGTTCGAACCCGTACCAAAGGAGACGTTCAGCCAGGCCCCGTCGAAAGAAGCAAGCGTGTGAGGTTGCCCTCGCCAGTCAGCCTTTCAGCGGTGCGGGGGATGACTACGTAGAGACCGGCGCAAGCCTGGTGGGGCCTATCGCCGCAACCGGTGCAGGAGGACTTCTACGGTTCTCGTACCTTGCTCCACCGTCGCATCCTCTATCGTATCTTCGAAACCGCGTTCCTCCATAGCTTTCAAGAACATCGGCGCCTCGTCGCGGCGGGGGTCGGCGAAGATCGCCTCGCCGCCGGGCGCGAGCAGCTTCGGTACGAGATCGGCGAGGGCGGCGACGTTCTTGCGCTCGTACAGGACGTCCGCGGCGAGGACCAGGTCGAAGGTCCCGAGACTTTGCATGCTCGGTTGGCGCCAGTCGAGTTCGGAGACCTCCGGTTCCAGGTCCACGTTCGTGCTGGCGTTGTAGATCGTAAAGTCGAGGGCGGCCTCGTAGTGGTCGGTCGCGAGCACACTCGCGCCCCGGGACAGCGCCAGGATGGTCGGCAGTCCGACACCGCACCCCATCTCGATGGCGTTGGTACCCGCAAGGTCGCGTCGTGAAAGGTGGCGTGCCAGGGCGAGGGCGCTCGGCCACAGTTCGGCCCAGTAAGGCAGCCTCTCGTCGCGGTCGAAGTCGTCATCGTCGATCAGGTCGTCCGCCGAGACAGGGTGCACGATGCTGTAATTCCTGCCTCCAACCTCGACCGTAGATTCGGTTAGCCCCGTGAGACCGCGCAGATGGGACCGGAGCCTATCCAGGGTTCGTAGGGGGATCCGTCAGCGGCCTGCGGGGGCGGCTTCGTGGGACAGGCGCTCCTCGCGCTCTGCGGCGGCGAGGGCCGCTATGCTGTAACGCCCGAAGACGTTCTCGAGTGCCTCGCGGGCCTCATCCCAGACCCTGCTCGTGGCACAGAGAGGGGCGTCGGCAATGTAGCAGACCCCGCCTGCCGAGCAGCGGGCGGGACGGACCTCTCCGTCCAGGATCTCGACTATGTCGAGGACGGAGATCTCCTCTGTTGGCATCGCGAAGCGGTACCCTCCGTGCGCCCCGCGCCGGCTCTCTATCACGTTCGCCCGGCGCAACTCGCCGAAGATCTGCTCGAGGAACCTCTCGGGGATGTGCTGGCGGCGCGCGATCTCGGCCACCCCGAGCGGGCAGTCTTGCTCGTCGAGCGCCAGCTCCATCAACGCACGTACCGCGTATTTGCTCTTCTGAGTAAGCCTCAAGACATCATCACCCGACCAACAGAAAAATACCGCCAACAGAGATTGTAGCAGACATACGCAAATGACGACCCCGGCCGAAGCGCCGGCCGGGGTCTCTCGAGCCCTCGGAACTACGCCTCGTCGACCGCCTTTTCCATCTCCCTGGCGTCGGCCCTGATCTCCTTCTTCAACTCCCGCTTGGCCTGCTTGGTCGCATCATCGACCGCCCGCTCGATCGTCGCCTCGCCGACCACGATCAGGGCCGCTTCGCTGTTGTCGAGCATCTCCCCGACCTCTCGGATGTCCTCGCGCGACATGCCCCCCTCGAGGTGTCCGATCAGGGCTCCGGTCCCCGCCCCCAGCAGGCCGCCGACCAGGATTCCGGGCGGAAAGATAAGGCCCATGGCCGCGCCCACCGCCATGCCAGCCCAGCCACCGTGCTGGGTCGGCTTCTCGATCTTGTCGACGATATCGACCTTGCCTTCTTCGTTCTTGGTGACCACGGCCGCGTCGTAGGTGCCCACTACGTGCTCGCGGTGCAGCTCCTTCAACGTCTCGAGGTCGGCCCTGGCGTCGTCGACGCTGTCGTACTCGCCGGCGTACAGGAATACCGGGTTGTCGCTCATAGAGCGCTCCTTTCCCCCTCAGTTCGTCTCAGCCCCATCACGTAATTCTCCGATCCTCCCAAGAGCTGTTCTGGTCACCCTCCTTTGTCGAGTCACCCATCTCTACCCACACCTCGATTGCAGTCTAAGGTAGTAGCCCCCTGGCCGCAAACGACCTTTATTCGACGTTGCGGTCGAGGTATTGTTGCATGGCGTCTTCGATCCGCTCGCCGCTCATCAGGAAGATGGTGCGTTCACCGATATCGACGCCGTGGTCGGAGATGCGCTCGAGGTAGTGCACTATTAGGGCTGCCCGCATCCTCCACTCCGGCGTGCCGCCGCTACCGTCGGGGGGATTAGCGATGAGGTTCATGGCCTCGGAGTAGAGGAGATCTACCTTGTCGTCTCTCGCCTCCAGGCCACGGGCGCGTTCCCTGTCGCGCTGGGCGAAGATATCCAGGCCCTCGTGGAACACGTTGCGGACGGTGCGGGCCATCTCCAGGAGGACTGCCTCGAGGTCCCGATCCCGCTCATGACCTTCGGTTTCCACGATCGCCCGGCAGATATGCTCGCAGAGAGTCCCCGACCGCACCAGGTGGTTCGTCACCGACTGCACGGTGTAGAGCTGCCTGAGGTGTTGGGCGGCCAGGGCTCGCTCGGCTTGAAGGACCACACAAGCTCTCTCCGCCTCAGCGCCTCGGGTCTTGTAGTGGGCGTCCACCCCGAGCTCCCGGTGCGCCAGGCCAGCGTCGCGTGTCCCCATGATCTCTACCATAGTCTCTATAGAAGTCTCGACCTCTCTGCCGAGATCGATCACTTCGGCGACCAGATCTTCTAATCCCTGTTGTAAGGTCGTCCCTCGAGGCATCCTATATCTCCTAACCAACCAGCCACGCGATCCCCGGCCTGCTCACCAGCCGTCCCGGCGCGTCTACCCAGAAGTTACCACGCCTAGCGCGACTTGCCGGCCCTCACTACGGACACTTTCTCGGAAGCTCCGTCCTGGCTCGCGCTCTCTTCGAGGGTACCAGGGTCTTCTATCCATTCCATTTCGAAGTCGGCACCCGGCGGCTTGCGCCGCCTCTGGCGCACGAGCAGTACGGAGCCTACAGCCCCCACGACGAGAACCGCGAGCGCTATCGCAATCGGTCCGGTTTCGACCAGAAGCGCGGCGAGGGCGGCGAGGATGGCCGAGACCGGTATGGTAAAGATCCACGCCCACGCGATGCGGCGGGCCACGCCCCACCGCACAGCGCTAAACCGGCGCGTCGCGCCGGCGCCCATCACGGAACCGGACACGACTTGCGTCGTGCTCACGGGCAGCCCCCATGCCGTGGCGAGCTGGATGACCGACGCCGCGACCGTCTGGGCCGCGAACCCATGGACCGGCTCCATCCGGATGATCCTGGTACCCATCGTACGTATGATGCGCCAGCCGCCCGCCCACGTCCCGAGGCCGATCGCGAGCGCGGCGGCGAGAGCGACCCACGTCGGAACTTCGAACTCCGCGAGGTGTCCTGAGCTAAACAGGGCGAGGGTTATGATGGCCATCGTCTTCTGTGCGTCGTTGGCCCCGTGGCTGAACGCAACGAAACCACTAGAGAAGAGCTGAAGCTTGCGGAAGGTGCCATTGGCCGTGCTCGGGCGTGCCCGACGGAAGAGGTTGAGGAGCACGACGGCAACGATGTAAGCGATCACGAGCCCCACGATGGGTGAAGTGAGGAGGGCGATGAAGACCGGGTAGACTTCGGCCCATTGTATGGCCCCGACGCCGTACACCACGAGCCCCATGCCGATGAGGGCTCCGATCAGCGCGTGCGAGGAGCTGGAGGGGAGTCCGGCACGCCAGGTGATGAGGTTCCAGGTGATGGCGCCGAACAGCACGGCAACGAGCATCGAGAGCGCGACGCCGTCCGCAGGTGCCACGAGGCTGCCGACCGTGTTCGCCACCTCCGCATGCAAGAACTGCGTCGTCACCACCGCGCCGACGAGGTTGAGAACGGCCGAGAAGGCGACGGCGACGCGGGGCGACATCGCCCGCGTCCCTACCGCCGTCCCGATGGCATTCGCCGTATCGTGAAAGCCGTTCGTAAAGTCGAACAGGAGCGCTACAGCGATCGTGAGGACGAGCAGGAGGGTCTGCGCGTCAGGCATTCTTGATCGCGATGTTCTCGATCACGTTCGCCACGTCTTCGCAGCGGTCGAGCGCATCCTCGAGGAGACCGTACAAGTCCTTCAACTTGATGACCTCCAGCGGGTCTGGCTGGCCCTGGAAGAGCTCGGCGATCGCGTGGCGCGACGTCGAGTCTCCGACGTCCTCGAGCCGGTGAACTTCGATGGCGTACTCGCCATCCTTCTTGCCCGATCTGAGCTTGCCTACCGCCTGCTCGAGCTGCGTCACCGCCTGCGCCAGTAGATCGGCCAACTCGCTCGCCGGTCGGGGTATGGTCGTCATCCCGTAAAGGTTCACCGTGTCAGAGATCTCTTCGATGTAGTCGAGGATGTCGTCGAGACCGGCCGCAAGGGCGGAGATGTCCTCGTGGTCGAAGGGGGTGACGAAGGTCTCGTTGAGGGTGCGCATGGTGTCGTAGGTGTTCTTGTCTCCCAGGCGCTCGAGATCCTTGATCTCCCGCTGGCGCGCCGGGAGGTTCCCCATGTCGTCGAAAGCCTCCTTGAGGAGAACGCTCGCGCTGACGAGTATCGTAGCCTGCTGCTCGAAGAGGTCGTAGAAGCGCTGCTCCCGGGGCACGAGAGATAGCGCCCTGATGTTCTTGCCCACCCTCTCGCGAAACCGTGGACGGTGAGGAGGGGAAGGTGGCGTTCGTGATGGATCGGGCATCTCTGTTCTCCAATCCCGCTGGGATTTACCTCGCCAAAGCGAATCTTAGTGCACAGGCTTCGCCCTTAAGTTTCTCCTCTGTAAACTCCACGTTAAATCGAGGTTAAATAGCACTTCAGCACGCTGCGGGCCTACGGCCCTCGCTGGTCAGCACGGCGGCTGCGCCGCCTTGTCAGCCAGTCAGCAAGGACCATTTAGGCACACGAAAGCTGAAATGCTGACGAGCGAAGCCCGAAGGGCTGAGCGTGCTGAAAAGGCGCGAAGCGCCGTGCTGACTAGCTTATTCCCATTCTATAGTGCCTGGCGGCTTGCTCGTGATATCAAGCGCGACCCTGTTCACGCCAGGCACCTCGTTGATGATGCGGTTGGAGATCTTCTCTAGCAGACCGTAGGGCAGGCGGGCCCAGTCTGCAGTCATGGCGTCGTCGGAGGTGACGGCCCGGATCACTACGGGGTACGCATAGGTTCTCGCGTCGCCCATGACACCGACGGAGTGGATGGCTGGCAGTACGGCGAAGCTCTGCCACAGCTCGCGGTAGAGGCCTGCGGACCGGATCTCATCCTGCAACACGGCGTCGGCCTTGCGGAGTATCTCGAGCCGCTCTGCGGTGACGTCTCCTATCACCCTGATCGCGAGCCCCGGTCCAGGGAACGGCTGCCTCCAGACGAGCCTCTCGGGCATCCCGAGCTCCGCCGCGACGACGCGCACTTCGTCCTTGAAGAGGTTCCTCAATGGCTCGACGAGGTCGAGGTCCATTACCTCGGGGAGACCGCCCACGTTGTGGTGGCTCTTTATTCTGGCGGCGTCGCGGGTGCCGCTCTCTATGACGTCGGAGTAGAGCGTGCCCTGCACCAGGAAAGTGGCGTCCTCGAGCTTTAGGGCCTCCTCTTCGAAGGTGCGGATAAACTCCTCACCGATGATCTTGCGCTTCGCCTCAGGGTCGGTGACGCCCGCGAGTTTGTCCAGAAAACGTCCCGCCGCATCCACATGCACCAGCGGCACATCCGAGTTCTCCCCGAACGCCTGGACGACCTGCTCGGCCTCGTTGTGCCTCAGGAGGCCGTGGTCGACGAAGACGCACGTCAGGTTGTCACCGATGGCCCTGTGCACGAGCATCGCGGCCGTGGCCGAGTCGACCCCGCCCGAGAGCCCGCAGATGGCCCTGGCATCGCCGACCTGCTCCCTTATCCTCTCTACAGCGTCGGTGATAATGTTGACCGGCGTCCACTCGGGCTTGCAGCCGCAGGCCTCGTACAGGAAGTTCTTGAGGATCTCCATCCCGTACTCCGTGTGCCTGACTTCGGGATGGAACTGGACCCCATAACGCCCTTGCTCCCCGTCTTCGAACGCGATAATAGGGACCGAAGGCGTCTCGGCCGTTATCTCGAAACCATCGGGGACGGAGAGGACGGCGTCGCCGTGGCTGGTCCAGGCTTTCTGTTCGTCGGGTGTGCTGGCGAAGAGGCCTTCGTGGCCCTTGACGACCAGGTCGGAGCGGCCGTACTCCCGGATCTGGACGGCCCCGACCTCGGCCCCCTCCGCGAGCGCCATGAGCTGCATCCCGTAGCAGATGCCGAGCATCGGCGTGTCGAGCTCGAAAAACCCCTCCTCCACCCGCGGAGCGTCGTCCTGGTAGACGCTGTTCGGACCGCCGGAGAGGATGATCCCCTCGGGGTCTTTCGCCCGGATCTCTTCTACGGACGTGTCGTAGGGGATGAGCTCGGAGTAGACGCGGGCCTCACGCACCCGCCTGGCGATCAGTTGGGCGTACTGACCGCCAAAGTCGAGGACCAGGATCAAACTACTTGCCCATCCCGACGCCCTGGGCGGCCTGCTCGGTCTTGCCCTCGGTCGCGAGCGAGGGCGCGAACATGACCTCGGCTTTCTGGAACTCTTTTATGTTCTGGTAGCCGGTCGTCGCCATGCTCGTCCTCAGGGCCCCCATGAGGTTGAGGGTGCCGTCGTTTTCGCGGGCTGGTCCGACGAGTATCTCTTCGAGGCTCCCTGTGGTCCGCGTGCTGATGCGGGTTCCGCGCGGGAGGGTGGGGTGGAACGTGGCCATCCCCCATGAGTAGCCGCGGCCGGGGGCCTCTTCCGCCCTGGCGAAGGCGCTGCCGAGCATCACGGCGTCGGCCCCGCAGGTTATAGCTTTGGCGATCTCACCGCCCGTGCGCATCCCGCCGTCGGCGATGACGTTCACGTACTCGCCGGTCTCCAGGTAGTGGCGCATGCGGGCGGCGGCGGCGTCGGCCACGGCCGTGGCCTGCGGCACGCCGACCCCAATCACCCCGCGCGTGGTGCAGATGCGCCCTGGTCCTACACCGACGAGCACGCCGACGGCCCCCGTGCGCATGAGGTGGAGCGCCGTGGAGTAGCTCGCGCAGCCGCCGACTATCACGGGTACGTTCAGGGAGGGCACGAACTCCATCAGGTTCAACGGCTCGACGGACCGAGAGACGTGCTCGGCGGAGACCACGGTCCCCTGAACGACGAGGACGTCGAGTCCCGCCTCTATGGCCGCCCTGTGGTAACGCTCGACCCGCTGGGGTGTGAGCGAGGCCGCCGCTATGACGCCCTTGTCCTTTATCTCCTGCACGCGGCGGAAGATGAGCTCTTCTTTGATCGGCTCGGTGTAGATGTCCTGCATGATCCTGGTGGCCTTGTGCTCGGGCAGGCTTGCTATCTCCTCGAAGACGGGGTCAGGGTCCTCGTACCTGGTCTGCAATCCCTCGAGGTTAAGTACGGCCAACCCTCCGAGAGACCCGATCATGCCCGCCGTCGTCGGGTCGACGGCCGCATCAAGGGCGCTGGCCAGGCAGGGCAGATCGAGGGTCAGGTTGCCCAGAGCCCAGGAGATGTCAACGTCTTCGGGGTCGCGGGTCCTGCGGCTCGGTACTATGGCGATCTCGTCGAGTCCGTAGGCCCGGCGCGCAGTCTTCCCTCTACCTATCTCAATATCCATGTGAGTTCCGGGGTTCCTTTCCTGTCTCTCTGGGCCGACGAAACGGGGCCCACGGAGAATCGCCTCCGTGGGCCCCGATACACTTTTCTGCCGGACGTTGCAAATCCAGCTTATGCTACACCGCGACCGCCGCCGGGGTCAAGCAGCAGGTCCGCTCTAGAGTCCCGGAATAATCCCCAGAAGGGCCAATACTACTACCACGACGATAACCACCACGATGATAGTAACCAGGTTGTTGTTACTCACTTCTCTACCTCCCTGGAGGCCCCTACCGCACCAGAAAGAGCAGCCTTTCTAGAGTAGCCGCGAGAGCAAGATCAAGATCACGAGAATCAAAACTATCACTACAAGTATAGGTATGAGTCCACCCCGCACGTTCTCACCTCCCTCCCAAGAGATCTTTACCTAGGTAACGAACGGCAACACGAGCACGACCAGAAGGATCACCATCAGGACGACAGCCACTATGGCGAGTCCCCTATCTATCCTCCCTCACCTCGCTCCCTATCTCTCGGTGGCCGGCTAGCCGCAATATATACCCTTTGAGACCCCGGCGAAACGGATGGGGTTACGAAAAAGCGGCGCCCCTTGCGGGACGCCGCCTGTAGAAGCTCTGCAGAAGAGCTCCTTACATCATTCCGCCCATGCCACCGCCTGCGGGCATAGCAGGCATATCTTCCTCGGGCTCGGCCACGATGACGTCCGTGGTCACGATGAGGCTTCCGATGGAAGCGGCGTTCTGCAGTGCGGAGCGCGAGACCATCGTCGGGTCGGTTACACCGGCCGAGACGAGGTCCTGGTACTCGCCAACGAGGGCGTTGAAGCCGACGTTGCCGCCCTCGGTACGCACCTTGTCGACCACGATGGAGCCGTCGGCCCCCGCGTTGCGGGCGATCTGGCGGATAGGCTCCTCGAGGGCGCGGTGGATGATCCTGGCGCCCGTCCGCTCGTCACCGTCGAGGGAGTCGAGCAGATCGGCCACCGGCTGCTGGGCGTGCAGGAATGCCACGCCACCACCGGGGACGATGCCCTCCTCCAGGGCCGCGCGGGTCGCAGAGAGCGCGTCCTCGACGCGGTGCTTCTTCTCCTTGAGCTCCGTCTCGGT
>Ga0126304_10000440_pt1 | contig 16634 bp, 16 predicted proteins | sample Plot25_FD_92538 | JGI IMG/M metagenome (GOLD analysis project Ga0126304, IMG submission 92538) | Serpentine soil microbial communities from UC McLaughlin Reserve, CA, USA - Plot25 | ecosystem: Environmental > Terrestrial > Soil > Grasslands | place: USA: UC McLaughlin Reserve, Lake County... | reverse complement strand
GTTTGATCTTTCGGCAGAAAATATGCTTTATTATGCAAAAAGACCCGTAAAGATTTCAGGGCCATTGTTGGAGGCGGAAGCGGCTGAATTATACACGGCGTGGTTATCTGGATAGTTACTTCTTTAAAGGTTTTTTATGCCGGGAATTTCCAATATCGATTTCTGAAACGGACTGAGAAAAAACTAGATGAGTTCGCCATTATCAGCTCATCGAGTTTTCCGAACTCTCTGGTGTTACCACCTCTGAGCCTCTGTAGTTAGCTTGCGTGTGGACCCACAAAGGAACATAGAGTATTCACATAGGAGGGCACAGAGATAGGGAGATGCGATTTCACTTAACAAATGATTAAACTATTTCTTGCACATTGCAATTTTATATCCTTATCTTTGCAATGTTAATATTTGAGCATAGCATTTTAGTATTGGAACGATATTCTGCTATTTGTCCGCGGTTAGTCTTCTTTACTCTGCTTTTTACTCGAATTTTTATTAAATTTTAATTTTCAGTTTAATGAACATTTATGTTTCAAATTTAAGCTTCAACGTAGCCGATGAAGATTTAAAAGATTTTTTTGCAGACTATGGAGAAGTATCGTCTGCTAAAGTAATTACCGACAAGTTCACTGGTAAGTCACGTGGATTTGGATTTGTTGAAATGCCCGATGAGGAAAGTGCTAAAAAAGCAATCCAGGAATTAGATCAAGCTGTTGTAGAAGGTAGAACCATTGGTGTATCGGTGGCAAAACCTAAAGAGCAGCGCTCTGACAACAGGTCCTTCTCTGGTGGCGGTGGTGGAAATCGTGGCGGCGGAAATCGTGGCGGCGGCGGTTATAATAACAGATATTAATCTGATATTACTTACATCTATAAAAAAGGACCCAAATATGGGTCTTTTTTGTTTTTCAGTACCTCGCAGAAATTCAAATCGACCCATTTACCGACCTTTTAGATGATAACTAATTAACTGCTTCGATTTATGACTTTATTTAAACATTTTTTAAAACGTGATCCTGTAAATTTGTAGACCTACATCAAAATCATGAGTGAAACGACTACGATAGCACCTGCCCTAACTGCCAAAGATTTTTCAACCGACCAGGAAGTACGCTGGTGCCCCGGTTGCGGCGATTACTCGATTTTAGCCCAGGTTCAGAAGATCATGCCGGGCCTCGGTATTCCCAGGGAGAAAATAGTTATTGTTTCCGGAATAGGTTGCAGCAGCCGCTTTCCTTACTATATGAATACCTATGGCCTACACTCAATTCATGGTCGCGCTACAGCGATTGCTTCAGGATTGAAGGCCAGCCGTCCAGATCTTAGTGTTTGGATTGTTACAGGCGACGGCGACAGTTTGAGCATTGGGGGCAACCATACCATTCATTTGTTGCGCCGGAACTTCAATGTAAACATCTTACTATTTAATAACCAGATATACGGCCTGACCAAGGGACAATACTCCCCCACATCTGAGCCAAAGAAGGTTACCAAGTCTACTCCATACGGGAGCATTGACCATCCGTTCAATCCTTTAGCCCTTGCCATGGGAGCAGATGCTACCTTCATTGCGCGCAGCATGGATCGCGATCCCAAACATTTGCAACAACTGCTCGTGAGGACACATGAACATAAAGGATCTTCTTTCCTTGAGATATATCAAAACTGCAACATTTTTAATGATGGTGCTTTTGAAGTATTCACCGAAAAAGGCACCAAGCCAGATAATGTTCTTTTCCTTGAACAGGGCAAGCCGCTAATATTTGGTGCTTCCCAAAATAAGGGTATCAAACTCGATGGGTTCAAGCCAATTGTTGTTGAACTCGGAAACGGTGTCAGTGCTGACGATCTTTGGATCCATGATGAAAAAGACTTCTATAAAGCGCAGATACTTGTTCGCATGTTCGACCATCCAAGTATTGAAGGACATCTTCCACGTCCTTTCGGCGTTTTTTACCAGGCCGATCGGCCGTGCTACGAAGAAATGCTTTCTCTTCAGGTTGAAGAGGTCATTGGAAGCAAGGGCAGGGGGGATCTTGATAAGTTGTTGAGAGGAAGCGAGACCTGGACAATCCAATAAGACAAATTGCTTTTTTGTTTTCGATCAGCGCATCAGCTCTGATCATTTCAGCCATGTTATTTATTCTTCCTAAAATAAAAATGCCAGCGATGGAAATCGCCGGCCTGTGCTTACCTCTGAAACCACAAAAAGAAAGAATTTCAAATAAATTATCTGACTATAAATAGTATTAAAGGTCAAAAATGACTGCCTGGTTATTTCATAAATTAGAAGCATCACCGGCCAGCGGCAACGTAGTATTGCATTCAAACACCATAGCACAGGATCAACAGAACAGAGGTAGTGATTAGGTTTTTTAGGTAGCGGATACCTGAACAACAAAACCTTCAGGTCTAAATCGGAAACTATATTTTAAATTGGAGTTCGTAACTGGAAATTGGATGGTCGGAAATTAGGAGATTGGATAAAACCGGTTGTGCTGAAAAGCGGTCACCGTTTGAAGGATAAGGTTGGTAAAAATAAAGACTGTTTTCTTAATAATCAATATTTTTTAAAAATATTTCTTTTTCCACGGGGCGCCTAGATTTCAGAGCATAAAATAGCTTATGCAGATTTTCTCAAAAGTTCCTTGTTCGCTGCTTTATATATCTTGTCCTGCTTGTAATGATGCCACCATTCAGGTGCAGTTTTCTTCATCAGCGTGTCAATACTGCGCATTCCGACCAGGTTCCAGGCACCTTGCACAATCCCCGGGATCGTGCGTTGAACGGCTCTAAGACTCATCGCAAATCCACTATCGAGGTATTCCATATGATGCCAGTAACCCGCTGGCATGAACAGCGTATCACCGTGTTCCAGCGTTACTTCATAGCCTTTCGCAAGTTTAAGTGCAGGAAATTTGTCATAGTCAGGATGGCCGTTGTTTTTGTAGTAATTACTGAAATCAGCAAGACTCAATACCTCGAAAGGCTTACGGTATAATTTGCTCTGTTCTTCGTAAGGGAACAACAATACTTTTTTCCGACCAAGAAATTGCGTGTGCATGATGTGCGACATATCCATATCAAAATGCATATGCGTGATACTGGTCGCTCCTCCAACAAACAACATTGGAAATCTTTTTACAAAACCTTTCATAAGGTGGTCAGGCCACGTGAAATCCCCTGTTAATTCCGGCACGTGATTAAATATATTAAATAAAAAAATTCGCCATTCTGCGGGTCCCTTCCTTACCATATCAACATAGTCAGCAAAGCTTGTATATTCATCTGCCGTATTAACCGGCGTATAGGCATCGCTTTTAACATTGTTATATATTCCTACCTGTTGATTTCCCACCATCTCTTTAAAGTAGTCCCATGTCCACTTAGTATAAGCCGGCCATTGCTTAGCCAGTTGTGTGATCACAATTGGTTTGCTGGTCTTGTAGTAATGTTGTTGAAAATCTTCGCCACTAATCTTTTCTACTTTCTTGATGGGTTGTAGTAGCATCTTCTAAAGATTTAGCGTAAAGTTAATATTTAATCCATTTTACATTAAAAGCAAGCACTGTTTCTTTATGCATGCGGCATTTATAACATTTTTTTCGACAATGTTTTGCGCATATGTATATGCTTGTGGATTTCGCTAAATTTACTAATGCTCTTAAATCTTCATCCCGAGAATCCTCAGCCGCGAAATATAAGAACAACCGTGGAATGTATTCAAAACGGGGGGATCATTATTTATCCTACGGATACCATATACGGTCTGGGATGTGATATCTTTCAACCGAAGGCAGTCGATCGCATATGCCGGATCAAGAACATCCAGCCCCAGAAAGCACAGTTCTCATTTATTTGTTACGATCTAAGCGACCTTAGTAAATACGCAAAAGCAATATCAACGCCGGTATACCGTCTGCTGAAAGCCCATTTACCAGGGCCATACACTTTCATTCTGCCTGCGAGTAGAGAGGTTCCTAAAATCTTAAAAAATAAAAAGAATACCGTCGGTATTCGCATTCCCGATAATAATATTGCGAGGACCATAGTCAGGGACTTGGGTCATCCTATTTTGAGCACCACACTTCCGGGAGAGATGGTAGAAGAGTATACAGATCCTGAAATCATTCACGAAAATTTTGAAGCGATTGTTGATATTGTAATAAATGGCGGTCCCGGCGGAATTGTGCCTTCCACTGTTATTGATTGTACTAAAGATGAACCTGTGATTGTCAGGGAAGGTTTGGGTGAATGGATTATTGAATAATACTTTTGATTATGAGTTCAACTACAACCGAAATGATGGATCCGATGGCTGAGTATCGGAAATTTTTTCCTGGAACATTTTCACTGGAAACTCCCAGGGTGATACTACGTTTAATTTGTCAACAAGACATTGAACATTTTTCCAGAATTACAAAAGACAGGGGAATCTGGAAATACTTCACCAGGGATTTGTCCGACGACGTAACATTGCAACGCTGGATTGAAGAAGCGTGGGCAGAAAGGGTCAACGGAAAAAGAATGCCATTTACAATTATAGACAAGGACACAAAAAACATATGTGGAAGTACCAGCTATGGAAATATCTCATTTTATCATAAACGAGTTGAAATAGGCTGGAGCTGGCTCGGTACTGAGTATATAGGAACTGGTGTTAACCGGCATGCGAAGTTCGCTTTGCTCAGCTTCGCTTTTGAAGTTATGAAAATGGAACGCGTTGAGGTAAAAACAGATAACCTGAATGAAAGAGCAAAAGCTGCCTTACTTAAGATCGGTATGAAGCCCGAAGGAGTGTTAAGAAATCATATGCAGATGCACTCAGATAGAAGAAGGGATTCTATTTACTACAGCATCCTTAAAAATGAATGGGAAAATGTAAAGGCTTTATTCTTTGCAGATCTAGCCTGATGGAGTTTAATGTTTAAAGTTTAAGGTTCTAGTTGACGGGAAGAGTCAAAAATTTAATCTAGGGCGTAACTGGCTATTAATTTTGATTTTTTAACCTTGCGCTTGTAAGTACTTAAACCGCTCAACCGTAAACGTTAAAACTGTAAACTGTAAACTTCCCTAATCGTCCAGCTCCAAAGATAACTGAGCAGAACAGCTTTGAAACGTTTTGCGGTGATAAGGTGAAAGACCGTGTGTTTCGATTGCTTTGCGGTGCTCCTCAGTTGCGTAGCCTTTATTGGTAATCCACTTGTAGTGTGGAAACTGAAGGTGAAGATCCTTCATATAGTCATCTCTATACGTCTTGGCAAGTATACTAGCTGCAGCTATCGAGGCATAGGTAGCATCGCCTTTGATGATGCAGGCATGTGGCGTACGCCTGTACTTCGTGAAGCGATTACCATCAATCAACAAGAATTTTGGTTTTGTTTTTAATGTGTCGATCGCCAGATGCATGGCTTTGAACGAAGCTTTCAAAATGTTGATTCTGTCAATCTCTTCATGATCGACCTGGGCAACGCTATAAGCAACCGCATGCTGTTCGATATAGATCCGTAGTTCGTACCTCAATTCTTCCGGAACCTGCTTGGAATCGTTTAAGTCGGGGTGGAAAAAATATGAGGGTAAAATGACGGCTGCTGCAAATACTGGTCCTGCCAAACAGCCGCGTCCCGCTTCGTCGCAGCCAGCTTCGATTCTTTCTGTCTGAAAGGTTATTTTTAACAAGCAGTTTTTGTTTCACCAAAAATAAGGGGACGACAAAATTTTTTAAAATTAAGTTTTCAACTTTTTCTGAATTAGTGGCAGCAGGTTTGCAGTATCTAATAGCGAAAATCGTGATTTATGAGTACATTTTCGGAAGTGATTAATTCGGGCAAGCCAGTATTGGTTGACTTTTATGCTGATTGGTGTGGACCGTGCAAGATGATGCCCCCCATACTAAAAGAGTTAAAAGGAATTGTGCAGGATGAGGTCACAATTTTGAAAATAGACGTCGATAAGAATCCTCATGTTGCTAATGCATTTCAGATCCAGGGGGTACCCACTCTTATACTTTTCAAAAATGGTGAGATAAAGTGGAGACAATCTGGTGTCGCTACTGTAAACCAGTTACAGCAGGTAATTGAGCGCTTACCTGATAAAGTGCAATGATTGGTTTAAATTGCGCGTTTTTATTTCAAAAGTGCAAAAACTAATGATGTCATTTTCGGCATGGATACGTGCGCCCTGGCCGTGGTGGATATCGGGACCTTTGATAGGATTGATAGTGCCATTGCTGCTGGTACTAGGTAATAAACCTTTCGGCGTTTCTTCTAATTTGAAACATATATGTGCCGCCTGGTTTCCCGGTAACATCTCCTTTTTTAAATACGATTGGAAAAAAGAGAGATGGAATTTATTCTTCGCGGCAGGAATCTTTGTTGGTGCTTCTATCATTTCCTTTTGGTTCAGCAATCCAAATCCCTCGTCTCTCAGCCCTGCACTTGTAAGTGACCTTCGCCAGCACGGGATCGGGAATTTTCGTGGATTGCTTCCTGCAGAACTTTTTAATTGGAACAATTTGTTTTCATTACAGGGCCTTGTGCTAATTGTGGCAGGGGGCTTTCTAATTGGCTTCGGTACAAGATATGCTGGCGGATGCACTTCCGGACATTCTATTTTGGGCTTGTCCACTTTTCAATGGCCTTCCCTGGTAGCTACTATCTGCTTTATGATCGGCGGCTTTATTTCTGCCAACCTGTTTATTCCAAACATTCTCAAATGGTAGTTATGCAAGACAATGAATTTATACATACAGGCGGAGAACAAATCGTTGAGGATTCGGAAACTTCCCATGCTATAAATATTTCTGCTATTTCAAACGGAGATGGTTCCAAGCGTAGTAACCTTCCCTATTTTCTTGCGGGGGTTTTCTTTGGAATCTTGTTGGTGAAGTCGGAAGTGATATCATGGTTTCGAATCCAGGAGATGTTTCGCCTTCAAAGTTTTCACATGTATGGCATCATAGGATCAGCGGTTGTTGTAGGAATGATCTCCGTCTACCTGATTAAGAAATTTGATATTAGAACAATACACAACGAAAAAATCAAGATAGTTCCAAAGCCATTCAGTAAAGGTCAGATCTATGGAGGGGTGTTGTTTGGTTTTGGATGGGCCATTACCGGAGCTTGTCCCGGGCCCATTTTCGCACAAATTGGAACCGGAGCAACAGTCGTTATCATAACTTTATTAAGTGCTATTGCCGGTACATGGACTTATGGATTGATAAGACATCGGCTTCCACATTAATAGTTTGATAAATCGCAAGCGCAACTTTTCGTGCCTACCTTTGCGCGGCCATGCGCATAGTTTCAACATCTCATTCATCAACACGTCCCGTTGCGAACTGGATTCTTATTGGTGTTTTTATGTTGTTTATCCAGGTGGTCCTGGGAGGAATTACAAGGCTCACAGGATCTGGTCTTTCAATTACTGAGTGGAATGTAATCACAGGCACCTTACCTCCCCTGAGCGAAAGAAAATGGATAGAAGAGTTTAACAAATACAAGCAGACTCCGCAGTATCAGTTATTAAACACGGATTTCAGACTGCCTGATTTTAAATTTATTTTCTTCTGGGAATGGCTGCATCGCTTCTGGGCCAGGTTGATGGGTGTTGTCTTTATTGTCGGATTTGTATATCTCGTTTCAAAAAAACGGCTGAAGAAAAGCATGCAAAGACCGCTTCTAATCCTTTTCCTGTTAGGAGCGCTACAGGGTGCCATTGGATGGATAATGGTTGCTAGTGGATTAACTGGAGACGCTGTGTATGTAAAACCTACTCGTCTGGCACTACATTTCACCTTCGCTTTAGCTTTAATTTGTTATGCTTATTGGTTTGCATTGCAATTGTTGGTGCCGACCGCACAAAAAGTTCCGGCTCGTTCTGTTAAAACCTGGTCGTCGATTATTATTGTCTTACTTTTCTTTCAATTAATATACGGTGCGTTGATGGCCGGTCACAAGGCTGCAACAGCATCGCCGAGCTGGCCTACGATAAATGGCATGATCGTTCCCGATAGTATATTCACACAAAAACCTCTGCTCCTTGACTTCGTTGAAAATAAGATCACCATTCACTTCATTCATAGAGCGTTGGCTTATCTCCTGTTCGTGGCAACACTCTTGTTAACAATCAAATTATATCGTCTCTTCCGGATATCGGCCGCGTTGCGGAAAGTAAGAGTGATCCCGTTTTTCTTAGTTTGCTTGCAGATGGTCCTTGGCATCGTCGCAGTTTTGACCAGTACTGGTGTTGTACCTAACCATTGGGGAACTTTTGAATGGATGGCCCAATTACACCAGATGGTTGCGATGTTATTCCTTCTAAGCCTGATAACTATATTGTATCTTACCAATACTAAATCTTTTATGCAGCTTTCATAATCTCAGAGCTGCCTTTTCGTTTAACAGTTAGTACGCCATACCTAAAATAGTATGGTCTTTTTGAAGCACGCCGATGAAGTCATTTTTAAGAGGATTATATCATTCATTTCCCGTGCAGCTCGTTTTGCTGCACTTCAAAAAGTTCCAGGTACTGTTACTGTTTTGGTTTCTCTTATTCAGCACTGTCGGTGGTACATTCATGCACAGTTATGGCGCAGACTCTTTGTTCCTTGCACCTGAATATTTGGGAAAGGTGAATGCGATGAGCGCAGCCTTCATGGGAGTTGCAATTGGCGTGTTCATAATGAGTTGGAATATCACCACATTCATACTGTTTTGCCGTCATTTCCGATTCCTGGCTACTACTTCAAATCCATTTTTAAAGTATTGTGTCAACAATTCCATTATACCGCTGGTGTTTCTTGTATATTATTTTATCAGGGCTGTGGAGTTTGACAAGTATAAAGAGCTAATGACAGGTTGGGAGATTCTTCTCGTGACCGGTGGGTTTGTATTCGGCCTGATACTTCTGATCGCAATATCCTTAATATACTTTTTCCGCGCCGATAAAACGATCATTAGAAGGTTGACTCCTGTTATCAGTAACCCACAATTGTTTAAAGCACAATTCAAAAAAAATGAAACAAAGCTGAGTCCAAGCCGTCTGATTAAGGTTGAATGGTATTTGAATAATGCTTTCGTCTTGAAGAAGGTCAGGGATGTTTCACATTATAGCCGTGAATTTATTGAAACGATTTTCGGTCGCCACCACTTTGCGGCCGTACTGTCCATTTTTATTGCTTTTATCTTTTTGATCTGTATCGGTTTCCTGATGGATGGTCCGGTCTTTCAATTGCCAGCAGCTGCGGGCATCACGATTTTCTTTGCGATTCTGATTGCCGTATCCGGTGCATTTTCTTATTTCCTGCAAAGCTGGAGCATTCCTTTTTTGGTTGTCCTTATTCTAACGCTGAATATGCTGTACCGCTACAAAGTATTCGATCCGAGTAATAAGGCGTATGGACTTAATTACCTTAATAAGGATGAGCGGCCACATTATAATCAGCACGAGCTTCTCAAACTAAGCTCACCTCAGAACGTTGAGAATGATATCAGGAATATGATCACTATTCTTGATAACTGGAAGAAGAAACAACCTGAAGAGAAACCGCTCATCTACCTGATCAACACAAGCGGTGGTGGAAACAGAAGCGCAAATTTCACGATGAACGTTTTGCAGCGTCTCGACAGCCTTAGTGGAGGAAAACTAATGGACAGAACCTTTATGATCACAGGGGCTTCCGGCGGCATGCTTGGAGCAAGCTACTACAGGGAACTTACAAGAAGAAAAGCGGAAGGAGTCAATCCCCTCAACAAAAAATACGTAGAAGATATTTCGCAGGATCTTCTCAACTCATTATTTACGTCTTTTGTCGCGCGTGACCTCGCTTCACCGGCCCAGAAATTCAGAGTGGGCGATTATAGCTATATAAAAGACAGGGGCTATGCCTTTGAGCAAAGACTCAGTGATAATACACGCGGCTTTTTAAATAGGCAGCTGAGGGATTATGTTGATGATGAGAAGAATGCAAGAATCCCATTGATTTTTTACAATTCGGTGATTACGAGTGATGGAAGAAAAATGATCATTAGTACGCAGCCCGTGAGCTTTTTAATGAAGCCGCTTCATGATACAGCGAATATAACGTCGATGGATACAGACGGAGTAGATTATCAGCGCTTGTTTGCAAAACAGGATCCTATGAATCTAAGAATTCTTACCGCATTGCGCATGAATGCAACCTTCCCTTATGTATTACCGAATGTATGGCTGCCTACAAGTCCTGTGATCGACGTGATGGATGCAGGCCTGCGGGATAATTATGGCCAGGAATCTGCTGTTCGTTTTATACATGTATTCAGGGAATGGATCAAAGAGAATACAAGCGGTGTTGTGTTGTTACAAATTCGTGATCGTAAGACAGGAGGCTGGGACAATCCTTACAAATCAGAGGAATTTAGTGAGCTTTTTACAAAACCATTTTTATTGCTGCAGTATAACTGGTATAAAATGCAGGAATATAACCAAAATGATCTCCTCAGCCTGTCTCAAAGTATCATGGGAGAGAAGCTTCATAAAATATCTTTTCAGTATGTTCCCAAAAAAGAGGACGCCGGCGCCGCGCTGAACTTTCATCTTACGAAGAGAGAGAAATATAATATTGCAAGTGCGTTGGATAATGAAAATAATACGCGTGCATTTAAACAATTTGTTCAAATATCAAACCTGTCTACAAAGGCTGTAATAGCCGGAAAGCCTTAGGCTTGATTCGGATGTTAAACGAGGAAGAAGTTGGTACGGGATCTCCGTCTATATGCAAAGGTGCGTTGCTTATGTTATAAATAGTCAGGCTCTTCGCCTGGAAATAAATAATATTCCTTCTGTTTATATGGTCGTCGAGTTGTTGAAGAGCATTGATCCCTGTGATCTGTCCAAGGATTGAAAAAGGAAGCATGAACTTATTCATCTTTTTGACAATCACAACGTCCATCAAACCGTCCTTCAAACTAGCCTGCGGTGCTATTGTAAAATTGTTTCCAAACTGATTGCTGTTAGCGACGCTGATAAAGAAGGCCTGTGTTTCAAAACTTTTTTCTTTTGATTCGATCCCAAATGAATACGGCGTCGCTTTGAAAAAGTTAATTGCCGAAATCTTCATATACGTTTGTAGTCCTCTTTTCTTTTCCTTTGCGAAATCATGCGCTACCTGCGCATCGAAACCAATTCCACAGAGCATGCAGGAAAATTTTTCATTGATGTAAAATCCATCAACTCTGGAGGCCTTTCCCTGAAAGATTATATCCAGAGCTTTTGACGGCGATACGGGGATCTTAGCAGTTAAGGCAAGACCATTTCCTGAGCCCATCGGTATGATTCCAAAACGTAGATCCATATCCATTAAGGCGGCCGCTACCGCGCTGATTGTTCCGTCTCCACCACAGGTAACGATGTCAGTGATATTTTCCTCCTTGATCTTGTTTCGGAGGTGTTTGTAGTCTCCGGTTTTTGAAGTGGGAAGAATTTCAAATGGGATTTTCTGTTCGGATGTCCTTTTACTGATGACCTCTTTGAGAGAAGATTTTTCTTTTGTTCCGGAGATTGGATTGACGAGATAGATAATCTTGCGAAGCATTCTGCAATATATAACTTACCACTTGATCAGGGCACTTGCCCACGTAAAGCCACTTCCAAACGCCGCCAGGCATACGAGATCACCGTCTTTTATTTTGCCCTCCTGCCACGCTTCACATAAGGCGATCGGTACAGAGGCAGCGGTAGTGTTTCCATACCGCTGAATGTTGTTGTAGACCTGCTCTTCACGAAGTCCCATTTTTTGTTGTACAAACTGACTGATACGAAGATTGGCCTGATGCGGGATAAGCATGGACAAGTCCTTAGCCTGGTAACCGTTCGCCTCCAAAGCTTCAGTAATTACCTCTGGAAATTTGACAGTGGCTTTTTTGAATACCGCAGGTCCATCCATATTTGGAAAATTCTGGGCCTTTTCAACCATCGAATGACTCATAAACATATCCGCCATGTCTGCATCGTTGAAGTCGGCGAGTTTTTTTTCTGTCCAGTGATTGGCATGTGTACCTGGATTATACATAGCTAATGTTTCCGCACTCTCTCCATCACTATGTAAATGTGTGCTTAAAATTCCATGACCTTTTTCTGATGGTTGCAGTACTACCGCTCCCGCACCATCTCCAAAAATCACACTGATATTCCTTCCCCGCGTAGTTAGGTCCAGGCCAAACGAATGTTTTTCGCTGCCTATTACAAGAACATTTTTATAAGTTCCCGTTCTTATAAACTGATCGGCTACACTCAATGCATAGATGAAACCGCTGCATTGATTGCGAACATCAAGAGCGCCAATTTCTTTCATTTTCATCGCACGCTGAACCAATACACCGCATCCTGGAAAATAATAGTCCGGACTTAACGTGGCAAAAACTATAAAGTCAATCTCCTGCGCCGTGGTGCCGGCTCTTTCGATGGCAATCTTCGCGGCTTCAATGCCCATTGTCGTTGTCGTTTCCCCGGTACGGTCAGCGAAACGTCGCTCTTTGATACCAGTTCTTTCCTGGATCCATTCGTCACTGGTATCCATGTATTTCAAAAGGTCATTGTTGGAGATCACGTTCTTTGGCACATACATCCCAATGCCGGCTATCCTGGAGCGTATCATATAACAAGCTTTATGTGGTAAGATAAATCAGGAAAACTAAAAGGGCTGTTATTGTATTGGTGAAATTTTCAAAACATTATTGAAAAAGTCTTCGATTTCATTTTCCACGCCTTCTACGTCATTCGATTTTATATAAGAAGCAATGACATGATTACCGGTATTCGGCATGGCGACAGATCGCTTTTTGTCTGCCGGCGTTCCCAATTTTCGGAACATCTCTTTCATCGCAGAAACTCTTACAGTACTGTCCTGGTTGATTTCATCCTTATAGTAGTACAACATCAGGACCGGCTGTGTCACTCTTTGAAAAGTTTCTTCTGTCATCGTAGTTTCCAACAATTCCTGTAATGCAACGGCCGCTTCGATCCGATATTTTCCACTCCAGTATTGTTGGTATACAGGCCTCTTATCTTTCGACTCTATATATTCCGATCCCAAAATAAGCCTGGCTACCTGTAAGCCCCATGGATTGTTCAGTATCCATGCATTTGAATCGTTGATCTCGATATTTGGAGATAGTAGAACCAGCGCATGGACATCTTTGTATTCCGCGGCCAGTTTCAATGCGAGAGAACCTCCGGTCGATGTTCCCATTAAAATGACCTTATTTCCGATTTGTTTACCAATAGCAAGCGCTTCTTTGACCGATTCCCAGTATTTCTCGACCGTTAATTTTTGCATAGGTTCGGTTGTATCAATGCCGTGCTCGGCTAGCCGGGACAGGTACAGATTACATCCAAACTTTTTTGCAATATCTCTGTGAGTGGGTTCCCCCTCTGCCTGTGATGCCGAAAAACCATGCAGATATACGATGGAGTATGCAGTCTTTTGTTTGGCTGAATCATTTTCCCAAATAATGCGGGCATGATTGTCGGGACGAATGTTGTGGGTTGATTCTTTATTCGCTATATATTGCGAGAGGCTGGCGTTATCACCCGGAACGTATGGAAGGTTAGTCGGAAATTCTGAAGAGTCCGGTTTAGGTCCCAAAAGGTAACCAAAGACCAGGAGAAGGAGAATAAGTATTAGCCATTTCCCTTTTCGCATACTATTTGTTTAGTATGAAATTAATCGCTTTTCTTAACCATAACAATAACAGAGAGGATATGAATCAGGAAACAGGAAAATATATACTATTGATTGGGCTTGGGGTGGTTCTAATAGGAGCCTTAATATATTTCTTTCACGACAAGCTCCACTGGATTGGTCGCCTGCCGGGCGACATACGGGTTGAAAAGGAGAATTTCCGGTTTTATTTTCCAATCACCACAATGATCATTATCAGCATTCTAGTCACAATTATCATCCGCCTCGTGCGAAAGTTCTTCTAACCGAAAAAAGCCTATCACAGATTTATTCTATTTTCATTTTTCAACTCACTGCTTATGCCCCTTTCAGAGCGATTTCTGGGACTCGATATATTCCGTGGTATGACCATTTGTTTTATGATCATTGTGAATACTCCCGGCAATTATGCAACAACTTTTTCGCCCTTACTACACGCACAATGGCATGGCTTTACTCCAACAGATCTTGTGTTCCCATCGTTTTTGTTTGCGGTAGGCAATGCGTTAAGTTTTGTGATGTTAAAGTGGAATTCTTTGAGTCAGTCGCAGGTTTTGTTTAAGATTTTCAAACGCACTGCGTTGATATTTTTATTAGGCTATCTGCTCTACTGGTTTCCGTTTTTCGAACCAGACGGATCTGGCGTTTGGCATTTCAAGCCTTTCGGAGAGACGAGAATCCTGGGAGTGTTGCAACGAATTGCATTGTGTTATTGCATCGCAGCATTGATGCTTTATTATTTAAAGTTGCGTACAAGTTCCATTATTTCAGTCATCATTTTGTTGGCGTATTGGCCTTTGATGTATTTCCTCGGAAGCGATCCGGATCCTTTAAGTCTAACAGGCAATGCTGCATTAAAAGTTGACAAAGGACTAATGGGTGAAAGCCATTTGTACCATGGAGAAGGAATTGCATTTGACCCGGAAGGATTGTTAAGCACTTTGCCGGCAATTGCAAATGTAATTGGGGGTGCAATGGTTGGAAGTTTTCTTCAGCGGAAGGGAAAAACATATGAGGCCCTAACGAAACTCCTGCTTGCCGGATTCACATTGTTTACTATAGCGTACTTCTGGCACCTGATGTTTCCTATCAACAAAAAATTATGGACCAGTTCATTTGTTGTTCTTACAGTAGGATTGGATTGTATAATCATAGCAGGCATCGTGTATGTAGTCGACTTCATGCACAAAACGAAGTGGTCTCATTTTTTTGAGGTATTCGGGAAGAACCCGTTGTTTATCTATTTGCTGTCGGAGGTACTGGCTATCCTGTTATACACTATGAGAACTGGCTCTGGTAAAAGTTGGTTTCAAGCCATATATGAAGATACTTTCGGACATCTCGGTGGTAAAACCGGTTCGTTACTTTTTGCACTTGCTTTCATGTTAACCTGTTGGTTGGTAGGATGGTGGCTTGACAAAAGGAAAATATACATAAGAGTTTAATTTAATTAAATAATAAGTTTCCTTCTTTCCCTTGCCCACCCGTTGATTTAACGTACTTTTGCGGCCCGAAAAGCGTTATGAACGTCGACCGCCGACTGACCACCGGCGATCGTCAACCGTGAACAGGTTAAAGTGAGTTTGAACAATAATGCTTTCGGTCAACGGTCGTCCGCCGACAGTGGACGACAACCGTACTCATAAAGTGAAAAGCAAATAATACATGGACATTAGAAACATCGCCATCATCGCCCACGTCGATCACGGAAAAACTACCCTTGTAGATAAAATCCTGCATGCTACAAAAGTGTTTCGTGATAACCAGGAAACAGGGGAGTTGATCATGGATAGCATTGACCTTGAAAAGGAACGCGGTATCACAATATTTAGTAAGAATGCTTCTGTACAATACAAAGATGTTAAGATCAATGTTATCGATACACCTGGTCACTCTGATTTTGGCGGAGAGGTTGAACGTGTGCTGAAAATGGCGGACGGCGTGCTGCTATTGGTAGACGCTTTTGAGGGCCCTATGCCGCAAACACGCTTTGTGCTTCAAAAAGCACTTCAGCTTCACTTGAAACCAATTGTCGTTATCAATAAGGTTGACAAACCGAATTGTCGTCCCGACGAAGTACACGATGCGATATTTGAACTGTTTTTTAACCTCGATGCTACAGAAGAACAGTTGGATTTTCCGACGATTTACGGTTCTTCAAAACAGGGCTGGATGAACACAAGCCTTGAACCTACTGAAAATATTACACCGTTACTTGATGCAATCCTCCAATATGTTCCAGAACCGAAAGTAGATGAAGGCACTTTACAAATGCAGATCACGTCCCTCGATTATTCGTCGTTCCTGGGAAGAATCGCCGTGGGCAAGGTCGCTCGTGGGTCAATAAAAGAAGGGCAACCCATCGCACTTATACAGGCGAATGGATCGATCAAAAAATCGAAAGTAAAGGAACTATACACTTTTGAAGGCATGGGCAAGAAGAAAGCCATCGAAGTGTTAGCAGGAGATATTTGTGCGGTTGTTGGATTGGAAGACTTCAATATCGGTGATACGATCGCTGATATTGAAAATCCTGAAGCATTGCCCGTCATCAGCGTGGATGAACCCACAATGAGCATGCTATTCAGCATCAACAATTCTCCATTCTTTGGTAAGGATGGAAAATTTGTGACATCAAGACATTTGCGCGACCGGTTGATGAAGGAAACAGAAAAGAATCTCGCGTTGAGAGTAGAAGACACAGATAGTGCCGATAGTTTTTTGGTATATGGAAGAGGTATTTTGCACCTGGGAATTCTAGTAGAGACCATGCGTCGCGAGGGGTTTGAATTAACAGTGGGCCAGCCAACAGTTCTGGTTAAGGAGATCAATGGAAAGAAGCATGAGCCTTATGAAATCCTCGTGGTAGATGTACCGCAAGATTTTAGTGGTAAGGTGATTGACCTTGTCACACAGAAAAAAGGGGAAATGCTGGTGATGG
>Ga0126304_10000439_pt1 | contig 16654 bp, 12 predicted proteins | sample Plot25_FD_92538 | JGI IMG/M metagenome (GOLD analysis project Ga0126304, IMG submission 92538) | Serpentine soil microbial communities from UC McLaughlin Reserve, CA, USA - Plot25 | ecosystem: Environmental > Terrestrial > Soil > Grasslands | place: USA: UC McLaughlin Reserve, Lake County... | reverse complement strand
CGCCACGATGATCATGGAGTCGGAGCGCCCGGTCCTGTACGTGGGCGGCGGGGTGATCAAGGCCGAGGCGCACGAGGAGCTCCTGAAGCTCGCGAACGACGGAAGGCTCCCGGTCACGACCACGCTGATGGCGCGCGGGGCGTTCCCCGACACGCACGAGCTCGCCCTCGGGATGCCGGGGATGCACGGGGGGTACACGGCCGTGACCGCGATGCAGAAGGCCGACCTGCTGGTGGCGCTCGGTGCGCGGTTCGACGACCGCGTGACCGGCCAGCTGTCCTCCTTCGCGAAGGGCGCGAAGATCATCCACGTCGATGTCGACCCGGCGGAGATCGGCAAGAACCGAGCGGCCGACGTGCCGATCGTGGGCGACTGCAAGGACGTGATCGCGAACCTCCACACGGAGCTCCGACGTCTGCAGGACGAGTCGGGCGGGGTGCCGGATCGAACGGCGTGGCTCAACCAGCTCGACGAGTGGAAGCGGATCTACCCCTACACCTACGACCAGCAGGCCGACGGGCCGCTCAAGCCGCAGTTCTGCATCGAGCGGCTCTACGAGCACACGAAGGGCGACGCGATCGTCGTCGCGGGCGTGGGGCAGCACCAGATGTGGGCGTCCCAGTTCTGGCGGTTCAGCGAGCCGCGGACCTGGGTGAACTCCGGGGGGCTCGGGACGATGGGGTTCGCAGTGCCGGCGGCGCTGGGCGCCAAGGCCGGCCGGCCGGATCGTCGCGTGATCGCGATCGACGGGGACGGTTGCTTCCAGATGACCAGCCAGGAGCTCGCGACCTCCACCGCCGAGGGCATCCCGTTCGTGACGGCGATCATCAACAACGCGCACCTGGGGATGGTCCGGCAGTGGCAGGAGCTGTTCTACGAGGAGCGGTACTCGCAGGTGTACCTGTCCTACGACGTGCCGGACTACGTGAAGCTCGCCGAGGCCTACGGCTGCGTGGGCCTGCGCGCCGAGCACCCCGACGAGGTGGACGCCGTGATCGACAAGGCGCTCTCGATCGAGGACCGGAGCGTCGTGATCGACTTCCGCGTGGACTCGAAGGAGATGTGCTTCCCGATGGTCCCGGCCGGCGCGAGCAACGACGACATCATCGTCGGACCCGAGGGCCTGCGGCCGACGAACGACCCGGCCGAGGCGCCGGTCGCATGAGGCTCCACACGATCTCGGTGCTGGTCGAGGACAAGCCGGGCGTCCTGACCCGGGTCGCCGGCCTGTTCGCGGCGCGAGGCTTCAACATCGACTCGCTCGCCGTTGGCCCGACCGACGACGAGGGTTTGTCGCGGATGACGATCGTCGTCCAGGTGGACACCAAGCCGCTCGAGCAGATCACGAAGCAGCTCAACAAGCTCGTGAACGTGATCAAGATCCTGGAGCACGAGGCGGGCGACGCGGTCGAGCGCGAGCTGATGCTCGTGAAGATCAAGGGTGAGGGCGAGTCGCGGGCCCGCATCCTGGAGATCTGCGACGTGTTCCGCGTCCGCGTGCTCGACGTGACCCATCGGACGATCACGATCGAAGGCACGGGCACCCCGGTCAAGCTCGAGGCGCTGCTCGAGCTCCTGCGCGACTTCGGCATCGTCGAGCTCTCGCGCACCGGACGGATCGCGCTCGCGAGGGGCGACCGGGGGATCAAGGAACGCTCCGCGCGGCTCCGGGCGGTCGCCGGGGGCGAGCAGGAGTGGACCGGCGGCGGCGTCTGACCGACGCTCCCGACCGTCACGTGACCGGAAAGGTGGTACGGCACCGATGGCGACGATCTACCACGACGCGGAAGCCGATCCGGCGATCCTTGCGGGGCAACGGATCGCCGTCCTGGGCTTCGGGAGCCAGGGTCACGCCCACGCGCAGAACCTGAAGGATTCGGGCCACGACGTCCGGGTCGGGCTCCGCGAGGGTTCGGGTTCCTGGTCGAGGGCCGAGGAGGCCGGTCTCCCCGTGCGGCCGATCGCAGACGCCGTGGCGGAGTCCGACGTGATCATGGTGGTGCTTCCCGATACTGCGCACGGGGCCGTATACGCGGCGGAGATCGCGCCGAACCTGAAGGCCGGCGACATGCTGATGTTCGCGCATGGGTTCTCGGTGCATTTCGGGACGGTGCGGCCGCCTTCGGACGTGGACGTCACGATGATCGCCCCCAAGGGACCGGGGCACCTTGTCCGCCGGACGTACGAAGAGGGGATCGGCACGCCCGCGCTCGTTGCGGTGCAGCAGGACGCGACGGGCACGGCCCTGCAGCGAGCGCTCGCGTACGGCGCGGGGATCGGGGCCGCCCGGGCGGGCATCATCCAGACCACCTTCAAGGAGGAAACCGAGACCGACCTGTTCGGCGAGCAGTCCGTGTTGTGCGGCGGGATCTCCACGCTCGTCGAGGCCGGGTTCGAGACGCTGGTGCGGGCGGGGTACCAGCCGGAGATCGCGTACTTCGAGTGCCTGCACGAGCTCAAGCTGATCGTCGACCTGATCTACGAGGGCGGGCTGTCGTGGATGCGCTACTCGATCTCCGACACGGCCGAGTGGGGCGACTACCTGAGCGGACCCCGGATCGTCGACGAGGGTGTTCGCGATCGCATGCGCCAGGTCCTGTCGGAGATCCAGGATGGCACCTTCGCCGAGGAGTGGCTGGCCGAGGCGGATGCCGGTTTCCCCCACTTCCTCGCGCTGCGCCGCGAGGCCCGGGGTTCGGAGCTCGAGCGCGTGGGCCGCGAGCTGCGGCCAATGATGCCGTGGCTGCACTCCGAGGAGAGGCGGGTCGGTGGGGATGAACGGGTGGGCGGGATTGAAGGAGAACCCGATGGCGAACGGTAGCGACCCCGATGTAGTCCGGATCTTCGACACCACGCTGCGCGACGGCGAACAGGCACCCGGGATCGCGCTCACCCGGGCCGAGAAGGTCGAGATCGCGGAGCAGCTGGCCCGTCTCGAGGTCGACGTGATCGAGGCGGGCTTCCCCGTCTCGAGCGAGGGCGAGTTCGAGGCGGTCAGCGAGATCGCCTCCAGCGTCAAGGGCCCGGTCATCGCGGCGCTCGCCCGCGTCGTGCCCGGCGACATCACCCGGGCGGCGGAGGCGCTCGGCGGGGCCGAGCGCTGGCGCATCCACACGTTCATCTCGACCAGCGACATCCACATGACGGACATGCTCCGGATGAGCAACGGGCAGGTCCTCGACGCGATCCGCGAGGGGGTCGAGCTCGCCGTCGGCTTCACCGAGGACGTGGAGTTCAGCGCGCAGGATGCCACCCGCACCGAGCTCGACTTCCTGCTCGAGTGCTTCCGCGTCGCCGTGGATGCCGGCGCCACGACCATCAACGTGCCCGACACGGTCGGCTACGCGATGCCGCACGAGTTCGGCGAGCTGGTCCGCACGGTGCGTGAGGCGGTGCCTGACCACATCGTGATCTCGACGCATTGCCACAACGACCTCGGCCTCGCCGTGGCGAACTCGCTGGCCGGGATCGTGAACGGGGCCAGGCAGGTAGAGGTGGCCGTGAACGGGATCGGCGAGCGGGCCGGCAACTGCTCGCTGGAGGAGGTCGCGATGATCGTGCGGACGCGCCGGGAAGCGCTCGGCGTGTCGCACCGCCTGAACCTCAAGGAGATCGTCCGGACCTCGCGGCTCGTGAGCATGACGACCGGGTACGGGGTCCAGCCGAACAAGGCGGTGGTCGGCTCGTCCGCGTTCGCGCACGAGAGCGGGATCCACCAGCACGGGGTGCTCGCGAACCGAGCGACCTACGAGATCATGGACCCGCTCGAGATCGGTCTGGAGGGGAACCAGCTCGTTCTCGGCAAGCATTCGGGACGGCACGCGTTCGCGGATGCCCTCGACAAGATCGGGATCGAGCTCGACGAGGATCACCTCAACCGCGCGTTCGCACGCTTCAAGGAGCTCGCGGACCGCAAGATCCAGCTCACGGACCAGGATCTCGCCGCGATCGTCTCCGAGGAGCTCGGCGCGGCCGCCGAGGACGTGTTCGTGCTCGAGGCGCTCCAGGTGGGGGGTGGCACGGCGCTGTCGCCGACGGCGAGCGTTCGGCTGCGCAAGGGCGACGAGATGATCGAGGAGTCGGCGATGGGCGACGGCATGATCGACGCGGCGATGGGCGCGATCCAGCGGGCATCGGGGATCGAGGGCAGGCTCGTCTCGTTCAACGTCTCCGCGGTCACGGGCGGGACGGACGCGTTAGGTGACGTGGTCGTGCAGCTCGATGCGCTCGGGCGCCGGGTGACGGGGCGTGGCGTCGCGACGGACGTGGTCGAGGCGAGCGCGCGCGCCTACCTCGCCGCGGTCAACCGCGCGATGCTGATGGCGAACCTCGAGGCCGAGGCGGAGAAGGTCACGCCGTGACGTCCCGAACACACACGGTCGGCGTGATCCGGGGCGACGGGACGGGCCCCGAGGTCGTCGGCGAAGCGTTGAAGGTCCTGGGCGCCCTCGACGTCGGTGTCGAGCTCGTCGAGTTCGACCTGGGCGCCGAACGGTACCTGCGCGCCGGCGAGGTGCTGCCGGACGAGGAGCTCGAGCGCCTGCGCACGATGGACGCCGTGCTCCTCGGCGCGGTGGGTGACCCGCGCGTGCGCCCCGGCATCCTCGAACGCGACCTGCTGCTTCGTATCCGGTTCGAGCTCGACCAGTACGTGAACCTCCGACCGATCGTGCGGTACCCCGGCGTGGAGACCCTGGTGCCCTCGCACGGCGAGGACGACGTGGATATGGTCGTCGTCCGCGAGAACTCCGAGGGCCTCTACACGGGCGCTGGCGGCTTCCACCGCAAGGGCACGCCCCACGAGGTCGCCGTGCAGGAGTCGATCAACACGCGGCACGGCGTCGAGCGGATCGTCCGGTACGCGTTCGAGCTCGCGATGCGCCCGGGACGAAGGCGCAAGGTGACCCTGGTGCACAAGACCAACGTACTCACCTACGCCGGCGACCTGTACCAGCGCGTCGTCGACGAGGTCGGGGCGGAGTTCCCCGACGTCGAACGGGACTACGTCCACGTGGACGCCGCGTGCATCTACCTGCTCGATCAGCCGTCGCGTTTCGACGTGATCGTCACCGACAACATGTTCGGCGACATCATCACCGACCTGGGCGCGATGATCCAGGGAGGGATGGGCATCGCGGCCGGAGGCAACATCAACCCGGCCGGGACGAGCATGTTCGAGCCGATCGGCGGCACGGCGCCCGACCACGCCGGCAGGGGGACGATCAACCCGCTCGCGACGATCGGAGCGTTGCAGATGCTGCTCGCCGAGCTCGGCGAGACGGAGGCCGCGGCGGCCGTGACCGCCGGCATCCGGTTCGCGTACTCGAAACTGCACTCGATGCGCGCCGGCGCGATGGGTTTTTCGACCGGAGAGGTCGGGGACCTCGTCGTCGAGGGGGCCTCGGCGTGAGCGAGCCGCTCCGGGTCGAGCTGTACGACACGACGCTGCGCGACGGCGCGCAGGGGACCGGCTTCTCGTACTCGATCGAGGACCGGCTGAGGATCCTGCACAAGCTCGACCAGCTCGGCGTCCCCTTCATCGAGGGAGGATGGCCCGGGGCCAACCCGCGCGAGACCGAATTCTTCCGGCTGGCGACGGGCGAGACGCTGAAGCACGCTACGCTCACGGCCTTCGGGATGACCCGCAAGGCCGGCGAACGGGCCGAGGGCTCGTCGGTGCTCCGGGGTCTGCTCGACGCGGGAACCGAGGTCGTCTGCCTGGTCGGCAAGGCCTGGGACCTGCATGTGACGGAGACCCTTCGGACCGAGGTCGACGAAGCTCTGGCGATGGTCTCGGACTCGATCGCGTTCCTGCGGGGGCAGGGCCGGCGCGTGTTCTTCGATGCCGAGCACTTCTTCGACGGCTACCGTTCGAACGACGGGTTCGCGCGGAACGTGCTCCGCGCCGCAGAGGAGGCGGGGGCCGAACGACTCGTGCTCTGCGACACGAACGGCGGCATGCTGCCGAACGAGGTCGCGCGTGTCGTGGAGCAGGTCCGCGGTCATGTCGATGCTCCGCTCGGGATCCACGTGCACAACGACGCCGGGTGCGCGGTCGCGAACTCCCTGATCGCCGTGGAACATGGGGCGTTCCAAGTCCAGGGCGTCGTGAACGGGTACGGCGAACGCACCGGCAATGCCGATCTGATCCCGATCGCGGCGAACCTCGTCCTGAAGATGGGCGCCGAGTGCCTGCCGGACGGTTCGGTCGAGCGCCTCACCGAGGTGGCGCACTATGTTGCCGAGGTCGCCAACGTGGCGCCGGACTCGCGGCAGCCGTACGCGGGGCGGTACGCCTTCACGCACAAGGCCGGGTTGCACGCGAGCGGCGTCGAGCGGCTGTCGCGCGCCTACGAGCACGTCGACCCGGCGACCGTCGGGAACCGGCGAGGTGTCGTGGCGAGCGATCTCGGAGGCGCGGCGACGATCCGGATGAAGGCCGAGGAGTTCGGCCTCGAGCTGGGCACCGACGGCGCCGCCCGCCTCCTGATGGATCTGAAGGATCGCGAGTCCCGCGGGTACACGTTCGAGGTCGCCGACGCCTCGCTCGAGTTGCTCATGCGGCGCGCCGATGGATGGCGGCAGCCGTTCTTCGAGATCGACAGCTACCGCGTCCACGTTGAGGAACGCGTCGGCGACGACGAGCCGCCGCTCGCCGAGGCGACCGTCAAGGTCGTCACGAAGGGGACGCGACACATCGAGAGCGCCGAGGGCCAGGGGCCCGTCGGAGCGCTCGACAACGCGCTTCGCAAGGCCCTCGCGAACGACTACCCCGAGCTCGAGCACATCTCGCTCGAGGACTTCCGGGTGCGCGTGCTGGACGAGACGACGGGGGCCTCGGGGGGCTCAAGGAGCGAGCGCGAAGGCGCGAGCGGTAGCCCCCCGCGACAAGGCACGGGCGCCGTGGTGCGCGTCCTGATCGACACGTCGAACGGCCAGCGGGAGTGGACCACGGTCGGCGTCTCGGAGAACATCATCGAGGCCTCGTGGGAGGCGCTGGTGGACGGGTACCTCTACGGGCTGCTCCACCCGCGGGGCGACGACGAGGCGCCATCGGCGCCGGCGGTACCCTGAGCGGTATGCCCTCAGCGATCCGCGAGGCCGTCCCCCAGGACGCGCGAGCGATCGCCGAGATCCACGTCCGATCGTGGCAGGCCACGTATCGCGGCCAGCTGACCGACGAGTATCTGGACGGCCTCACGGTGAACGATCGCGTGGAGCAGCATCGCCGCAGCCTGGAGGAACCGCGCGCGGGCTGGACCACATGGGTGGTGGACGAGGGCGCGGGCCCGGTCGGGTTCGCGGTCACCGGTCCGAGCGAGGACGCCGACGCCGGCGAGCGGACCGCCGAGCTGTACGCGATCTACCTCGACCCCGAGCGACTCGGGACCGGGACGGGGCGACGGCTGTTCGACCACGCCGTCGAGGATCTCCGCTCCCGGGGGTTCCGGGTGGCCACCCTGTGGGTGCTCGAGACCAACGAGCGCGCTCGGCGCTTCTACGAGGCCGCCGGGTGGGCGCACGACGGTAGCGTGACGAGCGAGCGCGTCGATTGCGAGATGCGTCCGACGGTTCGCTACCGCGTCGAGCTGTAGCCGCCCGCGCTCCCCACCGGTCGAGCGGAGGCCACCTCGCGTGCTTAGGAGGAGAGCTCGGTCTCCCGCGTCTCGAGTGTCTGGCGCGTGGTGAGGAGTTCGTCCACGGCTCGGAGGGGAAGCGGCTTGGCGAAGTAGTACCCCTGGCCGAGGTCGCATCGCAGGTCGAGGAGCTTCTCGAGCTGGTCGGCCCGTTCGATGCCCTCGGCCACCGGTCGCAGGCGTAGGATCCCCGCGAGCTCGATGATGGCGGCCGTGAGCGCCGATTCCTCGCCGCCCTCGTTGACGCCGTCGACGAAGGACTTGTCCACCTTCAAGATGTCGACCGGGAACCGGCGGATGTAGTTCAGGCTCGAGTACCCGGTGCCGAAGTCGTCGACCGCCAGCTGGACGCCGAGCTCCTTGAGTTCCGCCAAGCGTTGGATCGACAGTTCCATGTCCTGCATCATCACGGATTCGGTGATCTCCAAGACGAGGCTGCTCGGGTCGAGCTGGGTCCCCATCAGGGTCTCCGCGATCTCGCCGACGATCTCCGGGCGCTGGAGCTGTCGCGCGGAGAGGTTGACCGCCATCTGCAGCGGCGGGTCCATCACGTATCGCTCCTGCAGCTGGCGAGCCTGGGTGCACGCCTCCTGCAGTACCCACCGGCCGAGCGAGACGATCAACCCCGTCTCCTCGGCCAGTGGGATGAAGTCCAGGGGCGGGATCAGGCCGCGCGTGGGGTGCTGCCAGCGGACGAGCGCCTCGAGACCCTCGACGCGCCCGGTGGCGAGCTCGATCACCGGTTGGAAGTGGAGGATGAACTCGTCGTTGTCGACCGCGCGCTGCAGGTCGGCCTTGAGCTCCAGGCGTCGGAGCGCCGTGTCGTGCATCGCCGGTTCGAACACCTGGTAGCGCCCCTTACCGGCTTCCTTGGCCATGTACATCGCGACGTCGGCGTTGCGGAGCAACTCCTCCGCGCCCTCGGGACCGCCGGTCTCGGCATCGGCGGTCGCGATACCGATCGAGGCTCGCGCGAAGACCTCCTTGCCCTCGAGGTGGAAGGGACCCTCGAGCGAGGCGAGGATCCTCGCGGCGACCTCGGCCGCGTCCACGCCGTCCCCGCCGTCCTCGAGCAGGATCGCGAACTCGTCGCCGCCGAGCCGAGCCGCGGTGTCCGCCTGGCGGAGCGAGACCTTGAGTCGCTCGCCGACCTCGGCGAGCATCCGGTCCCCGGCCGCGTGGCCGAGCGAGTCGTTGATGGTCTTGAAGTCGTCCAGGTCCATGAACAGGATCGAGACCGGGAGGTTGTCGCGCGCCTGCCGCTCGATCATGTGCTCGACGCGGTCCTTGAACAGCGCCCGGTTGGCGAGGCCCGTGACCGCGTCGTGGAACGCCTGGTGCTGCAGCTGCTCCTCGAACGCCTTGCGTTCGGAGACGTCACGGGTGTTCAGGACGATGCCCTTCACGTTCTCGTCGTGCATCAGGTTCGTCCGCAGGGTCTCGACGTGCAGCCAGAAGTCGTCCCGGTGCTTCATCCGGAATTCGGTGAGGCCCGGATGCGCATCTTCCTCGCGTCCGCCCGAGGTGAGGAACTGCAGCACGCCGGCTCGGTCGTCCGGGTGGATCAGGACCGTGAGCTTCGTGCCTTCGAGCCGACCGGGCGCATGGCCGAGCACGCGCTCGACCGACGGGCTCATGTACCGGATCGTGGAGTCGGCCTCGACGACCATGACCACGTCGGAGGAGTTCTGGACGAGCGAGGAGAAGCGCGCCTCGCTCTGGCGGATCAGCAGGATCTCGGTCGTCAGGGCGCTGTCGAGCGCCAGGGCGACCTGGGAGGAGAGGGCCTCGATCGAGTCGCGGATCGCCCGCGGGACGCTCGAGGCTCCGGCGACCACGAGCACCCCCTGGAGCTCCTCCTTCATGAACAGGGGAGCGTTCAAGAAGAAGGTCGCGTTCTCCGGCATGCCGAGCGAGTTCGCGATCTCGGAATCCTCGGTGGGGACCTCGTACGAGCGGTGTGACAGGAGCCGGTCGCGTTTCCACTGAGGAAGGATCGACAGGGAGACCCTCGTGCCCTCGACCCCCTCGGCTCCTCCGGCGGCCGCCACCACCTGGAACAGATCCGCGTCGTCGTCGGTCGCGACCAGGAGCCGCAGGCCCCCGTCGTCGCCCACGAGCGACCGCGCGGCCTGCAACGTGGCCGTGTAGATGCTCTGCCGGTTCGTCGCCGTGACGAGCGCGGCACCGGCGTTGCGCAGTGCCTTCTCGCGGAGCGTGGATTGCTCCTGCCGACGGACCAGTCCTGCCATTCGGAGGACGACCAGGATGAACAACATGACGGATGCCCCGATCAGGACGGGCATGTCCACGGTGTCGGTCCGTCCGAGCTGGATCAGCATGACGCCCGGTGCGATCAGCGACGCGGCGCCGAGCAACAGCAGCCGAAACTTGGACATCCTCCCGCGTTCGACGTCGGGGGCCTTGTCCGAGAGGGTCCGCATCGAGGGGTGCAGGGCGGCCGCGCCCCACAACAGATAGAAGATGCCCCAGCCCGCCTCGAGGTACCCGGACTGGTCGTACACGGCGCCGGTGACGGAGATGTACGTGTAGACGGTGTCCGTGAGGAACAAGGCGAGGGCGGCCGCCCCCATCAAGTACATCGAGGGGGCGCGCCTGCCTGCGCCGATCGCGAGACGGACGATGGCGGTCAGCAGGACGAGGTCCATGAAGGGGTAGGCCATCCCCACGAGCTTCTGGATCACGGTCGAGGTGGAGTCGTGGGCCACCGGCGACATCAGGAACACCCACTGCACCGTGCCGACGCCGATCGCCACGATGAGCGAATCGATGACGCTGTCCCGGTCCCGGCCCGGGTTGCGTCGGCGGATCAACAGGAGGAGGCCCCCGACCAGGCAGGGGTAGACGAGCAGATAGGCCACGTCGCCGATCGACGGGTAGGGGAGATCGGTGCCGAAGAAGTCGTGGTAGTTGTAGGTGATGACGTCCCCGATGACGAAGAACGTCTGACCGAGAGCGAACAGGTACCACGGGGCCTGGGCGTTCGGCTTCCACATACGGACCGCGACGACGATCGCGACCGGCGACGAGAGCGAGATCACGTTGAAGACCCATCCCTGTCGCAGATGCGGCAGGAACAGGAAGCCGAGCAGCGCGGCGATGCCGCCGCCCAGGTAGAGGAGCCAGGCCCGGGACTTCATCTCTGTCTCAGATATCGGTGGGCCAAACGGGCGACCTTAGAGCCGCCCCGGAAGTTCCCGAAGCGGGAAGAGGCCCCTGACCAGCGGAGATGGGCGCCAGGGGCCCCTCGAGGGCCCCGAACCCCGTGTCCTCCGTCGCGTCGATCGGCGTGCCCACGAGGGCGCCGCTCCTCTCGATGTCGCGCATCCCCGGCAGGAACAGGAAGGCTAGGGTGATCGCCCCGCCCAACACGGCGGCTCCGACGAGCGTCTCCTGTGCGCCGAACACCTCGGCGATCGGACCGGTGAACGCGTAGGAGATCGGCACCAGCGCGATCGAGATGAACCAGTCGAAGCTCGAGACACGCCCGAGCAGTCGGCTGGGCACAAGGCGCCCCTTGGTCGTCGCCCAGACGATCGTCCCCGCGCCCTCGAGCGCGTTGAACGCGAAGCAGGCCGCCATCGCCTGCCACGGGAACCGAGCGAGGCCGTATCCGGCGATCGCGAGCGTCGAGACCGTCCACACGACGTAGATGAACGTCATGTTCCTGCGCGGCATCTGCCGGTTGCCGATCACGATCGCCGAGGTCATGGCCCCGATCCCCCCCACGGCGAAGATCAGACCGAGGTCCGCGGCCGACCCGTGCATCTGGTTGCGGACGACGAACGGGAGCAGCACCTCCGACGGCCCCCAGAAGATCAGGTAGCCGAGCGTCGCGGCGAGGAAGGTCCCCCACAGCCAGACCTGCGAGCGGACGAACGCGAACCCCTCGCGGATGTCGCCGATCGCCGACCAGTGCGGCGCTTCGGGGGTCGACGGGCGGGCTCTCATGAGCGCCACGAACGAGATCGAGAAGACGAACGTGCAGGCGTCCACGACGAACGCGGCCCCGGCGCCACCCGTTGCCACGATCCACCCGCCCAGCGCCGGCCCGAGCATCCGCAGGGCCGCGGGTCGAACGAGCTGGTCGAGCGAGTTCGCCGGGTTCAGCTCGGCATCCGGGACGAGCCCGGGGACGATCGCATCGAACGCCGGACCGAAGAACGCCGTCCCGGCGCCGAACAGACCCGAGAGCACGAACATGTGCCAGAGCTCCAGCCTGCCCGAGAGCGCGAGAGCGCCCATCACACCGACCGCCGCCGCGCGCATCAGGTCGGCGGCGATCATCACCTTGCGCCGGTCGAATCGGTCCGAGACGACCCCCCCCGCCAGCAGGAACACGACGTGCGGGACGGTCATCGCGACGCCGATCATGGACAGCGCGCTCGGCGTGTTCGAGAGCTCGTAGGCCTGCCATGCGAGCGCCACGTAGAAGATCCCGTCGCCGAGCAGGGAGGCCGTCATCCCCGTCCAGAGCATCCGGAAGTCGCGATGGCGCAGCGGAGTGAGGATCCGCATCCGCCGGTCGATGAACGTGCGACGGTCCGGGTGGTCGCTCATCTGCTCAGCTCGCTTGGGACGTGGTCCGCAGGGTGGACCGAAGGAGGTCGCGTGCCGCGATCGCCTCGCGCGTCGTGGCGAGCGCCGGCCGCTCGGAGAGCGACTCCTCGAGGTCATCGAGCGCGACGCGCAGGCAGCCGCGCAGCCGTTCGACGCCGCCGTTCACCGCCTGGTGGACCCCGCGCGAATACTCGAGGAAGGCGCGCGACCGTTCGCCCGCGCAGAGCAGGGCCAGGGCGAGGTCAAACCGCACCGCGATCCAGCGACCGTCGCGGCGGAGGGCTTCACGGAGCGTCGCCACGGCGTCCTCGTACCGGCCCAACCGGAGCTCGCACCATCCGACGAGCTCCCACAGGTCCTCCTCCGCGTCGTAGCGCCGACGCCCCTCCTCCACGACCTCCACGCAGAGCCGATCTGCTTCACGGTCGTGGCCCATGCGCCGGAGCACGTTCGAGAGCCCCTCCTTCGCCCACATCGCCGAGGGGTCGAGCGTGAGCGCGGCCTCGTAGGCCAACCGCGCCTCGCCGAGCCGCTCGGGACCGAGGTTCTCGAGCGCCCAGCCGCGCGCCGTGAACACGGCGGGGTTGTGCGGATCGGCCTTCAGCGCGGCATCCAGCTCCTCGAGCGCCGCCGCGTACTTGCCGGCGTCGGACAGCGCCTCGGCGCGACCGAGCCCGCGTGCGACGGGACCCTTGGCCACCGCCTACCCCCCCGCCTCTCGAGCGCGAAGCATGAGACGCCGGTGCTGTTCGTGTTGGAGCTCGAACCGTTCGCTGATCTCCCCTAGCACCTCGCACAGGAGGTCGATCTGGTCGTCCGGGTTCGCCGCGGTGATCTGGATGCGGAAGCCGGCCTCGTCCTTGGGCACCAGGGGGTAGGCCGCCATCGTCACGTAGACGCCGCGATCGAACAGGTAGCGGCCGACGACATCGATGTCGTCGCGGTGCGCCAAGGGGATCTCGATGAGCGGGAACCCGGATGCGTTGGGCGTGTAGATGTCGAGTTCGTGCAGCCGCTCCACGACCTTCCGGGTCTTTCGGTACATCTCGTAGCGGTACAGGTCGCCCCGGACCTCGTTCACCGCGAGGCCGGCGATCGTCGTGGCGAGCGAGGCGATGGGCGAGGGCCCCGAGTAGAGGTACGGCGGGGCGGCGACCTTGAGCACGTCCTTCAGCCGCGACGGCAGCGCGAGGAAAGAGAGCAAGGAGCTGTAGGCCTTGCTGAACCCCGCGACCATGACGATGTCGTCGTAGGTCTCTCCTTGATGGCGGACGACGCCGTTGCCGCGCAGGCCCCAGTCGCAGAGCTCGTCGGGGGAGCGCTCGCCGATCACGCCGAACCCGTGGGCGTCGTCGACGTACAGGAGCGCGTCGTGGTCTCGGGCGATGCGTGCGAACTCCTTGATGTCGGGGGCGTTCCCGGTCATCGAGTTCACCCCGTCGACCGCGATCACGCGGGGGGTGGTCCTTGCCGCCTTGACGACCTGTTCGAGGTGTTCTGCATCGTTGTGGCGGAAGCGCCGGATCGTCGCCCCGTGCCCGCGGGCGACGCTCGCGCCGTCGTACATCGTCTTGTGCGCCCTGCCGTCCAGGAAGATCACGCCGCTGCCGACTAGGACGGGGATCACGGACATGTGGATGTGGGTGATCGTCGGCAGCAGCAGCGAGTCCTCGGACCCAAGCAACGCCGTGGTGGTCTCCTCGAGCTGTTCGTACAGGACGGGGCTGCCGAGCAGCCGGGACCAGGACGGGTGGGTCCCCCACTTCGCGAGATACTCGGGGACCGCGTCGATGACCTCCCGGTCGAGGTCGAGGCCCAGGTAGTTGCAGGAGGCGAAGTCCGCGAGCCAATGGTCGCCGATCCGGATCCGGCGTCCCTTCTGCTCGTCGATCACCGCGTCGAGCATCGGGTGGGACTCCTTCAGGCGCGCGAGATCCTCCACGGTGGCCATCCACCGTTCGAGCCACCCGTCGCTCTCTCTTCGGAGAGGCTTGTCCGCCAGGGGCCGTGGGACCAGGACGTCGCTTGCCCGTCGCCGGGCAGGGCCGTTTCGGGGACGCCCGTCGTCGGCGGCGTCGACGTGCTCGGGCGTGGACATGGCCCTGTTGGCATCGACCCTTCCGAAGGCACGCTTGAGACCGTTGGGCGTGGGCCGCTCGCCGTGCTGGTCAGGGCCGGGCGACCGATGGGAGCCGGGCGGGCCTGGCCCGCTCGTAGGCATCGATCGCGTCGACGTTGCGCAGCGTGAGCTCGATGTCGTCGAGACCCTCGAGCAGGCGCCAGCGGGTGTAGGGGTCGATCTCGAAGGCCTCGTGCACGGCCGGAGCGCTCACGCGAAGGGCCTGCAGGTCGATCGTGATCTCGGTCGTGGGGTCGTCGAGCACCGCGTCCATCAGCGCCCGGACGGACTCCTGCGCGAGCTCGACGGGGAGGACGCCGATCTTGCCGCAGTTGGTACGGAAGATGTCCGCGAAGGAGGGTGCGATGACGGTTCGGAACCCCGCGTCTTCGAGCGCCCACACGGCGTGCTCGCGGCTGGAGCCGCTCCCGAAGTTCGGCCCGGCGAGCAGGATCGTCGCGCCGGCGAACTCGGGGCGGTTCAGGACGAAGTCTGGATCCCTGCGCCACTCGGCGAATAGGAACGGCCCGAACCCCGACCGCTCGATCCGGCGCAGGTACCGGGCCGGCACGATCTGGTCCGTGTCGACGTCGGAGCGATCGAGCGGCAACGCTCGTCCCGTGTGCTGGGTGAAGGGCTTCATCCGTCGAGGTCCTCCGGCGCCGCCAGGTGACCCAGGACCGCGGTCGCGGCCGCCACGGCCGGGCTGACCAGGTGGGTCCGGCCGCCCTTGCCCTGACGACCCTCGAAGTTCCGGTTGCTGGTGGACGCGCACCGTTCGCCGGGCGAGAGCTGATCCGGGTTCATGCCGAGACACATCGAGCAGCCGGCGTCCCGCCACTCAAATCCGGCGGCGGCGAAGACCGTGTCGAGCCCCTCCCGTTCGGCCTGGCGTTTCACGAGCATCGAGCCCGGCACCACCATCGCCCGCAGTCCCTCGCGGACCTTCCGTCCGTCGAGGACGCGCGCCGCCTCGCGGAGATCCTCGATCCTCGAGTTGGTGCACGAGCCGATGAAGATCGTGTCGGGCCGGATGTCGCGGATCGCGGTGCCCGGGCGCAGGTCCATGTACGCGAGGGCGCGCTCGGCGGCCTCGTCGGCAGGCTCCGGGACGACCTCGTCGATCGTGACCGTCTGTCCGGGGTTGGTCCCCCACGACACGTGCGGTCGCAGCTGCGCCGCGTCCAGCGATACCTCCTTGTCGAAGGTGGCTCCCTCGTCGGTGGGCAGCGATCGCCAGTCCTCGAGCGCCTCGTCCCACTCGGAGCCGGTCGGGGCGTTCGGGCGGCCCTCGAGGTAGGCGAAGGTGGTCTCGTCGGGAGCGACCATGCCCGCGCGCGCGCCTGCCTCGATCGACATGTTGCAGACCGTCATCCGGCCTTCCATCGAGAGTGAGCGGATCGCCGACCCGCGGTATTCCAGGACGTGACCCACGCCTCCGTCGGTCCCGATCCTGGCGATGATCCCGAGGATCACGTCCTTGGCCGAGACCCCCGCCGGCAGCTCGCCCTCGACGGTGACCGCCATCGTCTCCGGTGTACGTTGCGGCAGCGTCTGCGTGGCCAGGACATGCTCGACCTCGCTCGTACCGATCCCGATCGCGAGCGCCCCGAACGCCCCGTGGGTGCTCGTGTGCGAGTCGCCGCACACGATCATCAGCCCGGGCTGCGTGAGCCCCATCTGCGGGCCGATCACGTGGACGATGCCCTGCCCGAGATCCCCCGTCGGGAACAGCGTGATCCCCGCCTGCGTGCAGTTGCGCTCGAGGGCATCCATCTGGGTGCGGCTCACCGGGTCCACGGGACCCGCGGCAGTGGGGACGTTGTGATCCATCGTGGCGACGGTGAGGTCGGGGCGCCTGACGGAGCGACCCGCGAGCCGCAGACCCTCGAAGGCCTGCGGGCTGGTCACCTCGTGCACGAGGTGGAGGTCGACGTACAGCAGGTCGGGTTCGCCCTCGGCCCGGTGGACGACGTGGCGCTCCCAGACCTTCTCGGCAAGCGTGCTGGGCGTGCGCATGGTTTCGATGGTACAGGCCGCCCCGGCGGCACCCGACCTAGCCGCTGCGGTCGGGGAGCAGGACGCGGAACGAGGAGCCGCCGCCTTCGCGGGCCTGCACCCAGGCTCGGCCGCCGTGCATCTCCGCGAGCCGTGCGACGAGCGCAAGGCCGATCCCGGATCCCGGCTTGCGGACCGAATCGGGGCCGCGGTAGAAGGTGTCGAAGACGTTGTCGCGAAGCTCGGCGGGGACTCCCGGGCCGTCGTCCTCGACCGCGATCATGGCGGCGTCGCCCTCACGCCAACAGCGGGTCCAGAT
>Ga0126304_10000438_pt1 | contig 16685 bp, 13 predicted proteins | sample Plot25_FD_92538 | JGI IMG/M metagenome (GOLD analysis project Ga0126304, IMG submission 92538) | Serpentine soil microbial communities from UC McLaughlin Reserve, CA, USA - Plot25 | ecosystem: Environmental > Terrestrial > Soil > Grasslands | place: USA: UC McLaughlin Reserve, Lake County... | reverse complement strand
GGATGTGATGTATGGGAACATGCCTATTATCTCAAATACCAAAACAAAAGACCTGACTATATTTCTGCTTGGTGGAACGTTGTGAACTGGGATGATGCAACATCACGTTTTGATAAAGTAAAGCAATAGCCGACAAAAACAAAAGTAAACTAGCGCACAAAATGGGGAAACGAAGTATCAATGAATGGGACGAGTATAAAGTGGACGATATTGTCTTATACTTCGCTGTTTATTTTCCTGCTTCGCCATTTATTGCCCCCAATTCCATATACATATACAGTTGTTTTTTATTGAACAGCCAGTATAGCAAAATTCAATTATTATTACTCTTATAACTTACCCCCATTTTTCTTTCATTTCTGCTTTCCAAGCTGTTTCAATGCCAAAATGACAATAAATAACAAAGAAGATTACCCTAGCCTAACTCACTGAAGGTGCTAAGTAAGTCATCTCGCCCTGGCTTGAACAATATCAAGGTTTACTATTTTTAAATCCACATACTGTTTATTCGGGCACAACCCTACCCTATCTCTCTCTTTTTTATGGGTTCGCCGGAGTAATGCTTTTTCAAATCAACCATATTGATAAAGCCGTAATTTTCACGCGTAGTTCTGCTCGTAGCCATATTATAATCATATATCTTTTTTGAATATTCTTTTAAAATAGGCATCATATCCTCCAAAGATGGACTAACATAGAATCCCGGACAATCTCCTGTAAGTTGAAACGTGGCATGAACTACTGCTCTTCCCCTCTTGTCGGCCTCGAGCCATGAGGCAAAAGGGTAAAGCCAACACACACCGGGTTTATCAGGATGAATACCACAGTACCCTTTTTCATCTAAAAATCTGCACGAAATCGGAGTTCCGTCATCTTCTTCTCTTTCGTTTACTTTTCTTTTTAGTGAAAGCATACTAAGTGTAGTAACTATGTTCCCAAATGCCTCATGCTCTTGCCAGCTTGAAATTACCGTTTCATTTCTGATAAATTTGCTTTTGGATTCATAACCCAATTTTTTTGCAATTGTTTTGATATCATCTACAGTTAATGGCAACCTTCCCTGCCTGTCACAGCAATTATGACAATCTGGCCACAGGCATTTCCACAGCACATATAGATTGTCTCTACTAAGCTTAGGGATGTGAAATATCACGCCATCAATGTTTACCGCAGAATCTGTTACATCGTCCCTTTTACCCAGGTGCAAGTCATAGACCTGCCGTTCTATTTTCCACTTTTTACTTGTTATATCAAGAGACTTTTGAACAGATTTAATATCCAAATTCAATTATTATTACTCTTATAACTTATAAAACCCCGCGTTTAAACGTATTCTAAATAATATAAGAATTAATACTCAGATGTCTACAATACATATAAAGATAAAGTCCATGTGGACCGGATTGTCATCGTCACCATCATCTTTGTATTTGACAACTTCCAAAGATCCCACCAGCGCAATCATCGTAATGGCCATCTCGCTATTAATATGAACAAGGTATCACGAATATATGAAAATACAATTATGAACCAATCAATCATCAGCCTCAGCTTTGTCGTGACAGTTAACAACAGCGGTACCTCTGATTAGAGGGTACAAGGGGTTTTAATACCATAAATGCTAACAAATGCTAGCGAGGATATCAGTAGTCAAGAGTCAAGAGGAGAATTTAGATTATGATGACAACTGCAACAACTACATCTGCAGCCCTAAGACGAAAGGGAAAGCATGCGTCGTCAACACAAAACCGCAGAATGGTATGGGAGGGTGTTATTTGGCCGTTGATTTTGGAAGTTAACAGACCATATTTCACTTTGGATGAATACCACTCCAAACGAGACAACTTTTGTTCAACCAACAATATCCCCCAGCCAAAAGTTGCAGGCGGATTCGTTTCACTGTTAGTGAAAGGAATCCTTACCAGAGAGAAGAAGATTTATTCTGTTCATTACCGACTTATTCCATATATGCGAAAAAAGGTAAATTTAGAGTATGGTCTTGTAATGAGAGAGATTAATACGAAGCGGTAAAATCAAATAACAGTTATTTGTGAGTTCTATTGTAGCCCGTGCGTGGTGTGTGTGTATGCATTTATGTATATAGATGTCAGCCCTTGAACGAAAGGCTGCGTCAGAGGTGTATGCATCCATTCATTCACTCATTCATTCATGCATGCATGCATGTTACGAAGCCCGGTCGAATCTTATTGTTAGGAGTTAAGAATAAGATGCCGAATCTAGCGGCCAATCTCCAAGGTATGCTTGTTGGGCTAGGGATTTCAGGCTCTGGATCTCTATAAAAGAGAAAAGAAACCTGGAGACAGCAGTTCGAATCTGCTCCGGGCTACTTTCGTTTTTTTCGTTATTTTGTTTAAATTTCAATTTCAGATTCTACCGCTAACACTCTCTATTTTTGTAATATCCACCTTATTTTGTTAAATACCTTTTTGTTTATTTTTATATGATGGGACCTGCCTTTTGGATTTCTTTGGGCACCTTGCCAAATTTTTCAAAGTTCTTGACAAATAGTCTCGCTAGTTTCCTTGCAGATGAATCATATTTCCTCTTATCAGACCACGTATTACGTGGTTCGAGAATTTCTAATGGCACTCCAGGGCAAGTTACAGGTATTTCTAAGTTAAATATTCCATCATTGTAAAATTCTATATTCGCCAAACCGTCAGTTAACGCAGCCCTGACCATGGCCCTTGTATATGTCAAATTTATTCTCTTTCCTACGCCATAAGGCCCCCCTGACCAGCCTGTATTTACCAAGTACACTTTTGTGTGGTGTTGGTCAATTTTTCGACCAAGCATGTCAGCATATATTTTGGCATGCAAGGGCATAAATGGTGCACCAAAGCATTGAGAAAAAGTCTCTTTTGGTTCGGTTATTCCCCTCTCCGTTCCAGCCAACTTGCTTGTATAACCAGACATAAAGTGATACATTGCAGCCTCTTTACTCAATCGTGAAATCGGTGGCATCACACCAAAGGCATCAGCAGTCAAAAAAATGATAACCTTTGGATGGTCCGCGACACTAGGAATAATTGAGCCTGGGATAAAATCAAGAGGATATACAGCACGAGTATTTTCTGTAAACGATTCATCAGAAAAGTCTGGATCTCGTGTTGCATTTTTGATTACAACGTTTTCCATAACGGTGCCGAATCTTATTGCATTCCAAATTTGGGGTTCATTTTCCTTTTTCAGATTGATGCACTTGGCATAGCATCCACCTTCGAAATTGAAAATACTACTATCGGACCAACCATGTTCATCGTCACCCACAAGTCTTCGTTCAGGGTCCGCGGAAAGCGTAGTTTTTCCAGTACCAGATAAACCAAAAAATAGTGCACTATTGCCGTCCTTACCGACATTGGCGGAGCAATGCATAGGAAAAACATCTTTTTGCGGCAAAAGGTAGTTTAGTGCAGAAAAAATCGCCTTTTTTATTTCTCCTGCATAAGAAGTTGAACCGATTAGAATAATCCTCTTTTTAAAGTTCAAAATGATAAAAGTCTCAGTCCTTGTGCCTTCCGATTCTGGTATAGCGCCAAAATCATTTACAGATAATAGAGTAAATTCTGGTTCGTGATTTTTGAGCTCCTTCTGAGTTGGGCGTATAAAAATTTGGTTTGCAAAAAGACTATGCCAAGCCTTATCAGTAATAACTCTTATAGCCAATCTCGTGTCAAGGCATGCACCAACAAAACCGTCAAAAATATAAAACTCTTTGCCCTGCACATTTTTTTTCATTCTACTAAAAATCTTTTCAAAATTATTCTCAGAAATTGGATGGTTTATTTTTCCCCAGTCTATTTTATTATGTGTTGTCTCATCGTCTACAATGTAACGATCATCTGGCGACCTTCCGGTAAATTTCCCTGTTTTAACGGAAAGAGCACCTGTAGAGGAAAGCGTACCTTCTCCTCTCTGGACGGCAATCTCTATTAGCTGAGGTACAGATAAATTTCTCATTACCTTGCCAAGTCTGATATCCATCTCCTCAAGTTGCGACATACATCTTGTCGGTGCTGCTTTAGTATTGTCATTCATTGCGCTATCGCCGTCATTATCAACACTACCATCACAGATCTGCCTAAATAGAAATTAAATGTATATTTAATTGATTTCGTATCATTATATAGAAATCTGTTCTAAACAAGCCAATGAGGTTAAATAAGTGCACTTGCATAATGAATTACCTAACGATTACTCTTGGAAAATCCGTGTTAGGTTATGCTTTGTCATCAGATAATTATTCTAAATGATGAACTAATAACAATATTTTCTATCTAATATAATTTTTTTAAAGTTCATGGGCTGTTCAAATTCAACTTCTAGCCTTAATCAAGGTGGACAAGTCAAGATTAAAGAATGTCTTTAGAATCCCGATATATGTGATCACTGGGGGTGGAATTCCATCTTCGCATGCTACATCTGAGTTCCATGCGTTAGTCCATATAATCAGGCTATGCAGTATATTTAGGAATCTACGATGTTTGCCTGGAACAACTTCTAATGCATCGATATATTTTTCAGATAGCAGCCACGAAGCAGTAAAATCAATACAATCGGTCCCATAAATTGCCTTAATTTGTTCAGATAAGTTTTCAGCGTACCTAAACGGCTTTTTGCATACAAAGAATGGAAATTGAGCTTTGGCAGGCATCATTAGTTCTAAGGGCGACCATATTGTTATAACTCGTGCCCCATCAGTTAACTCCTTTTCAAACCGCTTAATCATTTGATGAATAACCTTTGGATCTGTGAACCAAAATAGTAATACAGTAGCATCAGAAATTGATGCTTTTCTTATATCTTGATTGGTTATGCGAGCATTATTTACACCGGTTATTTTGTTGCGTGCATTACTGGCTAATGACTTCTTGACCTCTACACCAACTGATCTCTTAACATTGAATTCTTTGGCTGCTATTCTTATAGTATTGTTCGTGCCACAACCTAGATGATAGAAAACGTCTGTTTTCCGCAATCGAGCGAATTTAAATAGCTTTCTGATCACATTGTCAGGCAAAGATATGTCTTCACCCTTCACGACTGATTGAGGTAATGATGAAAGGAAATGTTGTATCCTCAAGAGATACAGTTCAAGTCGGTATAAGGTAATTTCTTTGTATATATGGAGTGAATCAACAGGCAATATCCAGTAATTATTTCAAATGTCGTAAGCCATGTAGTTTTATATGGCTTACATAGTTCGGCCACTAGTTCACAAGGGAATAAGTATCTATAGTTAGTAATACTGCCAACACACAGCTTTTGGTCCTGACTCTATAGGAAGAAGCATCTTGCGAAGGTTTTTGACGCTATTCGTAGAATAGAAGAGGTTAATGCTATACTAGCTGCAATGGGCACCTAGATTGAGACTAGTAACTTCGAAACATATTGAAAGTCATAACTGCAGCTCATCATTAGCCTACGAAAGGTTCAGTTAACTACAATTAGAATGAATGAAAGGTTAGATGAGCTACATCTACAACTTAGACGATAAAGTACGATCGGTTCAGCTTAATTCGACTTAAAGACAATTCATCAATTCGTTTGCGTATATATTCATGTATTTTTTGTATTCACGCGTATATATTCAACTTCAGAAAAGGGGGATTTATCATTCATCCTTCTTTTTTCCTAACCCCATTTTCTGTTGTGTGAAACACCGCGAACTCAGGGCTTTCCCTGAACGTTCAGCGTACAGAACAGGTAAATACAATTGCCAACTCTCATATATTAGGAATAGGGTTAATTCTTCTAAATAGAAGATTAGAAGAAAACTATTGCTTAAACTTCTTAAGTATTCGCGTAGTATCTTTGTAGTACTATATATTTTGTCGATAGTTAAGTTTGGTTTTTCAGACCCGAATCTGATAACCAATGTTACACCTCCACGTAAACAGTATCATTCTCTACGGTAACCTTGTATGATTCTAGGTTCTTTAGGTTCTGGGGAAACCAAACTAGGTTTCCAGTAGTAACATCCCATTTAGCGCCATGCCAGGGGCAAGTCAGCTCTTTTCTAACAAGTTCACCTTCATGCAGTTCTGCTCCTGCATGATTACATATGTTATTTATTGCATAATAGCTGCCATCTACATTAGCAACCAATATCTCCTTACCCCCAGCAGTTACGTGACTCATTTTACCCTGTGAAATATCAGTAGTCTTTCCGACAATGGTTTTGGCCATAACACGTATATACAGATAAAAATGCCATATTTAACTTTCATTGCTTCAGGAATTTATTAAGGAAAGGAATAGTGTAGGGACTTGTTTTGCTAAAAGCAACTTTATAGATTTGCTTCTTTGACACCCTATAATCTGTTCGAAATCTAAATTAAAAAAATATAAATAAAGAATAATTTTCCCTCCCCGAGGCCTAGCATAAGGGAATTTATTATACATTCTATAATACACAGTTAGAAGGAATTTCAGATATGGATGCCTATTTTGCAAAAGTATCGGGCAATTCCTTCGATTTTTGTGATAAAGAGTCATTACATATAGGAATTGATGATACCGATAGCCGTTTGGGGAGGTGTACTACTCACCTAGCATTTAAGATCGCAGGATATATTCTCAAAACAACTAATGCAGATTTCATAGATTATCCATTGTTGATTAGGTTAAACCCAAACATCCCTTGGAAAACTAGGGGCAATGCAGCAGTGTGTATTAGAATAAGATCAGATACTAAAAACCAAGAGAGGATTATTGATTTTATAAAACAATATATGGAAACCAATACTGCAGTAGGCTCGGGTGCAAATCCTGGTGTCGTCTTTTTTAGAGAAAGGGAGCTGCCGAATGCTCTAATAGAATTTAGTAAAAATGCAATGTGTGATATTATCAGCAAAAGAGATGCGATTATTCTCGCAGAAAAATACAACATTGAGTATTTTATGTTAGGAAATGGTCGCGGGATTATCGGGTCTCTTGCTGCAATTGGGTGTTTGTTGGATGGAGACTATACCTTTGAAGCTATTGCATACAGAAGACCGGAAAACTTTGGAACTGTAAGAACGGTAGATTACAATAAGGTAATTGAATATAGCAAAAAAACCTTTCCTTATACATATAATAACTTCGACTTCGCCAATAGGCGTATACTAATTACTCCACACGGTCCAGACCCCGTATTCTGCGGGATTAGAGGCGAGAGTGCTCATGTCGTCACTTCATCATTACAATCACTTGATATTAAGGAAAGACTGGAAGGCTGCATGGTGTTCCGTTCCAACCAGGGTACTAATATGCACCTGCAAAATGAAATCAAATTGCCGGAAGCCAAATCCTTCACTTCGGGCCATCTCCGGTGCAAGGTAAGCATTAAACCGCAGATAATCCGGGGAGGGCATTCGCTTTTCGCGGTGGAAAATAAAGATGGCTTCACCTTTCCTGCTGCTGTTTATGAGCCAACAGGTATCGCGAATATTGCCTCACTTCTTGCCGTAGGGGATATTATTGAGATAGGCTGCGGCATAAGAAGAGCTTCTTCAAAGCATCCTAAGATTTTAAATGTGGAATATTTCCTGGTGTTGGAATTAGCCGAAATTATTGAAATGCGTAACCCATTATGCAGAAATTGCTCAAAGAGGATGAAATCAGAAGGTAAAGACAAAGGTTTTCAATGCAAGAGATGCAAACTAAGAGAACCATATACAATACAAAAAGCCAATATCCATTTACCTAGGAAAATACAGGTTGGACTCTACATTCCAACACCAAAGGCGCATAGGCATTTAACCAAGCCATTACATAGATATGGACTAGAAAAAGCGTCAACCGACTATAATAAGAACTTGCCAATACGGGGAAACTGGTTTTTCTCCTTCTAAGATCTGATCAGTGTATACCTGTAACGCGGGGCACAGATATTGGGAGGTATTTATTATAAGTTAGTTACTAGCGGGGGGTTGATTTGAACTTACGTCCATCACTGCTTATAAGCAGTAATGAAAACCGCTCTGCGGGTTATGAGCCCACCGGGATTACCTAACCTCTCCTTTAGAGATCTGGCTTCCCCACCCCGCTAAGAACAGTTTTCTCAGAAGGATGATATATACTTAACAAAATTCATTGTTAACAAAGCTTGGTAGAAGTGCAACTTGTTAGCAATATAAAAATATTCTTGAATTTTGATTTAGAAAAGCAACATCTCGATTTAATACGGTATGCGGGAGGTGGGATTCGAACCCACGAACCTCTAGAGGATGAGGTGTCCCAGTCAAACCAGAAGTAGCCCATTATGCTACCAAAAGAACATCTGAGCATCGTGATGATACGCAGTTTCTTTCTTTCTTTCTCGCCATCAATCTCACGCCGTTGACCAGGCTTGGCGACTCCCGCAGTGGTTTGCTATTGTATTTAACTACATATAATGGCTTTTAAGGAAGGATGCTAGAACATTTGTCAGCCCACTAAACATAGCTCCGCTGAAAATTGGGCAGCCTTTATTGTGCTTTTAATATCCCATACGGCAACAGGCATGGGAATCTTATACAGAAAACTTCTTGTTTCTCAGTAATACCTGCTTAGGCTACAAGATTTAGCTCGACTTCATGGTTCAAATACGAATCTTATTATTCCTCACGTAGTCGTAACCCTACCATTTTTAAGATCCCTTCTGGCTCCTTGTCGTCTTTCTTCCTCGATCCCACCAACGAGTGAAAGAAAGACGTCGTCCAATGTAATAGGAGACACGGTAAATGAAAGGTTTTTTTTAATAGCCAATTCGGTGACCTCTTTGACAGCCGACTCATATGTGAATATACGTATTGTGTTAGTCCCTGAGTCTACTACTGATCCATATGATTTGAATAATTCTGTATCCATGTTATCTCTCGAAATATCTATTCTCGTGTTCTCGGGTATAATCCTACGGAGTTCCTTTATTGTTCCTTTTGCTATTATTTGTCCGTTATCAATTATTACAATATTGTCTGAAAGCACCTCGGCTTCATCCATATAATGGGTAGTGAGTAAAATTGACTTGCCTTTCTTCTTCCAGTCCTTTATTGCAGACCAGACTTGCCGTCTAGAAACAGGGTCCAGTCCTATAGTAGGCTCGTCCAAAAATAATAGTTGGGCATCGACGGACATTGCCATGGCTACAAGAACTTTTTGTTTCATTCCCCCTGATAAGTTCATAGCAGGCATATCCCTTGCATCATATAGATCGAGCTTTTCTAGAATTTTTTCTGTTTTTTCCTTTGCTACTTGCTTATTTTCTCCTCTAATTTGCAACCAGTTATATACGTGATCCCAGGGGGTCAGAGCTCGCAGTGGTCTACCTTCCTGTGGCACTATAGAAACAATTTTTCTTACCTTGTCTGCTTCTTTTATCACATCATATCCCAACACTTGGATCCTGCCTCTAGTAGGCATCAATTGAGTAGCACAGATTCGTACAAGGGTTGTCTTGCCGGCCCCGTTCCTTCCGAGAAGTGTGTAAATCTGTCCGCTTTCCGCACTTAATGATACATTACTGAGCGCGGTTTGATTTAGGCCCTTGTACCTTTTCGAAACACCTTCAGCAAATATTGCCAGCATTATATTTTATACATATATCCTACACTCTTACAATAAAAAGTATGACGATACTATCAAGAAGACAATATAAAATGCTCAACTGTAGAGACTCCTTATTTTTCACTTGGAATAGAGTCTCAAAATAAGAAAATTAGATGAAATAAATGACTGTAAAACCATTTTTGCCGCACACAAGTGGTTAGAATATTGATACTCATGCATGATTAATTATCTTATTACTCTTTATTGACTCATCACTTAGTGTGAGATCACATTAAGAAAATATAATACAAACACAAATTTCAAGAAGCAAAGATAAACAGCATCTTATTTACTTCTCCCCACTTACTGTTATCAATAGGTCATAAATAATTTAAAACTGAAATCTATTCGAAAGATGAGAGCAACGTTATTTCTGAGCATACTTGTCACCTTTTTTGCTATCTTCACAATATTGTGTTTTACATACTCGATCTATTATTCAAGTGAAAATCGATTCGCTTTAGCTCAACAAGCTACAAACAGTACGCAGCAGCCCTCTAATGGCACACAACATCAGTTAATTATACCCATGGGCGTAAAAATCGATTATCCTGTCGCAAACCAAAAAGTGCCAGTGGGAAGACTCAACATTTCAGGAAGCTCTAGCGATACGGCTTCAATAGACTGTGGCGTTTACGTGGATGTAAACGATATCAAGCCTTTCCAGCGGGCTACTGCTACTGGACCTAGAGGACAAAATGATTATTCCAATTGGACTTTTACATATACCGAGAAGTATAAACTGATAACAGAAGGCACAAACGAACTGACAGCAAAATTATCGTGCAACAGAAACGATACAATGAATAACACCAGCTCAAGTAATATTACAAACAGTAAATCCAAGTGGTATAGTATCAATCTTACAGGAGTAGCGGTTCAGGAGCCTGTTGATAAAGCTCAAACCCAGTCTTCAGATAATACTCAGGAACAAAAGATTGCCATTTTGAATAATAAAAAATTAAATGTCTCTACACAAGAAGGTGCCAAGTCTGAAGAAGATATTGCCCCTGAGATAGACTCTACTACGGAATCGGATAGTTTGAATTCGCCTGCAGAAGTGCTGGAAGAGATCAGCTCTACTCCAGACTCGACACCATCTACTGACACCATGACAGAAGATTATCTAACGTATAAGAAAGAGCGGTTAGAGGGAGAAGAGTCAGGACAAGAAGTGATGTACCCTTTGCAGATATTTGAATTGCCAAATGAGGATGAAGTCGGGGCACAACTAATGGAAGATTTCCAAGATGTCGATTCTGAAGACGATGATAAGTCTCTAGCCCATCAAGATGATCTTGAACCAGAAATACAGGCTGAACCAGAAGAGCAAACAGAATTGCAACCACCTTTGCAATTCTTTGATACGGATAACCAGAAACAAGAAACTGACGAGGACAATGAGCAAGTAGTTCAACCTGATAACAATGCAATACAGTCCACTGAAGATATATACGCTATGATAACAGGTGATTCAGACGAGGACAACAATCTAGAAGATATAGAGAAAAGTACTCAGGAACGAGGTGCAGAAGATGTAATTGCGAAGGAAATTCCCCTCGTTCAATCTTATACAAGGGACATCCAGAGCACTTTCGAATAAAATCAATTAAAATAATAGCCGCCATAGAAACTTGTGTACGGAATATCTACCTTGTATATAATAAACAAACTAACAAAGATTAAACACTGGTCTTTATACTTGCTTCAGCTCAAATACCTTATTTGCTATTAGCCATTACTTTGGCTATTCAAATAGAGCTGGGCTTTTATTATTAAATTCCCTGGTAACCAAACAGATATTTACATAAGTCTGCACTTTGTATCAGAAGTATTGACACAATGTCAAATATGTAATTCATATTTTGGAGATCTTAAATGTGCTTATTGTCAAAGGGCTATATGTTCGTCATGTGTCAGCGATAACAAAACAAAATGCATAAAATGTAATGCAGTAAAAAGGCTTCCTTCAATTTTTCTTAAATCCAATATCCGGTATATAGTGTTGTTCGTTGCAATTTGGTTTTTCGTCTCAGGTCTATATCCTTTCCCTTATCTTCTAGCAATAGGAGTTCCCGTAGATTTTAGAATTATGCAACCAGTATTAATCGCAACAGGTCTGATGATGATACCCTTTGTGTTTATGATGTTTGCATGGAAGAAGCGGCCTCCACCAAGTTAAATGAGCTGGCATTGAATGAAATACAGTCAAGGGAAAGAAAATCAAGGTACAAAAAAAGCTTAGAATATCCGTTTGTAGTTGTCTCTTCTTCTTGTTCTTGTATATCCATTGCTTCTATTCTCTTGTCTAACTTCTGCCGTTGTAGGTGTCTATCTGTTCTGTCTTTTGAGTAACATACTTCAAAGCGTCTGATACTATGCCGGCATTAGTTGACATTTCGAGTATGAACCTGTAACAGTCGTTTGCGACAGCTCGCGCATGTCGGCACGGTTATCTGTTGCATATGTTGCATATATTCCCTACGCTTTAGAGTTTCCTGTTCTGAGTTTTTCATATGCATCTGGGTCATACTTAGGTATCCTGGCCTCCCGGGGTTTTCGACATATCCCTTGTTTTTGTGAGCCAAAACCAGTTAGGTAATATCCAAGTCTCGCTCCACTCAGAGCCGCATGTCTCACAACTTACAAACTGGATCTGTTTCCCTTCCGATGTGCTACGTCTTTCAAAAGTCAAACTATGTGAATTACATCTAGGATCAGGCCTCATTTATCCTCGCTAATATTATTGTACTTGTTGCATATTTGCAATGTTATGAAATCAACACTGAGATCTATCAGAACCTCTTTATCTTATCTTTCTATTGGAAGAATACTCTTCTTATGCATATATTCTCTATAATCTTGTTGGAAACTTTTCTTATGTAACAGTTTTGGAAAGGTTAGCTTTTGCAACCTCAAACCTCTGAGGATCTATTTCTATTTCTATTTCTATTTCTATGAACTTGCGTCTTAGGTTTAACGCCGCGGAGATGAAAACAACTTGCATATTGGACCCTTTTACCAACTTTTGGCTAGGCATTTTTCAAACTATCTATTTGCCGCAAACTATCGAGCAAGAGCAGTTGCATGTCGACATTATAATATTCATTGAAATTAGTTTAGTTTCTGATTTGACCCTCGTCTTGGATTATTTAGTGGCAGTAATCTCCTATCCTAATTTTATCTGTCTTCGTATGTACAACTTTTTTAATTTGGATAACGCAAAAACAAGTACTACAACAGCTATTATAGCCATAAATGCCTGAATGAGAGAAATAATCAACCTGTCATAAGGGTCACCGAAGAAGACGAGGTGAATAGGAGCAACAAAAACTATTAAAAAAACACAAACTGCCAGCACCATTGCCCATGTGAGTAAGATAAATAACATTAGGGATAGTAGTGGCGTGCTAGTGCAGCTCCTGAAAGAGGTATTGGATGAGGATTGATATAAAGGACAACACTGCTGAAAATGCAGCCAGGACGAATATCTGGTGCACTATCTTGGTCTCTGAAAGCGGACCCCCTGTGAGGATGAGTCTCAATAGGGTTATAGGAGCACTTGAGTCAGATGACGCAGCCAACTTGAAATCTTCTGTCAATACTGTAGGCCGGGATTTGACCTGTCTGTGTTCAACAATTCTCTTGACGCTAGAGAGGAATAGAAAGGAGTTCATAACCGCAGGGAGCAGGGCTATAACTCCTATGATCTCTGAGTTACCGGCTATAGCAACTGACCCATACATTGCTCCCAGCAATAATGTGCCTGAATCCCCTGGAAATATTCTACTCGGGTTTTTGTGATATTTATAGAATGCAAGTGTTACGAAAAATAGAGGCATGGCGGCTATGAAGATTATATTATCACCAAAGATTGCAATACTGGATAACAGCGGTATAGAGGCGATAATGACAAATCCGCTAACAGCACCATTTAAGACGTCTATCGAATTGATGGTATTTCCAACAATCGGAAGGATGATTATTATGAGTGGGATATATAGAAGCGGAACATAAGCAGTGCCAAAAATCAGATTTAGATAATTGTCATGAGCTCCCAGTACCAACAGAGGGAGCGCAGCTACTAACAGAGCAGCAGGCTTAAACCATCCTGGCATCACCTTCTTGTCATCGATATATCCAATTACAAAAGCAATCATGGAAGTTAACATAATAGCAAGTACTTTTAAATCCCCGGTAAGTACATACAGAATAATTTCAGCCATACTTATTCCTGCAGCCATCGCAGGACCAGCAGGCCTAGGTACACTTGGTCTTTCAGCTTTGTGATAATCCTGTACTAGCTCGCCTTTGATAGTCAAAACCTTGATTAGACGAGGAGTCAATATTAATACGCAAAAAAAAGAAACTAACGATACAATTATACTGTACAGTACAATATCATTCAGAAAATTCAGATTGAGCATTCCTTTTCATCATTTGTAATAAAAAACAGTCGCTTGTTCTATACTAATTTTTGTTTTGCATCTGTTCTTTTATCGTTTTTGCAATCGTCGGCCCTATATTTGAAACAACGGAAAGGTGTGCTTCGGATGCATTTGCGATCTTAGAAAGGTCCGTGAAACCAGCCTCATACAATGACCTAGCTCTAACTCTACCAATCCCCTTTAATCTGATAAGCGCCAATAGTTCCTCCTTTACACCATACTTTATGCGAAGACGAAGTCGATGGATCTCTATAAGTAAATCGCTGCGCCTCATTATTTTTGCGACCTCGTACAAGGAATATGTTAACCACTCAGCTACCTCGACTATTCTGTGCATATCCCCAGGTTCTATCCCAATCATGTCGCTTAGTACTTTATCTGTCGATTCGTTGATCCATTTGTGGAGAGCCCAGAAACTACGCGAGCATTCATACTCATTTATTGGACGGATTTGCTCATTTCTATGCTGCTCTATGTCGCTGCAAAATTCTTCGATATCCTTTTTTCTTAACGCAAACTTGGGGTAAAAGTCTGGACTATCGGTTATTAGATGCAAAAAACCAAGTGTGTGGCTACAATTGTTTTTATCATTATTATCTCTATCAGAATATTCGCTATCTTTATGGCAGTCATGAGCTGAGAATGCACTTTCATGTTCGCTACTGTCACCACTACCAACAATGGCCGTTCTCTTGTCGCCTCTAATCTTGTTTTCTATTGATTCCACCACATTCCTAAATTCTACACCTGTTGATGGATCAATGTAAAGCAAGGAGATCTGTTTCCCAAATTCTGTTGAAATATACCTATTATTCCTTGACTTAGTGAGGGACTGTCTTTCAAGGTAACTTATCGCCGAATCAAGCCTGGACATTATACTTGCCTTGCTCTTACTCTGAGCAAGTAAAGTGCTTCCGAACAAATCATAAATTTCAGATTTCTTAATACCGGGCAGAGTGGAAATAGTGCTTAGAACATGGATTCGTATTGAGCGATCGTTTGTTAGTTGCGAGCAGATAGGCTCAGGAGTACCAAGAATATAGTGATCGTAAATCTCCTCTGCATTGACTCTTGCGTCAGCAATGATTATTGCTTCGCCAAAGGTATCATAACTTGGTCTTCCTGCACGGCCACAAATCTGTTTGTATTCCAAGACACTAATAGGCATATTACCTCCATATTCTGAATCGTATCGAAAAACACTGGCAAGAATTACTCGTCTGGCCGGTAGATTAACGCCTGCGGCCAATGTGGGAGTTGTGGTTAGTAATTTAATTACACCCGCTTTGAATGACTTTTCAACTAAATTTCGTGTTAAAACTCCTAAACCTGCGTGATGAAAACCAACACCCTTTGATACCAAATCTGACAAAATCCTTGTTATTGCAATGTCTTCTCCCTTTTCCAAAATCTCTAAGGCTACATTGGCAGCTGATTTTCTTGCTATGGTGTCAAGTTTCTTATACACAACTTGGGCAGCTTTTTGAGCCAATGAAATCGTACGTTTCCGAGTTTCGCCAAAAATCATCGCTTGGCCACCGTCTTCAATGCATTCCATGGCTACATCTATTGCTGCAGTTGAAGTATTCCAAGCAGATGAAGATAATTTTTTGGACACTTTATCAGCATCATTAAGGCGAAGCGACCCGTGTTCATACACGCCTTCTACTAATCTTGTTGGTCTCCAATTGCTATCTATGAGCTCACAATCAAGCCACCTTGCTATTTCACTAGAATTCTCTATGGTTGCACTCAAGGCCAAAACCTGTGCCTGAGAGTACATTTTGCGTATTTTGGTTAACATCATCTCAAGAGTCGGACCCCTCTCTCGTTCACCTATCAAATGAACTTCATCAGCCACAAAAAGTCCAACTTCATGGATCCACTCACTACGATGCCGTATCAGGGAATCCATTTTTTCATTTGTTAACACTATAACATCAGCCTGGGCCAATTCTCGCCCAGCAGAACTATAATCGCTGCTGGCAACCTTAACTTTAATTTCCCTCTCAAAAAGATCTAATTCTTCAAAAATGCGAAAGTCTTGAAATTTTTCTGTAGTCAGGGCACGTAATGGAGTAAGATAAACAACCTTCAAGCCTTTCTTTAGAATGTTCATTGCGGCAATTAATGCAATCATTGTCTTTCCACTAGCAGTGGGGGTTGTAATAAGCAAATTTCTTCCATCCAAAAGGCCTTTAGATAATGCCTGCTCCTGAGGTGGATATAGGGACAAGTATCCGAAGTGTTCGAGGAGTGGCCTAATCCTTGGATCGACTAGCGCTGGTTTTTTATTCATACATCGAAACTAAAAGCAAGACCACTTTTTCTGCTTATTAATTTATGTAAATGAGCGGTAACAGCTAGATAAAGGGATGGTCAACTAATTTAAGGGCATTCTAGTCAGTAAAGGCAATCAAATGTTAGAACCTAGTTCCGTGGTTCTCTAAACCACCGATATCAAATATTATTATTTTAGCAATAATATTCGAGGTATTGTGCAGAGTCCTCAAATATCCCTCAAGTTGAAAGAAAACTAGTTGTCTTAAATTCTATTAAGGATCCTATTGTTCGGTTGGGACTTTTAGTGATTTGGATAGCTTAATTTCCCTGATGTCACCCATATATTTTCGCAAGATATCG
>Ga0126304_10000437_pt1 | contig 16694 bp, 14 predicted proteins | sample Plot25_FD_92538 | JGI IMG/M metagenome (GOLD analysis project Ga0126304, IMG submission 92538) | Serpentine soil microbial communities from UC McLaughlin Reserve, CA, USA - Plot25 | ecosystem: Environmental > Terrestrial > Soil > Grasslands | place: USA: UC McLaughlin Reserve, Lake County... | reverse complement strand
TGAAAGAACATGAATACCAACGAATTGAACACCCTCGAAGTCATCGAAGACCTTAACGACACCGACCTTTTCGCCGACGAACTCGAAGACCACTACAGTCACGCCGTCGGCATCTCCACTCTCGGCTGTATCAGCACGATGTTGGTCTGTATCTGCACCTTCTCCACGGCTTGCACCGGCTTCGCCGACGAGCCCCTCCCCGGTGATGATACAGCGAGCTAAGCCACCCACACGGCTTTCCCTGTTGACCCCTGCGCGCCGTCTCGAGACGGCGCGCAGGGGTTTCAGCGTCTCTTACAACCCCACCGAGCGGTTCGGTTTTAAATTCTCAGCATCGCTGTCCGGTCCGCCGGCGGGATTCTCCCGTCGCAACTAGAACAGTGCGGTCACACCTCCGCGACCGCAACTATCAAACACTGCTGTTCTGCCGAACAGCTCTCGCGGACTATTTTGCGAAGGGTGTGAAGGAGAACACAGAGGGCTGATAGCCGCGGTTGCAGGCGTATCTGGAACTCATCGGTAGTGGGGCATTCTATATTGAACAAAGATGGGGAACTTTCGCTGTATGTGTGTGATAGAGCACAGACGGCTGCCGTGTCGAGTGATTAAATGACCCCGCGATCAAATGACCCCGCAACAGGATTATTGTTCGTCTTCCCCCCTGAATTTGCGTTTTTTTGACCCATTACTGCGGAGACTTTTCGATGAAGTCCGTTTGGATCTACGCGCCGGCGCCGCGTTGGGAGATTTGGTTCGACGCGCTCACGCCGTCGCTTGAGGAGGCCGGAATTGAGTGCCACAAACTGCCTTCGGAAGCCGGGCAGGGTGGCGTCTACGGACTCAAGCAGTTGTTAACGGAGACGAGCCGTTGGGCGAGCGGCATGCTCTGCCTCGTTGAGACGAACGACCCGCGGCTCTCCGACCTCAATCGAGCGTGCCGCGCGGCGTCTCTCCCATTGCTTCTCGTCAGCTCTTTCGATGCTTCATTGCAGGTCGGCCCCGGTGTGGTCTTCGGCACGTCGCCCTGCCTGGCCTGCTTCGAGAAGCATAACAAGTTTCTCCCACTCGACAAGGCTTCCGCTTCTACGCGCACGGAGACGGCCAATTCTTTCGCACCCCTACCCCCGCCGGATGGACAGTTGCTCGGAGAAATCATTGACTTCATCGCAGGGGCTCCCGCGAGTCTGCTGCGTCGCGGCTACGTCTTCCGCGCCGATTCAAATGAGGGCGGGACGCGGCGTTTTCGCGTTCTGAAGAATCCGACCTGCATGGTCTGTTCCGTCTTCGCCGAACATCCGACGGAGTCTACGCGGATTAACACTTGAAGCCCCGTCTTGCAAAAACAGACGCCCCTTCAACGGCCATCTCATTTAACGGACATTCACCAAATATGCGCCCGTCCTTCTACACGCCCAGCGAAATCATCGAGCGCGTCGCGCCGCTCGTCAGCAAACGCACGGGGATGATGGGGCCTTCCGTCGAGATACCGCTCACCGCCGGTAATACCGAAATTTGCGTTTACGGCGTCACGGTTCCGAATCTTCATTACCTCTCGAACGCACTCTCCATCGGCAGTGACGACGCCCAAATCTCCGGCACGGGCGCTTCCCTCCAACGCGAATTGGCGCAAGTTAAGGCGTACTGCGAGGCCGTCGAGCGTTACTGCAACATCGTCGTCGGGGCGAAGCCCATCGTCGTTGCCACGCGCGACGAGTTGGGCGACGACGCGGTGGATATGGAACTCTTCCCGCGCTGCTCCGACGAAGAGTACGCCAGCCAGCGTAACCTGACCGTGCCCCCGAGCAACAAGGCGAAGATGCGTTGGGTCGAGGGCTACTCGCTCATCGACGGTCGCCCGCGTTGGGTTCCGCTCGTCTCTGTCTATGTCGCCGCGCCCTTCGATTACCCCGGCGAGGTTTTCACTCTCCCCATCTCGACCGGCTGCGCGCTCGCCGCCAGCTACGAGCACGCGACCGTCTCCGGCATCTGCGAGGCTATCGAGCGCGACGCGCTGATGCTCGCGTGGTATCACCAGTTGCCTCTGCCGCGCCTCGACGTGTCGAGCTACACCGACCCTGAGTTTCTCGAAAGGATGAGACGCGTCGAGCGCGCGGGCGTCCAACAAATCTTCTTCGACGCGACGACCGACCTCGGCGTCGCCACCATCTACGCGCTCCAGATCGCGCCCAACTCGCCGCTCTACGCGCTCCTCATGGCGGCCACCCGGCTCAGGCCGACGGACGCGCTCAGCAAGGTCATAGACGAGGCGGCGGGCTCGCGCTTCGGGCTTGAGCAGAGCTTGCTGAAGCCTCTCACTTTCGACGTGAAGGATTTCCGAAACTTCCGTCGCTTGAGCGACGGCGCGCTTTTCTACGGCGACCCTACCAACTTCGGCGCTTTCGATTTTCTCTTCAGGGAGGAACGCGTTCGGAAGATCGAGAAGTTGCCTCTGCTTGAGACGGGCGACCCGGAGAGCAATCTCTCGCGCCTTATCGAAACCTTCCGCCGGCGTAACCTCGAACTGCTGGTCGTTGATTTGACTCTGCCGCAGGCGCGCGACATAGGGATGTACGTCGTCAAGGTTATCGCGCCGCAGTTGGTTCCCTTGTCGCCCGACTTCAACACGCGATTCACTGCCATGCCGCGCCTCTACGAAGCCCCCGCGCGGGTAGGCTACCCTGTGAAAGCCCCAAACGAGCTCAACCCCTGGCCGCAACCCTTTGCATAAACGACGACGCCCGTCACGGCGCAGCGGGCGAGACGGAAACTCGAAACATGAACAGGCTTCTGGAAACTCTCTTCGCAAAACATCAGGCGTGGGTCGAGAGACAAGACCGCGTGGAGAGAGAGCACGCCGAGTGGTCGCTCGAAACGCTGACGGCGGCGCGACTGCGGCGCTCGCGCGTCTTACTCATCGCGGGCGGCGCGGTCGGCTACCGCACGGCTTTGAACATGGCTCGCCTGCCGCTCGGACTACTGACGCTCTATCCTCTGACCGAGGCGGACGTTGAGCCCCTGACTCAGATCGTCAAGCAGCCGCAACACACCGCGAAGGAAGTGAACCGGACTCCGTCAGCTTTTCGCACGGATAATTTCGCGCTCTTCGCGGCCAGATACAGGCTCGTTGCCTTCGCCGTCGAGCGCCCGTACCCCGAAGCCTTCGAGAGCGCCAACGAGGCTTGCGTCCGCGTCGAGGCCGCCTGGACGAACGTGACGATGTGGGGCGCGGAGATAACGCTCGGCCCGACGGTTTTGCCCGGCACGACGGCCTGCTATCACTGCTATCTGCGTCGGCGGCTGTCGAACACCACGCGCTCCGAAGTCTGGCAGGCGCGCGAGCAGTTCCTACGCAACGACCCGTCGTTCGCCTTCAAGGGGCGCGTCACGCCGCTCGTCAACCTCGCTTCGGCCTTTCTGACGGCGGAGGTGAGTCGCTTTTTGACGGGTGCGCCCGCGCAGCTCGCGCTCGGTCACGAAGTCGTCTACGACGGCCTCTCGCAGACGCAGACACGGAGCTTCGTTATCCCGCTCGAAGGTTGTCGCGTCTGCGGGTGGCTTTGGCCGCAGGCGTCGGAGGCGGACGAGTCGTTCGTCAAAATGGTTCGGCGCGCGGCACTGTCGAGCGAGGAGACCGCATATGCTGGCCAATCCAGTTCTGGTTGAAGCCGCCACCGCCGACGAGCAGTTGCGTCTGCCGACGCATCCGCGTCTGTCGGAAGACTTCCTCAAGCTCTGGCACAACCTGCAAACGCTGGTCGTCCTCGGAGCCGCCGACGAAGTTGTGCTGCGCGGCAAGGCCGTCGGCGCGCTGCTGCCGCAACTGCTGCCGCTGCTCACGGGTCACCTCTCGGTCGAAGAGATAGCCGGTCGCATCCCCGGCATCCGGCCCTCGACGCTCAACCAAACCCTTCTGCTGCTCTACATGAACGGGCTGCTCGAAGAGGGTTTGGTGCAGGCCGGCAACCTCTCGCGCGAGATTGTTCGGGACTTCAACGAGCAACTGAAATTCTACAGTCGCTACGTCGATTTCACTCGCTCCTGCCGAAACCGCTTCGAGGTTCTGAGCCATCTACAGGCCGACTCCGTCGTCTTCGTCGGGCAGGGGCGTGCCGCTCGCCAGTTGTTGCGCGAAGTCGCATCGCTTGGCCTCGGTCGAGTTCTCCTCCTGCCTCTGGACGGCGCGAGTCACGGCTGGCAAGCACTCGGATTGAGCCAGCACACGCGCCTCGAAACGCTCGACGCCTCGCCCGACGTTTTAGAGGCGGGCGACGAGAAGGCACTCGCGTCGCTCGCTGAAAAACTTCCCGGTCAACAACTCATCCTGCTCGTTTCCGACGCGCCCGCCCTCAGCCTGACGCGAAGCCTCAACCGTCTGGCCGTCGAGCACGGCGTCGCCTTCATGCGCTGCCGCATCTCTTCGGAGACGGTCGAAGTCGGACACATATATGTGCCCGGTGAATCCGGCTGCTACGAGTGCGCGCACCACACGCAAGTGCTCGACCTCGACGCGCCCCTGGAATCATTATCAACATCTCCCGCGTCCGTGCCCGAAGACGAATGGCTCACGCCTGAAGAACAACTCGGCGCGAGCCACGCCGCGCTCCTCGTGCTCAGTTTCCTGAGCAGGCTGACGCCCACCGCCAGCGAGTTCACTTTCCACCGCCTGTCGCTCGACAATTTGGAGTTCGAGCGCCACGCCGTCTACCAGTTGCCCGGCTGTCCGGTCTGCTCGCGCCTGTCGAGCTACGACGTGGAGCGCGACTTACTCGTCGGCGCGAACCATTCGGAGAATTGGCCTGCGCTTTATCACTTCAACACCAACGACCGTAAATCCACGGTGATTCCCAAAGGGCATCAGCAACATTATTCGCCGAAGGTTCTGAAGCTCATGGAGGGCGCGTATAAGTCCTACGCCGGGGGCGCGCAGACCGACCTCAGCCCGTTGACGACCGACTGGCCGAAAGCACTCTCGCAACCTTACGCGGACATCGCGCTCGGCAATCCGCGCACGCCCCCACACCCTCGGGTGTCGAGCGAAGACATCTCCTGGCTTCTGCAAATCGCCGCCGGGCGGAGACTGGGCGACCCGCACATCGGCTGGCCGCCCGGACAGAGATTCACGCCCTCCGGCGGCGGCCTCGCCTCGCAGCAACTCTATCTCGTCAACTTCGCTGTGGAAGGATTAGAGCAGGGTTTGTACCATTTCAATCAGGTGCATGGAGTTTTGGAGAAGATGCCGGGCGAGCGTTTCGAGGAACAACTCGGACGTGCCGTGCCGGGGACGGAGGAGCTTTCGGGGAGAATCGCCGCCGCCGTTATCCAGACCGCCGCCTTCGGTCGGCTTGAATATAAGTACATCTTCAAGGCTTACCGATTCAGCATGTACGACAGCGGCGCGATGCTGCAAAGCCTGCACACGGTTAGTCAGGCGCTCGGACTGGAGTTGTGGCACTCGGCGCATTTCTACGACGACGAAGTGAGCGCGATGCTCGGTCTGCACACGGTCGCGGAGTTTCCCACGTACGTCGCATATCTTGCCGAACCGCGCGAGGCGGCGACCCCGTAGCCCCGAAAAGGAATGACGCACAATGCCTGAAAGTATCCTCGGTCGTGACGCGAATCCCGGTCTCCTGCTGCATGAATGGACGAAGAATTTTCGCGGCGGGCAGGTCTACGAATTGACCGACGATGGCGCGCGGCGCGCGGGCTCATGGGTCGAACGTCTCTTTCCGTCAGCGACCGGGAGCGAAGACTTTGCGCCGCAGTCGGAGACGGGCGACGACGTCTCTTCCACTTCGCGCCGCACCTGCCTCGAAACTTTCGCGCGCCGACTGAGCGTCCGCCGGTACGCCGACGCGCCTCTGATGCGCGACCAACTCGCGCGACTCCTCGCGCTCTGCTACCCGCGCGACGCGGGCGCGGCAAACGCATCGCGTCCGGCAGCAGCCGCGACGCCGAACAGCGGCCTTCGACGCGGGCTCGCGCCCGTCACAAGCTGCAAACTGTTCCCGCTCGTAGTCAACGTCGAGGGACTACAGAGCGACGCTTACATCTACGACGAAGAGCCGCGCCGCCTGCGCCGCCTGCGTCTGGGAAACCCGCTCCCGCTCATCGAGGAGAACTGTTTTCAGGCCGAGTTCACACACGCGCCCGTCCTCGTTCTGCTGGTCGGGTCTCTGGCCGAGAGCCTCTCGCGCTACGGAGACCGCGGCTATCGTTCAATGCTGATGGAGACCGGCCTGATGATTCAGAGGCTCTACCTCGCCGCCAGTTCTCTCGGCCTTGCCGGGTGCGTCACGGGCAGCCTCATTCAGCCGGGCTTCAACGAGTGGCTCGGCATAGATGGTTTTAACGGCACGGTGCTGCTGGCCTTCGCCGCAGGCCAACACCCCGCCGCCGCCAAGTCGGAAAATGTATAAACCTCTCGACATGGAACTCTACACCAAGCCCTCAACCACCGAGGCCGCGACTGGAGCAGAGACCGCGACCGACTCGAAGCTTGAGCGCAAGCCCAGGCGCATCGATCCCGTTCAGGTCACGGCCTTCAACTCGCAGGGGCGCAACCCTCGCTACGTCATCAAGAGCGAAGCGAAGGGAACTTTCATTCGCACAAACGTCGCGGGCGTCAAGCTGCTCAACATGCTCGACGGCGAACACACCCTCGCAGACCTCCAGCGCCACCTCTCCGAGCGACACAATCTAGAGTTGCCTACGGAGAAGGTCGAGCAGTTCATCGAACTGTGCGAGCGCAACCAACTGCTCGTTCCCGGCACCTGGACTGACGAGACGGCTGAACCGCCGAAGAAGCGCGGGCGGCGCTTCGGCTCCATCAAGTTCTACATCCATCTCGTCGGCGGCGACCGCTTCATAGACTTCATGATGCGGCGCCAACGCCTCTGGTATAACCCCGTCACCGCTGCCGCCGTGCTCGCGCTGATGATAGCGGGCGTCGTCTTCATGCTGCTCCCGACCAACGGGCCGAAGCTCGCCGCGCCGCTCTTCCAGATTCGTCCCGACGCCGACAACCTCTACCTAGCCTTACTGCCCGGCGTCTTTCTCTTCGAGATGTGCCTGCACGAGCTTTCGCACGGGCTCGCGTGCCGCGTCTTTGGCGCGAGGGCGGGCGGCTTCGGAGTGGGCTTACTCTACGGCATCCTCCCCGTCTTCTACACCGATACGACTGACGCTTACAGCGTTGACAGCAAGAACAAACGCGCTCTGATTTCGGCCTCCGGCCCGATGGTTGACCTGACCGTCCTCGGCATCTTCGCCGTGCTCTACTGGCTCTCGCCAGTGGACACGAAGCTGGCGCGCTTCGCGCTCGCTTACACGGCCTTTCCTCTCGCCTCGCTGCTCATCAACCTGAATCCTTTCATCATCCGGATGGACGGCTACTGGATTCTCACAGACCTTCTGGAGAAACCGAACCTGCGGCGCATCACGCGAGAATACCTGCGCGCTCAGTTAAAAAAACTCTTCGGGCGAGGCGACGACGCCGTGAGCCTCGGCGAGAAGATGCCAACCGACTGGCGCTGGCGCACGATTTATCTCGTCTACGGTCTCATCTCGTTCGTCTGGACGTTCATCTTTCTCTTTCTCTTTGCGAGGTCAATCATCATGGGGCTCATCCACGTCGCGCGTGTGGCGCTGCGCTGACGCGGGTGTTTGAAACGAGCGACATGCAAACTCTCAACGCCGACGCCGAATCAACGACGAACGATTTCGACCTGCGTAAAGCACGCTGGCAGCCTTCGCCTTACGCCCTCCTGCGCCTCGCCGGTAAACCCTTTGACGAACTCTCCCGACTCAAGTTTACAGAGACCGTCGGCCTCTTCGAGCACATCATCGCCGCGCGCACCTCGCTCGAACGAGAGAAGGCGGCATTGCTCGAACTGCTCTTTACCGAGATCGGCCGGCACGCGGGCGAGATGCGTAGCAAGCTCGTCGTCCTCAAGCGCAACGTCTTCAACGAACGACTGCCGCCCTCAAAGGAGCGAAGGACGCTGCGCGCCGACGTTGACACGCGCCTTCGCCCAGGTGTCGTCGGTTATTTCTGGAAGGTGCGTCTGCTCAAGCGTCTGCTCAAACGCGGGAGCGCGATCTTTGACAGAGAGGTCAACGAGAAGCGCGAACTGTTCCGGCAGTCGTGTGCCGATCTCGAATTTCAAAAGGCGATTCAGATTGCGAGTCCCGCGCTCTACAGCAGTCTCAACGAATACCTGCGCGTGAAGCCGACGGTATTGCGCGCGCGCGAGCGGCAGACCGAACTCGGCGTCTTTCAGTACTTCACGCGGATGACCGCCAAGACAAGCCCCTTCAGCCGCTTCGGGCCGGTCGTGCTGGGCAGCGTGGACTTCGAGGCCGAATGCGCTTTCGCTCTGCGACAGAGCGAGCCGGAGAAGCGCACGAACGCCAGCCTCAACCTCGGCGCCATCGCCTCGGTCGCGGCCTCGCTCGCACGCCCCCCCGGCGTCCAGCGACAGCTCCGCCCGCGCCTCAACGGCACGGCCTACCTCGACGGCGAAGAGATGGTTTTCTCTCGCCCCAGAAGCACATGGGACGAAACCGTCTCTTTCAATCAGGGCATCATCCGCCGGATTAAATATATTCCGACCATCCGTGGCATCGTCGAACTGCTCGTCGGGCACGAGCGCGACAATCTCACGCTCGCGGAGTTTACGTCCCTCTACCTTTCAATCATCGGAGCTAGCGGCGACGAGAGCCGCGAGAAGGTCGAGGTCTTTCTCAGAAGGCTCATCGAAGCGGGGCTCATCGTCAACGAGTTTAGACTGCGAAGCAATTCGTTCGAACGACTGCCGGTGCTGCGCGCAGAGTTCGAGCTCGTGGCCGAGACGGACGAGGCGCGCGTCGAGTTGTCGAAGCTCGAACGTCTCGAAGCCGCCAGCCGCGAATTCGAGACTGCGCAGACGCCGCGGCGGCAGCAACTCTTGATGGAGACGCGGCAGCTTTTGAATGACCTCGTGCGGCTGCGTCCGCCGATCGCCGCCGCGCAGGCCGAACTCTCCAACCCCTATAAGGAAGACACCGTCGTCGAAGGCGTGAGCTACACGTTCGGTCGCCCTTTCTTCGGCTCAGTGCTTGAGGAGATAAATCTCTTTCTCGACTGCGTGGCCGCGCGCGATCAGGGCGGCCACAGTTACGCCATGCTTCGTGATATGTTCGTCCAGAGGTATGGCGCGGGCGGACGCTGCGACAACCTCTTGCAGTTCGCGGCGGAGTACAGGGGACTTCTCACAAAGCTCCTCCGTCGCGCCGACGAATCGACACAGACAGACCCTCTGACCGAACGCTTCAACAAAACACAACGCAATATCGGCAGGTACGCTTACGTCCTTGGGAACAGTCCCGTCTCGGAAGACGACCCGCACGAGAGCCACATCACGCACGAGGCTTTGCGCGACCTGACGCGCTCATTCGGCGAGTCTTCGCTCGCCCCGCGTCCTTTCTCAATGTCGATGCACGTCCAGATTGCCGCCGAGGGCGAGGAGGCCGTCGAGCGCGGCGACTATCTCGTCGTCCTCAACTACTCTCTGCCGGGCTTCGGCCATTTCTTCTCGCGCTACTGCAACCTCTTCCCGAACGGCGGCGACGCGGGCGCGTCATCCCTCTTCGAGCAGATTAAGGCGGGCGGCCAGTGGTTGCTCGGACAGCTTCCGCGCGAATCCGAACTCGTCGAAGTCCTGTCGATTCTCGATAACAACGCGCAGGTTCATCCCTCCTTCACGCGCCGGCAAATCGTCCCGCCCGACGAGGTCAGCGACCTGCCCGAAGAACGACAGATTCCCATGCGCGCCCTGCACCTCACGCACGACTTGAAGAGCGACGAGCTGTTGCTCACCGCGCCGCGCGAAGGCAGCGAGGTTGAAGGCGGCAAAGCTGAAGGCGACGACGGGCAGCGCCAACTTCTGACGCCCCTCTATATGGGTTTCTTCCATCTCATCTCTCTGCCGATGTTGCATCGCCTGCTCGTCGAACTGACGCCAACCGCCTACCACATGGAGATGCTGCAACCCCGCGCCCTGCGACAGGGTGGCAGACCATTCAGTATCGAGGGCGATAAGCCGGAGCAGACGATTCGACGTTACCCGCGCCTGCGCATCGGTCGCTTCATCTTGCAGAGGGAAACCTGGGAAGTGCCCGCCGCCGCTCTGCCCGCGCGCGAGGCCGAAGACGAATTCACGCTCTTCCTCAACGCCTATTCGTGGGCGCGCCGCCTCTCGCTGCCGCGAGAGGTATTCGTGCGCGTGCGCCGGACGCACGTGCAAGCCTCCGAACTGCAAACGGGGCACAAGCCGTTGATGGTTGATTTCGAGAACTACTTTTCGTTGAAGATGCTCTTTCACCTGCTCAACGCCGGAAACGTCGAATCGCTTGAGGTCGAAGAGATGCTTCCCAATCCCCGACAGCTTTTTTGCGATGTCGGAGGAGAAAAGTACGCCGCCGAATTTCAGATCGAGTTTAACCGGGGGGTCGTAGCCGATGTCTAAACGATGGTTGAGCGCCAGACTCTATTACAGCCCTCTGGACATGCACACTCCGGGCGACTCGCAGTCGGAGACTATCCTTCTCGAATTCGTCGAGCCCTCCCTCCGGCACATGCGCGAGCAGGGGTGGGTCGAGTGGGCGACGTTCATACGCTTCGCCGAAGCCGGTTATCACGTCTACCTGACGGTCTACGGCGAAGAGAATGTCCTGAGCGGGCAGATTGACCCGTACATCCATCGCGGATTCAAACAGTTTCGCGCGGAGCACCCGGAGATAATGCAAGCGCCGATGATTCTTTCGCCGAACGCCGAGACGCTCAACCGCAAGTGGGGCAACCCGGCTGAGCCGAGAAAGTTGTTCGAGCCGGGCACGATCATCACCGGCATCCTGCCGGAAACGGTTGACCGCGAAGGCTATGAGTCGAGGGAAGCCTGGACGGCGCATCACCGACTCCACGCGGCGCTCTGCAGGCAGACGCTCAAGCTGCTCAGGCTCGCCCCCTCGCCACCGCTACGCAAGCAGTTCGTGCGTCTTCTGATGGACGACTTTCTCCGTCTGAGCGGGCTCGCCGTAACCGAACGTTACGGCGTTCTGCGACGACTCCAGCAAGGTTGGATAGACTACTTCGAGTTGACATCCGACCTGATTGAAAGGATAGAGCGGCTCTACAAACAGAAAGAAGACCGCTATCAGGAATTCTTCAGGCGCAAGCAGCAGCCGGAGGAGAGTCTCGCGCTGCTCCCCGCACAGCTTCAGCCCGTCTACGCCGAATGGCTCAAGATTCTGCGCGAACTCGGCCCCGACATCATCCGGAGGGCCGACGGCGGTCAGGTCACGACCTACGACGCCCAACGCATCATCGGCGTCTTTCACCTCACGCATAATCGTCTCAGCATCAAGCTCGAAGACGAAATCCTGACCGCGCACATTCTGGCTCAGTACTACGGCTCGCTCATCGAGCCGGAGAAGCGCGCGGAGATCGACGCCACCCTCGCGCAGAGGTCTCAGCCGCCCGCGCCATCCGACACTTCGACCGGAGAATAGCGCGCGATGAAGTGCTCGCATGATTCCCAATGGCTCTATCTCCAAATCTTTATTCAGGAGACGCTGGAGACGCCTTTTGAGAGAGACTTAATCATCAGGCTCGGCGACGAACTGATTACGCCACATGTCAGAGAGTGGGTCGAACATTGCCGCGCCCGCGGCTGGATGAGTCGCTTCTTCTTCATGCGCTTCGGCAATGAGGGGTATCACCTGCGCCTGCGCATCGAAGGCCGGCCTGAAGAACTTCAGTCGTCTGTCAAACCATACCTCGAAAAAGGTGTTGAAGTTTTTTTCAACACGCACCTGTCGTCGCTCGGACTGCCGGACGCCTCACTGTCGGCGAAAGATTTGTGGAGGATGGGACGCTTGCGGCAGGCCGTCTACGAGCCGGAGCAGGCCAAGTACGGCGGCGCTGCCGGAATGCCTCTGGCGGAGGAACATTTCGAGGTCTCAAGCGAAGTCACCTTCGATATTTTGGACGCTGAGCGCGAATCGGGCGTCAGGCGCTCGCAGTTCGTGCTCGAACTCATCTACATGCTGATTCGCGCCTTCAGCGACTCGCCTCTCGCACAGGCGTTCATCCTCAAAACCTACACGCACTACTGGGTTCCCCTCAAACGTTTGAGGCTTAACCCCTCCATGGCGCGGACGCTCGAATCCAACTACGAGCGGCAGCGTGCAGGCTTCCTACGACGCTTCGACGCGGGCGGGGCTGGGACGCTCGAACGCACTTGGCAGTCGAAGCCTCACAACCCTTTCCCGCGTTGGCGCGAGCACGTCTTCGAGCACGTCAAACGGCTCAAAACGCTCGAAGCCTCGGGAGGCGTCAGTGCCGCTCAGTTCGACGGCGACAACTTACAGCGCGGACTTCTGCCGGACGTGCCGGACATCGAGAGAGCGCCCGTCGTCTCCCTGTTGATGATAACCAATTACCTGCACATGCTCTGCAACCGTCTGGCTTTGCCACCTCTCTACGAAGTCCAGATGACGTACCTGCTGTATCGCTATCTCGAAGAGAAGTTCGATATCCGGAGCGGCTTGTATCCGGTTTTGCTTGAGCCCGAATCTTGAAGTCCCGGCGACGCGCGGCCATGAATTATCTAGAGGTTCTCAAACTCGCCCTCGGCTCCATCTGGGCCCACAAGCTTCGCTCGGCGCTGACGCTGCTCGGCCTGATCATCGGCGTCACGGCGGTGGTGGTCGTCGTCTCTCTGATTGAGGGCTTCAACGTCTACGTAGATGAGAAAATCGCGGGCATCGGCGCAAAATCATTCAGCGTCTATCGTTTCAACTTCCTCGAAGATTTCAAAGACACGGACACGATGGTCGCCGCGCAGCGCCGGAACAAATACCTGACGCTCGAAGAGTTTGAATACATACTCACGCGCTCGACATTGATAGACCAACTGGGCGTGCGCGCGAGCCCCACGTCGGCGCAGGTGAAGTACAGCGCGGAGATCGTCGAAGACGTTCCGGTGAGCGGCGCGACGGCGAACATCGCCGAGATAGAGAACATGGAGATTGCCGAGGGCAGATTCTTCAGCGACGTCGAGGACAAGACGACGAAGCGCGTAGCCTTCCTCGGGGCGGATGTCAACGACAAACTCTTCCCCGGCGGCCAGCCGCTCGACGCGGAGATAATCATCGCGGGGCTTCCCTACCGCGTCATCGGCGTCGCGGTGGTGCAGGGGAGCATCTTCGGCATCCCGCAGGACAACTTCGTCATCATCCCCTTAATGACCTACCGGAGAAGCTTCGGCCCCCTCATTCGCAACCGTGGTCTCTCCTTCTCCGCCACGGCGAGCTCCGACGAACTCTTCGACGATGCCGCGGAAGAGACGCGGCAACTGCTTCGCACATACCGCGGTCTGCGACCGGGCGATAAGGACAACTTCGGCATCATCACGCCAGACCTCATCACGGGATTGCGCGATAGAATCTTCGGCCCCATCTTCATCGTCGCCATCATCGTCCCCTCCATCGCGCTCGTTGTCGGCGGCATCGTGATTATGAACATCATGCTCGTCTCCGTCACGGAGCGCACCAAAGAGATAGGCATCCGCAAAGCCCTCGGGGCGCGGCACGCAGACATTCTCAGGCAATTTCTGATGGAGGCCGTCACGCTCTGCTGCATCGGCGGCGCGTTGGGCGTCCTGCTCGCATGGATAGCCGGACGAATCGTGACGGCGGTATTTTTCCCGACCTATCTCTCCGTCATTGCGATCATCGTGGCGGTCGCAATATCGAGCATGGTCGGTGTGATGTCTGGAATCGTCCCCGCATGGAAAGCTGCCCGCCTCGACCCTATCGAGGCGCTGCGGGCTGAGTAGACGGCGGTCAGGGCGTCGAGTGACGACGGCCTGACCGGCGCGGGCTCACACGGATGAGTTTATGAAGCTACTGCGGAGCGACATCCACGAGAATTTCCAGATGGCGGTATCCACGCTGCGCGCGCACATGCTGCGTTCGCTGCTGACGGTCATCGGCGTAGTCCTTGGGGTGTGGACGGTGATGGCGATAGCTTCGATCATCAGCGGCATCGACGTAGCCGTCAAGAAAGAGATTGAGTCTTGGGGCACGCGCACGATTATGATTACGAAACTCGACCCCAACATGGGCCACGCCCGCCCGACACGCGAAGAGCGCTTGCGTAAAGCATTGACCGACGACGACGCTATCGCCATCTCTCAACTGGTGTCGGTCGAACTCGCCGTCCCTATTCTCGACATCACAAATGATTTCTTCGGTCGTAAAATCATGGTCAAGCGCGAGGGCAGGGGTTCGGCGGCGGTGCAGTTGCAGGGCACGTTGCCGGAGTACGAAGGCGCGGGGACGAGGATTATCTCGGAGGGTCGCTACTTCACCACGTTTGAGAACAACCAGAGGCAGCAGGTCTGCATTATCGGTTCGAGCGTCGCCGACAGTTTCTTCCCTTTTGCGTCGCCGCTCAATCAGACGATAGAGATCGGCGGACAGGATTTTCGCATCATCGGAGTGCTCGAAAAGCGTGAACAGTTCGGCGGCGGCGACGGCAGCAACGATCAGAACAATATTGTTTTCGTCCCGTACGAGATGGCGCGCAAGATCAAGCCGAACGCAGACGACGTTTCCATCTTTGCCGTCGCGCGTCCGGGCATGATGGAGCGCGCGCAGGAGCAGATTACCGAACTCCTGCGCGTGCGAAGGGAAGTCGCCTTCCGCGAGCCGAACAATTTCGTCATGGCGACCGCCGAATCCAATCTCCAACACTTTCGCGCCATCACGGCGGGGGTGGCGATTGCGATGGTGGTCATATCAAGCGTCGGGCTGCTGGTCGGAGGCATCGGCGTGATGAATATCATGCTGGTCTCCGTCACGGAGAGAACGCGCGAGATAGGCATCCGCAAGGCCATCGGGGCGCGGCGGCGAGACATCCTCTGGCAGTTCCTCATCGAGGCGATGGCGCTCACGGGAGCGGGCGGGCTTGTGGGGCTGGCGCTCGGTTGGGCAACGACCTTTCTTATCAGCTTGTTTATTCCCTCCTACGTGCCTCTGTGGGCTCCTCTGGCGGGCTTCCTGGCGAGCGTCAGCATCGGTCTGGTTTTCGGTCTGTGGCCTGCATGGAAAGCAGCGCGCCTCAACCCCATCGAAGCCCTTCGCTACGAATAGCGGGTTATGGCGCAAACGCTACGATTATTCGACCATGTAGGCTGACGGTCATCCCCGGCGGAGGTGTTCACGCATGAAGCGACCGGCTTTCGGCGACGATGCTCTGTCCGCGTTGCACCGCAACAGGCCCTGGTTTTCTACCGTTCTTTAAAGAGTATCTGGTCTTCAGGGCTGAGCGAAATCGGATGGTAATGCGTGTTGACCTCTATACGATCTTTATTCTTCAGATACCACTCCTCAACCGCCGTAACATACCCCCGGTCATTGCTGAAGGTCGCGCGAGAGATCCCACAGAGATGACTCAAAGTCTCATACAGGGTGGCTCTCGCATCCTCGTTCGCGGCCTTTTTATAACTCTCAAACAGAATCAGTAGCGGGTCTGGAAGGTCGGAAAGCGCCAGGTAAAATTCGACGGCCCTCGCGCCGACGAACCGCGGGCATTTGATCGAGAGCAGGCGGGTCAGCATCTCCCTGTTTCGTTGCTCTATCCCTCTGACGGTGAATGCCTGTAACAAGGTCTGCTCATACTCGGATATCTCCGACGCGGCGTTCGGGTTAGCCAGCAGCCGCTCCATCTCTATTTGGACCTGCTCCTCCGGTAATTTATCTAGAAGCGTCGAGAGTAACTTGAGCCTTTCCGCCGGATAGTCTTTAGACATTTTATCCAGCTTGCCGGCCTGCACCGTCCATGTCTCCTTCAACTGGGCCGACGCAGCCATCGCCTCCTGTTTCCGAACAGGTGTCGCTTCCGTTCCGGCTTGCTGTGACTTGGTCGTACAACTAACGTTGACGATCAGTAGCAAAGACGCACAGAGATAAGAGAAGGACTTTGGCGGAAGCATGCTGATATTCCTCTTGCGGCCTCTTGACATGTCTTAAACGTGCGCAACGCTCCTATCCATTACAGCGGTGTTCATGCGGATGCGACCCGGTAGCCGCAGTGCTTGAACCAGCCGCGGATGTCTGACTTCGTAACCTGGCCGATGGCCGTGGCCAACGCCTTCTCCAACTCTTCGCGCGTGCGCGCCTTCGCCGCCCGTAAGAGAGTCTTGATCTTTGACCAGCACTGCTCGATCGGGCTGAAGTCGGGTGAGTAGGGCGCCAGCCATAAGACTTGAGCGCCGCGGCTCTCGGCCACTTCCTCGATGCGACTCGCCCGGTGCGCGCCCAGGTTGTCGAGCACTACCACGTCGCCGCGTCGCAACTGCGGCCTCAGCACCCGCTCTAAGTAGGCGTCGAAGCAGAGCGTATCGACCGCGCCCTCTACGGTGAGCGTCGCGACCAAGCCGCGGACGTAAGCGCGCGGGACGATAGTCACATGACGGCCTTACAATGGGCGCGGGAAAAAGGGCATGGTGATGTGGTAACTATGCTCACGGGAGCGGGGGCGAAGGAGTAAAGTTGCGGGTGGGGAGATGCCTGATATCAAGTTTGAAGTGCAACACTGACTAAGACTCGTTGAAGCATTCGAGCGGCGTCCTGAAGCCCAGCCGCTT
>Ga0126304_10000436_pt1 | contig 16707 bp, 12 predicted proteins | sample Plot25_FD_92538 | JGI IMG/M metagenome (GOLD analysis project Ga0126304, IMG submission 92538) | Serpentine soil microbial communities from UC McLaughlin Reserve, CA, USA - Plot25 | ecosystem: Environmental > Terrestrial > Soil > Grasslands | place: USA: UC McLaughlin Reserve, Lake County... | reverse complement strand
CTGGTCGACAGGCTGACTGGCTGCCGTCTCGCCTAAGGGTATGGGTCCGTCTCGTAGGTTCGTTTCGCGCTCGCCGGACGACACGCGTTCCGCACTTGCGCTCATTCGCGTTCAGACATCTTTAATGTCCATCATCGAACGGCAGTCGCTACCTCGACGTTTCCCAAGGACTCTGCGCAATCACGGTGATCGGGAAGGACACCGCGTCGCTCAGGGAGAGATCACCGTCACGATCCGCGGAGGCATCGATCTGAAGCCGGTACTGACCGGGCGCCACGGTAGCCGGAAGTGCGATCTCCGGCTCATCGCATGCTCCTCCGTTTCCGGACGCGACAACTTCGAGTCCGGAATAGAGTCTCCACGACGCTACGCAGCGCAACCTGTTGGAGACGCCGCTGACCCCGAGATTCAGACGAGTCGATCGAGCTGCCGGGAATGCCTTGGGGGGGCCGGCGAGGCGGACCCGGATCGGGCCTGCCCAGCGTAGGGATCCGGAGTCATCGACAACGACCGGCGCGAGGTTGATATCGCCGCCGGCGGCATGCTCCCAGCCGGATGGACCGAGCCGGTGAAACCAGACGGTCAGTCCATAGACTCCCGGATCTACGGCGGCGCCGATGCTCGCCTGCCATTCAAATGCGGTCGGCTGGTTCGCGGGAACAAGCTTCTGCTGCACCGGCGCTTGGTAGACCGCTTCTTGCCAGGGTCTCGAGGATCCCGGCGGTGCAAGCGTGAACCACCCGCGCACTTCTTCGTCGCGTCGGGAGGTCAGCGCGATGTCGACGACGGCGGTGTCGTGGACCAAGGTGATGGAGGGTGGGCTGAGGTCGAAGGGAACCGCGCCGGGGTTGTTGACCGGATTGCGGTGACCGGCGGTGCATTCCGCCCATCGATACGGATCGTCTCTGGATCGCTGGCTGACTTCGGCGGCATCGACGACCAGATCGAGGTCGATCCGGCAATCGAGTGGTCGATCGCCCGAGAGCCGCAGACGCACGACATAATGTCCCGTTTCAGTCGGCTGCCAGGACCCATCGGCCTCGGGAGGGGGTAGGCGCGAGAGGTCATCGAAAGGCCGAGACGTGAGACAGGAAGCGACCCCACAGAGGAGCCGCGGCTCATCCAGCACAACGGGCAGCGGCAGGTTCTGGACGCCGCTCCACAATCGCTTTCCCTCATTGTCGAACCAGGTCGTCTCGAGTTGTGGTGGTTGGGTCAATGCGAGCACGGAAGGCGTTCCTGAATCGGTTTCGACTACGACCCAGGTAGCCCAGCCGGAGTCCGGGGTGATCAGCGTCGGCGCGAAGATGCTGACCGCTGGCGGTTGGACTGCGGGAATGGCCGGATTGAGGACAAAGGTGGCCGCGGCGCCGTACTCACCGGCCGGGGCGAGCAGACCATCTTCAACCAGCGGCGCCAACTGAGAAGTCACTGCCGGCCAGTCAGCTTCCCGGTATTGGTCGCGGTGAAAGACGAGATAGCGCACTCCAAGCTGCTGCAAGAGCCGGGCGGTGTCGGCATCTAGGTGACTGATCCGCGGCGTGGTCGAGCCGTCCGGGCGCTCGGCCACGCCGACAAAGCGCTCGATGAAATCGCTGTAGGCGCGGGGAATGAACCCGGAGTTGCCGTTGACCAGTGGCTTCCAGTGCAACGTCGACCAGAACATCGCCTCCCCATAGTGCCGGCGCACGCTGGCCGCCGCCGGGTCGGTGAAGACGCTCTCGGCCGGGAACTCCATCACGGGGCCCGCTGGCTGGGTCGCCAACCACTTTGCCGACGCGAGCGCGGCGGCCCCACGTTCGACGGTCTCGATGGGAATGGCGCCCGTCCAGAGATCAGCAAGAACTGCTGCCGCGAGCACGGCCGTCAGCGCTGGACCGGCCCACGCGCGGTGCAAAAACTGCTGGAGTTTCGAATTGGCGCGCACGCCGTCCCAGGTTGACGCCAAGCCCAATCCAGCCAAGAGCACGATCGTCAAGTTTGTGACGCCACCCAGTCTCGCCGGTACGCGCATGGCCCTGAAGAACGGGACGTGATCGAAGAGCCAGCCATACGGCAGCGGCGGCCCCTGGGCGTGCCGGGGACCGAAGCTGGGTCCTAGCGAGAGGATGAGGGCGATCAGCCCGGTCACCGCTAGGGCGACCGCGAGCCAACGCCGTGGGCGCCTGCTCAGGAGTCCAATGACCGCGAACACCATGGCGACAGCGCCGGGATAGAGGGCGTCCTCGATGACGATTTCGCCATGTTGATGGCCGTCGGCATGCGGCGCCTGTCCGACCTCGGTCAGCGATTCGTTGGCACCGGCGCGAACGGTAAGTAACCGCTGCACCGGGTTCGGGGCGTCCCACGGCGCGAGCTGCAGGAAGGATGTTGGCAGCGCCTTGTATTGCTCCGCGTCGACGATCGAGCGCTCCAGATGCTGCTCTCCCCGTACTTGCAGATAGGGCGCGTAGAGCGGGACGGTAATCGCGAGAGCAACCCCTCCCGCGACCACTACGCTTCGAAAGAACGCCGGTGTTGGACGGCGCCTGGCGGCAACTGACCACGCAGTAGCGATGACCACGCCGATCATTGCGAGCTGGATGGAGAAGTAGAAGCTGGTGAGTACCAGGATGGCCGCGAGGAGACCAAGCGTGAAGCCTCGACCGATTGAAGGCCGGTCGATCAATCGCAAGAGCGCCAGAACTACCCAGGGCAGTAGAGCTCCCTCCAGCCAGTTCAGATGCCAGAGGTGGACCATGCGATAGGGGAGGAAGGCGTAGGCAAGGCCCGCGATGAACGCGGCGCCACGGTTGCCGCAGATGGAAACAATCAACGCATAGACGCCTGTGGCGGCGACCACGAACGTCGCCAACACCAGGAGAGAGTTCGTGACCAGCGGGTCGCCGGTCAGGAATCGGAGAGGGGCGGCGAGCAATGCGCCGGGCACGTTGGCGTCGGTATAGGCCAGTGTCTGCGCGAACGGGTAGAAGATGTTGGCCTGGTAGAGCCGCAATGGGTCTGTTGCGAGTGCATGCTGAATCCATTCCGACAGCCAAATCTGCAGAAACGGATCGAAGCCGACGACCGTGCCGCTGCCGAGGTATCGAACGTACGGCCAGGTCATGAGCACCGTCACGGCGGCGAATGCGAAGGTGACGGCCGCTCCGCGAAGGAGAGCGCGCCTACGGTCGACGTTCTGTTCCGGACCAGCCGCTAGATGGGTGTCCGGCGAGGGTTGGGGACCCGTGGCGCCGCGGCGCGGTAAGGGCACGGCATGCCCTGCCCCTACGGTCGCGAGCCATGCCTTCACTCTGGAACCACTAGACGATTCACTTGGCACGTGCTCGAGATCCGGATGAGAGCGGGTTTTGGCCGTGATTGCGGCGTATCTCGCTCGCAGACCCTCCATCCGTAATACATGCACGCCCCAGAGGACGGAAACGAGCAGCATGACGGAACGCGCGATCTGCATCGGGTCGTAGATGTTTTCGACGGCTTTTCGGATCAACGGCGCGTTCTGGAATTCGGACACGTTGTAGAGATTGAGATAGTTGCCGACTTGGAAACCGACGAGGTCGATCGCAGCAGTCAGGCCCCACAGCCACCAGGGAGCACTGAGGAGCGCGAAGCTCAAGAAGACCCAGAGCATGAGGTGAGTAGTGAAGGTCTTGTTGACCAGGAGCCACCAGAGCAAATAGGTTGCGCCGAGTGGGATCATGATCGGGCCCCGCGAGCGGACTACCAGCGCCGAGAGGGCGATGGCTCCGGTCAGCGCCGCTACGGCGCTCCAGCGCGTGAGGTCTTCGGTGGGCACGCCGCGCCAAAGCACCCAGATCCCAGAGTCGGCCAGACGGTCGCGATTCCAACGAAAGAAGAAACTCCACCCTGCGAAGTTCAGCAGCGCCACGGGGAGATTGATGGCCAGGGTCCCGGCGGCGAAGGTGAAACTCAAGCCGGCCGCCGATCGATAACGCCGGTCCCGGATGCGTTCCACGACTGTGGCCGCGATGAAGACGACGGGAAAGAGCTTCAGCGACGTGGCGATGACCAGACCCGCAATCCCCCAGCCATCCCGGCCGCGCTGAAGGGCGAGCAACGCCAACGCAGTGATGCCGATGGCCGCCATGTCCCATTGATGGCCCGTGTAGAAGAAGAGTGCGGGCGAAGCCGCGAAGAGCCAGACATTGGCGCCGCTCACGCGCTGAAGAGCCCAAATGGTGAGCAGCGCGCTGGCGGCAAGGAGGGCGTACGCAAAGGCGAAGTAGACCGGAAGATCTGGCGCCCAGCTCAGCAGCCACGAGACGAGTCCCGTCAACGGCGGGTATTCGAGCGGGTAGTCTATGTACGGCAGCGGCCGCCGATCGAGCTCGTCGCGCAGGTACAACCAGATCAGGTCGGAATAGCGGAATGCGGGGAACGACCAGGCGCGGTAGTGTTCCGCGCTGAGCGAATAGGCGGTGCCTGGAGCATAGTGGAGATACCCCAGGATCAGGAGAACCGAGGAGACGAGGTATGGTCCGAACCGGCTCCAACCGGCAACGATCCGTTCGTTGCCAGGAACCCGCTGCGACGACTTGACGCGTCCGTTCGGCAAGTCGGCCTCGTTGGGACGCTGCCTACGGGATAAACCATTAGCGGGCCGCAAGCCGATCATGACCCGGAAATCGCGGTTGTCACGTAGTTGGCGCCTCGGGTGTCCCGGCGAATCCAGACCGCCGCATCGCCATCGGTAATCCTCTTCTGAAGCCTGACTTGCTCCAACGCGGTGAGGGCGCATGGTTGATCGGGCTGCGCCGCGACGACGAGCATGAGACGGCAATCCGGATCGGCGGCGGAGGCACGGGCACCGCCGTCGATGTGCAGCGTGCGCTCGACGAAGATCTCGGGGATCGGTCGATAGGCAGCGGAGACATGTGTCATCAGCCATGCTGCCTGAGGTGAATGCTCGACGTACAGCTCCCCCTGATCGGGATGGAAGTAGCTCAGGTAGGTAACGAAGAGGGCGATACTGCCGAGGAGCATCATGCCCGGTACGCGCGCATCCAGATAGCGCGTCGACACCCCAATCGCGGGCAAGGCTAGGGGAATCAGCCAGAGTGCGTAGCGGCTGACGAAGAGCGTGCCGCCACTATTGACATTCGTCGTCTGGGAAAAGACGAAGAGGAACCAGACGCCAATTGCGACCGCGCAGAGCACGGTGAGAGCAAGACGGCGGTTCTCAATATTGGCGTTCCAATCTGACTTCGCGAGCAGGGCGAGGCCAACGGAGGTCAGAAGCGCGGTGATTGGCATCCAGGCGACGAAGCCGATATCGGGATCGATCAGCGGCGCGAGATAGCGTCCCGCGGTCGGCCAGACACTGGCGAAGCCGCCATTGAGCTCCTGAGGCGTCAAGACTCCAAGGCGGAGCGCGTAATAGGCGGGATGCAGAAGAGCAATGCTGACTGCACTCAGAGCGAACACGAGAGCCCGTCCTGATTCTGCCCGATCGGATAAGAGGGAGCGATGGCTCGCCCTGCGGACTGCCACCCACTCGGCAGTCGCCGCACCCCAAAAGATCGGGAGCGTCGCCGCAATCGGCGCATTTTGGGTGGAAGCCGTCGCCACCGCCAGCGCCGCCCAGCCCCAGCGGCCGCGCACCGCCGCGGCCATCGCCAGGCAAAGCAGCGACACGGTGAAGATTTCGACTTGGGCACGTGCGAGGAACCAGACGAGCGGGGAACCTATGACCAGCAGCGCCGGAACTGACCCGAACGTGCGGGCGGTGACCCAGAGCGCGGTCCCGAGTAGCAAGGCGTTCGTGATCGTGAACGCGGCCAGCGGATGGAAACCAATTGCAGTCGCAACGCCAGTCGCGGGAGCCGCCAGCAGGGGATAGAGCCAGAAGTGCGAGAACTCCTGGTGCCCGTCGCGAATCAGTGCGGGTTGTCGAATGGCACGGGCGCCGTCGGGGAATCCGGATTCTGTCGGCTGGGCCTCGAGCCATCCTCGGAAGGCGGACACTTCTGCTGGTGACAGCGACGGCGGGCGCAACTCGGACAGTTGCAGTGCCATGGCCAGGTACTGGTGCGCGTCGCCGGTGCGGCGGGGAGTCGCACTCAACGAGAGCGTTACGGTCAGCACAAAGGCGAAACAGAGCGCGCTTGGCGCCAGTCTGGCGGCGATCTCTCGGAGTGCCAGGTGTGACGGTCGGCGCGCCGGGAATCTTGCTCGACTGACGCGCGCACCGAGAAAGCGAAGGTCCGTGGTGCGACTCGTACCGATCACGGCTGCCTGCCGCTTGGCGCTAGCTGGCCGTGCGGTTGCATGTGCTCCAGCTCCCTGCGGACGAGCGCCATGTCGAGGACGCCTGATAGACCCGGGCCGCCGGACAGGCGAGGCGCACCGCCTCGAGCAGCGGCTCGGCCGGATAGCTGCCGTCCTGACCGGTGGTGACGGTGATGAGCGCGGTTCGCGGATTCACGCGCCCGTTTCCCCCCTCCCGGATATCCTGCGGTAGGCGCCGAGCAAACAAGGCAGCGACTCATCCATGGTGAGGTCAGCGGCGTTGGCGCGGAACCACGCGAGCGTCGCGCGACGCAATGCGTCACCCGCATCGTGGACGCGAAGGATAGCGGAGGCGACCTCTTGTGGATCCGTGCTGGCGCAGGTGAATCCATTGAGGCCCTCAACAATCAACTCCGCGGCGGCACTGTCGGGATGGCGCAAGACGACGCTCGGCACTCCCACCGCCGCAGCTTCCGCGACGACCAGACCGTAACCTTCGCGGCGAGAGAGGAGGACGAGACATAAGGCTCGCTTCAGCGTTTGGGCAAGTGCGTCTTCGCTCACGAACCCGGGAAGTTCGACGCTGCCATCGAGACCGGCAGTCTGGATCGCGTCTCGAACCGCGTCTGCGTCGGGACCCTCCCCAATGAGGCAGGCGCGCAACTTCGGCAGCGTTTCGCGTATCTGAGCGAGTGCTGGAACAATGGCTGGCACCTGCTTCTCGGGGATGAACCGACCGGCGTAGACGATGAGCGGATCCGCGCGTCGCGGGACCTCGATTGCGCGCGAAGACATGAGCAGCCCTTGCGTTCGCAGCACCGGTCTTGCCGTCTGAAGACGCCTCAATCGTTTCGTGTGAAGCTCGGAATGGACAATTGGCTCGTGCCGCAAACGTGCAGTCTGACGCTGCATCAGCCACCCGACTGTACCAGCGACTGGTCCCAGATACCGCCGCCAATAGCCCCAGGTCCAGACTTCCCACCAATCGAGAACAAGCCGGTAGCGGCGAACGGGTGCCAGAGACCCCGCGGCGAGCGCGCTCCATGAGGACATCGCGGATGTGTGCACGGAGTCGTAGTGACGGCCATGCCGAAGCAGATGCAGCCACAACGCCAAGCCGAAGCGGAGCACCGGGCCAAAGCGACGGTGACTGCGGTCGTAAAGAGCATCATCACGCGCAATGGCAATGACCCGAACACCCGGGAGGCAAGGCTCTTGGCCTGCTGACCACTGCCGCGTGGTCAAATACGTCACGCGATGACCGTCGCTCGCCAGGCGCTCTGCCAGTCGCCGGTACCAGCGTTCGGCGCCGCCAATGGACCAGGGATAGAGCCGGTCGTAGGCGATGCAAATCCGGAGCGGAGACTCATCTCCGCCGCGTACATTGAGCTCTGATCGCTCCTCGCTCAAGCCCGCAGAATGAAGCGCGGTATGCCTGTCGCCGGGTCACGGTCCTGCTCGATGTCGGGACCAACTTCTGACAGGCTCATTTCGACGGCACGAGCGACCTTGGCACAGGCCTCGTCGACCGCCGACGCCCACTCGTGGGAGAGGCGCTCGGCCTCGAGCTCGGCATCGAACTCGTCGCGATCGAGCTCGGTCGCCGTGCCGTCCGGTTCGATCCACAAGTCGAGCTCGAGGTCGATATCCCGGTAGTAGTTCTGCCGGAGCTCGATCAGAGGCCGCGAGAAGTTCACGTAGTAGCCGACAGTTCGATCGTTGCTTGTCGTGAAGCGAAGAAGCGAAAACCAGCGATCAGGGAAGAACCATTGCTCGGCGCCGGTGCGGGAGAGCCGTTCCGTGCCATGCGGGGTGCGAACCTCGACTTCACGGGCGCGGTAAAACGCGAAGCGGTGGTGGAGGAGGCGCCGCGGTCCATCGTCAGTCGGCACCGCGATCCAGCCACCTTCAACCTGATATTCCCAGCAGGCGCCGCGGAGCTTCTCTTTGCGATAGAAGATCCGTGCAGCCATGGATGATCAGGCCCTTTCGCCGAGTGGATCGCGGTTGGGTATGCCCACTCGGCGCGGGTATGCGGCCGCCGTTGGTGCAATCTTCCGGGCCACAACCAACCTCGTCGTAGTGAACGGCAGCGCCGCCCCGGAAACGATCTCCGTGCCGAGAATCGCCGCAGCGCGCCGGCCGAGCTGCAGCTCTTCTGTGATCTCTAACCCCTTGGGGAGAAGCGCGGTTCCGCCGATGGTGAGAAACGGTACGACATACTCCAGCAGAACCGGTAGAGACGCGACGGCGCGTGCCGTGGCGACCTCGAACTGCGATCGGTAGCGCTTGTCCTGCCCCAGCACTTCGGCACGACCCTGCATGGCACGGACACGTTCGAGCTCGAGCGCCGCGATGACCTCGTTGACGAACGCGACCTTTTTGGCCGTGGCGTCGATGAGGGTCACATCGAGAGCAGGACGGACGATCTTCAGGGCAAGTCCGGGAAACCCAGCGCCCGCTCCTACGTCCACTAATCGGACCGAGCGATCGGTTGGGTCGCAAGAAATCCCGGTGAGATGGTCGAGCTCCGGAACCATGGCGATGGCGTCGAGAAAGAGGCGCCGCTCGATCTCCGCGGGGTCTCGGATCGCCGTCAGGTTGAACCGCGTGCTTCGTTCGAGGAGAAGATCCCGGTAGCGGGCGAAGCGCGCCAAGGCGTCGTCATCGAGCGACACGCCAAGTCGCCCGGATGAGTTTGCCAGACCGGACCAATCATTGAGGGGCGGGAACAGGGTCATTACGGCGTCGGTCGCGGCCTCGGCCGAGAGCGACGAAGCGCCGCCGATTGAGTTCACGATGACCTCGCCGGCGTCGAACGCGTACCTGGCGGATCGCCAAGGGACACTCCCAATGCCGCCGAGTCTACCCGACGGACTGGCCCGATGCGAGAACGGTTCTGGACACAGTGTCTTGCTTGAGCCCGACGAGCTCGCGCGCTGCGGTGGCAATGTGAGCGGACGTGAGTCCGGCGAGTTCCCGCAGGCGACCCTGGGACGCCTGCTCGAAGACACGATCCGGGACCGCGAGCACCCGAGTCGGAAGCAGCACATCGCGGCTGGTGAGAAGCTCGAGAACTGCAGATCCGAATCCGCCGGCTTTGACATTCTCCTCGACGGTCACGATAGCTCCACATCGAGCCGCCAACTCCAGAACGAGTCGCTCGTCGAGGGGCTTGACGAAGCGGGCATTGACTACTGATGTGGAGATGCCTTCGGCGGCAAGGAGATCGGCGGCACGCTCGGCGGGAAGCACCATTGTCCCGAGGGCGAGAATCGCGACGTCTGAGCCCGAGCGAATCGTCTCGCCACGACCGACAGGGAGGGCATGCAGCGAGTCAGCTACTGATGCTCCGACGCCGGCACCGCGTGGGTAGCGAATCGCAACCGGGCCTTCGACCACATCTAGCGCTGTCTTCAACATATGGCGGAGCTCGTTTTCGTCCTTCGGGGCCATGACGGTCATGTTGGGTAAGCAGCGCAAGTAGGTCAGGTCGAAGATACCGTGGTGTGTGCGGCCGTCGTCTCCCGCAAATCCCGCCCGGTCAATGGCGAATGTCACCGGGAGGCGTTGCAAGCAGACATCATGAATGATCTGATCGTAGGCGCGCTGGAGAAACGTCGAGTAGATGCCGACCACAGGACGCATCCCCTCGGCGGCAAGACCCGCGGCGAAGGTGACCGCGTGCTGCTCGGCAATCCCGACGTCGAAGAAGCGATCCGGATAGACCGCCTGGAATTTAGCGAGCGAGGTTCCGGTCGGCATTGCCGCAGTAACGGCGACGATCCGCGGATCGTCTTTCGCGAGCTCGATCACCGTCTGGGCGAAGATGTCCTGGTATTTCGGGGGCGATGGTGGCGCTCCCGGCAACGCTGGAGCCGACACGGCATGCCCGCGCTCGCGGTCGGTCGCGGCACCGGCAAATCCCCGTCCCTTTTCTGTCACGACGTGCAGGAATACGGGTCCCGGTACCAGGCTCGCTTGCCGCAAAGATTCGACGAGCGCGCGCATATCGTGTCCGTCGATTGGGCCCATATAGGTGAATCCGAGCTCCTCCCAGATCATGGAGTGATAGATGAACTCCTTGAGGGAGTCCTTCCAACGCTTGCCCAGTTCGATGAGGAGCTCGCCCTGAGGTAGGCGCTCGGTGATGCGGGCAAGCTCGTCCTTGGCGCGGTGGTAGCGGGGATCAGTGCGGACGCGATCGAGATAGCGGGACATGGCGCCGACGTTCGGCGCGATCGACATCTCGTTGTCATTGAGGATGACGAGGAAGGGCAGATCGAGGATCCCCGCATTGTTCAGGGCCTCGAAGGCCATGCCTCCCGTGAGCGCTCCGTCGCCAATCACCGCCACGACATGCCGGTCGGGTTCGGCGCTCTGGGAGAATGCCACGGCCATACCCAACGCGGCGGAAATCGACGTCGAGGCGTGTCCCGCGCCGAAGGCATCGTGCTCGCTCTCGTCTCGAGACAGGAATCCAGAGAGACCATCCTCCTGGCGGATGGTCTCGAATCGGTTGCGGCGCCCAGTAAGGAGCTTGTGGGCGTACGCTTGATGCCCAACGTCCCAGACGATGCGATCGTGCGGGGAATCGAAGACCCAGTGCAGCGCCACGGCCAGCTCGATGGCGCCAAGCGATGCGCCGAGGTGCCCACCGCTGCGGGTGACGACGTCGATGAGCTCCTGCCGGATCTCGGCGGCGAGTGTGGAAAGCTGGGAGAGTGGCAATGTCTTGAGCTCTGCGGGGGAAGAGATGCGGTCGAGCAATGGGGTGGAGCTCCGCTCCGACATCGCCGCATTATCCCCTTGAACTGCCATCATCCTGCTCCTCGCTCGGCCGTTCGCCTCACCACGGGCAATCGGCCATCGTGCCGACCGGCATGTATAGCACAGGGGTGAGAGCGGTTTTTGTCTCCTGAATCTCGTTCGCATGAGTCAGACCAGGCGCGTTGTGGGACATCGCTTACGGGGCTAGACTCGGCGATCGAACCGGTCGAATCATGATGTTTGTCGAGAGAGGAGCACGGCGGATGCTGATGCTGACACGGAACCAGATCAGGGATTTGGTCCCGATGCCGGATGCGATCGAGCTGATGAAGATGGCCTTCACGGAGCTGTCAGCGGGACGCACGGTTTCTCCCTTGCGCACAGTCATCTCTTTGCCTGATCGGGAAGGAGACGCGCTCTTCATGCCGGCGTATGTCCCAGGCATGGATGCTCTCGGACTGAAGACGGTCAGTGTATTCCGGCGCAACCCCGAGCGCGGGCTACCAGTCATTCATGCCATCGTCGGGCTGGTCGATCCGGAAACGGGGCAGCCGCTGGCAATCATGGATGGCACGTATCTCACATCGTTACGGACGGGAGCCGTCTCCGGCGCCGCGGCCGACCTGCTGGCTCGTGCCGATAGCCACGTCCTGGTCGCGATCGGCGCTGGCGCGCAGGGTGTGACACAAATCGCGGCCGTGTGCGCGGTACGGCCCATCGAGCGGGTGATTGCGGTCGACGTCAGCGACGCGGCGCTGGAGCGACTACGACAGTCGCTGCGTAGCGACTGGCCCGAGATTGAGTCACGTCTGGAGACGACGACAGATTCAGGCGCCGCGGTGCGCGAAGCGGACATCATCTGCACCGCGACGACGTCGCGCACGCCGGTCTTCCAGGATGACGAAGTTCTGCCGGGCACCCATATCAGTGCCGTCGGTGCGTACACCCCGGAGATGCAAGAGGTTCCGGCGGCGACGGTCGCGCGCGCCACGGTCGTCGTCGACGCTGTCGACGCCGCCCTGGCCGAAGCGGGAGACCTGATCATCCCGCTGCGCGATGGGCTGGTGGCGCGCGAGCACTTTGCCCGTGAGCTGGGCATGGTGGCGAGCGGCGCCGCTCCAGGCCGGGCGAGTGCCAATGAGATCACGCTTTTCAAGTCCGTCGGCAACGCGGTACAGGACGTCGTCGTTGCTAGGCGCGCGGTCGACCAGGCACGCGAGCGCGGGTTGGGGACGGAGATCGACCTGAATTGAGCGTGAGCCCGCTAGTCGGCGGCTGTGGCCAATGCCTCAGGCGTCGCGATCGGGCAGGCGCCGGCCGCGCAGACGTGACGTTCGATATGGTCCAGGAAATCCTGGGGATACATCTTCATCATGCCCAGCAACGGCATGGGCGCGACCTGACCGAGACCGCACAACGAGAGATCGATGATGTGCTTGGAGGTCCGCTCCATCAGCGATAGATCGTCGCGACCACCACCACCAAGACGGATGCGGTCGAGAATCTCGACGAGGGCCGGGTTGCCGCGGTGGCAGGGGACGCACTTCGAGCACGACTCGACGCGATTGAACGCGGTCAAGTAGCGCGCGAAGTCGACGGGACAGACGTGCTGGTCGAAGACGACGAAGCCGCCGGAACCGAGCATCCCACCGATCTCCGTCATGGAATCGAAATCGACGGCGTAGTCGAGATGCTCCGGCGTCAGCGGACCGGCCGAGACGCCACCAGTCTGCACGCCACGGAACTGGTGCCCGTCGCGCATGCCGCCCCAGACTTCATCGATGAGGGTGCGCATGGAGATCCCCATCGGAGTCTCGACTAGCCCGACGTGCTTCAATGGCCCCTGCACGGTCATCATCTTGGTACCGGCGCTTGTCGCCGTCCCGATTTGGGAAAACCACTCGCCGCCTTTGCTGATGATGGCGGGAACGTTCGCGAAGGTCTCCGTGTTGTTGAGGACGGTGGGACGCTTCCAGAGGCCCTCCTCGACCGAGCGCGGCGGCTTGGTACGTGGTTGACCACGGACCCCCATGACGGAGTACATCAGCGCGGACCCCTCGCCGCAAATGTAGGCGCCGCCGCCGGTCCGCACACGTACCTCGACATCCTGACCACTGCCGAGAATGTTTTTGCCGATGAGACCCAGCCGCTCGGCGTCGGCAACTGCTCTGCGGAACCGTTTGATGGCCAGCGGGTACTCACCGCCGATGTAGTTGTAGGCCCGCTCGGCGCCGCAGACGACGCTGGCGATGAGCATTCCTTCCAGGATCTTGTGCGGATCGCCCTCATGGATGCGGCGGTCCTTGTAGACGTTTGGTTCGCCTTCGTGCGAGTTGACCGCGACGAACTTGGGGCGGGCGCGCGCCTTGCGCCCGCTCTCCCATTTGATGCCTGCCGGAAAGCCCGCGCCACCGCGACCGCGCAGCCCGGATGCCGTCACCTCGGCGATAGCCTCTTCAGGCGTCATCTCGAAGAGCACCTTGCTCAGCGCGCTGTAGGCGCCACGGGCGATGGCGTCCTCGATGGAATCAGGTTCGATGACCCCGAAGTCCTCCATGACGATGCGAACCTGATGTTTGAAGAAGGGATGCTCGTCGAGTGGCGGGATACCACGGAACGCCTCGGGTCCACGCACGCCAACTGCCCGTTCCTGGAGATCACCGGCCAGGAGCGCGGGCACGTCCTCCGGCTCAATCCAACCGTAGACCACAGGCGGTTCGCCTGGTCGCTTGATCTCGATGGTCGGCTCCATCCACATAGCGCCGTTCCCGCTCACTTCCCGAACAACGGCGCTGGTGCCGCGGAGTGCTTCACGACAGGCGGCCAGTACTCGCGATGCGCCTTTGGGTTCAGACGAGCTGTCGACACCGACGCTCACGATGAGCTTGTCGCCTTGCCATAACGCTTCCCAGCGGTGCCGGGCGGTCTGCTGGAACCTCTCGAAGTCGGCGCGCGTCCCGAGTCTATCGGTCATGGTTGCTCCCAGCGGCGACCGGATGATGCGCGTCTCGCCAGCTGCCGCCACCGGCGATTGCGCCACGGATTGCCTGATTGAGCGTCTCGGGCGTCAGGTCACCGAAGAAGTCCGCGTCGAGCTTGCAGATCGGCGCCTTGTCGCATACGCCGAGGCAGCCGTTTACGACTTGGACGGTCAATTCCCCGTCAGCCGTCGTATCGCCGTCGGCGATCCCCCACACATCTTCCAAATTTTGGATCAACCGCTGTGAGCCCATGACGTAACACGCCATGCCGTGACACAAGAGCATGAAGTGCTTGCCCCGCGGTTCGGTGCGAAAGTCGGCATAAAACGTCAGCAGTCCGTAGACACGGGTCGCCGTGGTGCCGAAGTGATGGGCGACGACCTCAGCGGCGTCGAGCGATACCCAGCCGAAATGCTCGTTGACTTCCTGAAGGGCGGAGAGGATGAGCTCTTGCGCTTCCTGAAAGTCTCGGTATTTGAAATGGGAGAGGATCTGCCGGACTTCGTCGAGATCGATAGCATTTTCGCGATTGGTTTGGCCATACCGTTCTGAAGACATCTCCGAATCCGGACCGGAGATGGTCGGCGCCATGTTATCCACTGCTGCCCCTGACAATAGACGGAGATTTCACTAGGTGCAGGCTTCGTTTGCGAGTCTCAAGGCGAGTATAGAATCGCCACAGGGGCCGGTCAACGCGCCCCGAGCGCTCACGTCGGCACCTCATGTCAGAGAGTCGCCTCGCGACGTTTCCCTAGCGAGAGCGGTGCTACTGGTCTCGAAAGAGCGCTTTGAAATCGCCGTCGAATCCCTGAAGGAACTGGTGAACCTCGATGACGTCGTCGACCGAGACAGGCTCGCCGGGCTCGCCCTCGTCTTCCGGCTCGATGTCGGTCCGGGTCCGCACGTGCTCCTCACCCAGGCGCCGGAGTGCCAGCTGGGCCTCTTCGGCATCGCCGTCGCCGATCACTGCTGCGACGAAGTTGCGCGCCTGGCACTCGCCGCACGAGACCATCAGCATCCACATGTCGGACTTGCGAGAGAGGACGTGGACGTCATCCGGTTCGAAACCGCGATGACAGACGCTGCATCGTTCCATGCGATCCAGAACAATGCGCTTGATTTGCTTTTCAGACGTGTCCATGACTATCGCTTTCGTAGGAGGAAAAATCCTCAGTTTCCTGACTTGCGATCAAAATCGTCGAGATCGAGGCTGTCGATGAAATCCCGGAAGACCGAGAGTCTCTCTTCATCAACGCCCTCGGCGCGCTCCAGTTCCGGCTGTGACGTCCCGCCCTCGGCATCGGTGTCTTCCTCCTCGTCCGAACTGAGCATAACGCCCGCTTTGTCCATGACCGAATCGTCGACCATGATGGGGACCCTAGCCCGGACCGCGAGCGCGATGGCATCGCTCGGTCGAGAATCGATCTCGACTTCACGGCCGTTCTGCTGCAGGACGATGCGCGCGTAGAAGACGTCATCGGAGAGGTCAGTCACGGCAATGCGATCGACGGTACCGCCCATGTCGTCGATGATCGTCCGGATCAGATCGTATGGAAGCGGGCGGGAGGCGGTCACCCCCTGCAACTCCATGGCGATCGCTTCCGCTTCGTATGAGCCGATCCAAATCGGCAGGTGGCGCTCGCCGTTGACCTCTTTGAGGATCACGACGCGATGCTGGGTCACCAGACTGACGCGGATGCTTTCGACTACGGTCTCGATCATGCATAGCCCTCCGGCCGCAAGAATTGGGCCGGGGAAGGATGGACATCTCCAGGGCGATTCATCTCGCCCGGACAACTGGACCCGAATGAAGTTTACAACCCGGATTCGCGGACGGGCCAATGCCGCGGGACCTGGATTGTCTTCCGCGCTGTTGCGCTCGGTAGCGCAGCGCAAACAACACTCAAGGAGTAGACGATACCGAGGCTGCAGCCGGCCCCACGTCGTCCGTGTATGACTCGTGGGGAACAAACCCGACGTCGTCCACGGGCCAATACGAGACCCAGGCCTTGCCCACGATGTTCCCCACCGGGACCGGACCAAATACGCGCGAATCGGATGAGTTGCTGCGGTGATCGCCAAGGACATACACGTAGCCCTCCGGAACGACCACATCGCAATTATCGGACCGGGCGCCACATCGCGTACGATCCTGGATGTAATCCTCGGGCAACAGCTCTCCGTTGATGAAGACGTTGCCGTCGCCAAAGGTGACCTCTTCACCCGGCAACCCGATGATCCGCTTGATGTAGGGCTTGTCGGACCCGGTTGGTGGATCGAAGACGATCACGTCACCGCGCTCCGGCGGATCGAATGGGTAGTACCGATTTCCACTAACGTCGACATACTGATACGCGTTGCGGTTCACCAGGAGCATTTCACCGTCATCCAGATTCGGCAGCATGCTTTCGCCGTCGACACGGAAATTGAGCACGACTAGCCGGACCAGGAAAAAGATGAGTGCGGCGAGCAAGAGGGTCTCGACGACCTCTCTTACCGCTCGGCCCGCCTGATTCTTCGCGGTCGGCGCTGCCTCGGTGCCGTGGTCCACAAGGACGACATCCGCTTTCGGGTCCGGGGTCAGGGCCGGCGTGAGATTGCCATCTGGTGTCATTGGTGCCTCGAGGCGCTGGCGCGACGAGTCGCGTCCGCACAAGAAGAGGAGCGGGGCGGATTGCCCCGCTCTAGGCGTCGGAACCGAATTTTG
>Ga0126304_10000434_pt1 | contig 16716 bp, 12 predicted proteins | sample Plot25_FD_92538 | JGI IMG/M metagenome (GOLD analysis project Ga0126304, IMG submission 92538) | Serpentine soil microbial communities from UC McLaughlin Reserve, CA, USA - Plot25 | ecosystem: Environmental > Terrestrial > Soil > Grasslands | place: USA: UC McLaughlin Reserve, Lake County... | reverse complement strand
GAAAACTGGTGTTAATAGAAATTATATTATTTCCTGTAATCTGTTTGTTTAGAAGCTTACAGAAGGGAATGAACAATATTATCTGAACCGGAAGACAGGGTGCTCCCGTAAAATTTAAAGAAATGTAAAATGGAAAGCTATTTTTTAAAAGATCAATATTTAAAAGCTTCTCTGACCTTTGCCAGGAATTGATCTTTTTTGCGTCGGCTTACTTCTATTTCCATGCCAGTGCTCATTACCACTGTACCGCCTTCACCACGTGTATATTCCTTTACGTGCATAAGATTGACAAGAAAAGATTTATGTACGCGAAAAAAAATAGAGTCAGTCAATAACCTTTCATAATCAAACAGTGGCTTTGATATTAATATTGACTTATTGTTGATGAGGCGGAAAAAAGTGTAGCTTCTTTGTGCTTCGCAATAAACAATATCCTCCAGCTTTAAAATGGTAAATCCTTTTAGGGTGGGCAAACATAACCTCATGTCAGGTGAAGTAGTGGTGTTGTCATTACTATAAAATAGTGTTTCTGTATTTTGCATGAGCATATCTTTCTTTAAGTTTTTACACAATGATGCAGCACTATAACATCTTACACACTTGAATATGTCTTCGCTTTACTGCTTAACCTTTTCAAAGCTGATTGTGCTTTAAACAAATTCAACTTTGAAGCTTCTTTTGAAATATTAAGCTGGTCCGCAATTTCCTGGTGCGTAAAGCCGTCAATCACGTGCATATTGAACACGATACCGGGCATAAGTGGAAGGCTTTTTACGTGGCCTATTAATTCCTTATATAAAAGAAGTGTGTCGGCGTTTTGATCGTCACTACTTACTTTCCAAATGTTATCCGGAATGCGGCTGAACTCCTGGTCCCGGTTATTATCGGCCATTTCATTAATTGCAATGTTTATCATCGTTTTTTTTATTGCTGTCATCAGCCACTGTTCAGTGGTGTTTTTTGCATGTTTTTGAAATAAAGTAGTGTTGCGAAACATTTTTATAAATCCGTTGTTGACTATATACGCTAAATGATCATAGTGGTTGCTATAGCGAAAAATAATTTTAAAGGCATAGCTATAATATCGCTCATAAAACAGCTTCTGGAACTTAGTATCCTTAGCAATACATCCCTTGATTATAGTCTGCAGACTTGTCAACGATATGTTAGTTTTAAGAACAATTAATGCACAACATTGATCGATTGTTTATTGGAACACTTCATGAAATTTTTCTTACTTCTTGTTATGATCAAAGGTTTTTCAATCGGTTTAGTCAGCTGTGGCCGGCCCAATGATAGTTTTAATTTCATCAATTGAATTGATAGGCAAACTGGCACAATTTGAATGTTCCCGGATGTCGCCTTCATTCATTGCCTCGTGAATGCAATAAATCTTGTCTTCTGTAATAAAAGATTCTACCCAGACATAAGGTTTACCTAACACCGATATAACGGTAACAGAGGTTTTGGAAACGGCCTTTAATTCGTCCTGAGTCATATTTCCTGCGCCCGGAAGCTTCCTTTCAATAATAAATTTCTTCATGTGTAACTTTTAAGTTTTAGTAAAGCTATTACGTGAAATCCATGAAGTAATAGGGAATTCATACCCAATTAAGGGAAACCGTTCCCTATTTTAGGATGCCCAGGCGAACTGCCTCAGTAACCGCTTTTGAACGGGAGTTAACATCAAGTTTAAAAAAAATGCTGGAGATATGATGATCAGTAGTTTTTGGAGAAATGTAGAGCGTTCCGGCAATCTCTTTGTTTTGAACCCCTTTCTGTAATAATTGAAGTACATCCAGCTCCCGGTTTGTCAGATGGGCCGGATTGGTTTTGGTGCTTTCTCTTAAGCCTCTTGGGATTTTTTTAATACCATGGGCACGCATTTCCATTTTAATTTTTTCGTATACTGCATCTGCGCCTAACTGCTGAAAAATCATGAGAGCATTTTTTTTATCATCTTCATTTCCTTCGAATAAGGCAAATGCTTTTTCATATGGGCATCCTAGTTTTTCCCAAAATGTTTCAGCCATACGCGTTTCCCCTGTCCTTAAAAGTTGATAAGGTTCGTATAGGTCTGCCAAACCGATTTCTTGTTTTCTTACTTTTAGCAACCAAAAAGCAAACTCACTGTTTAGAACAATATTGTCTGCCTTTTGTACAAGATCAACACATATTTTTAACTCCTCTTCAGCAATTATTTCGTTTCTTGTCAGCCATTCATATTCTAACAAAGCGACCATCACAGGTACAATGCGTTGATGCTCTTTGGTTTTGAAAGCAAGTTTTTTTGCCTCCTGCAAAAGAGTTAGCATATCTGCTTCGCCCTTTCGTATTTTAATTTTTGCGAGTATAACTAATGCTCCCATTTTAACCGTTCCCAATTGATCAGGATTTGCAAGCAGGTTATTTACGATTGAAGCAGCATGGATCCAATCGCCCGTTTCCAACAGCAGCTTTGACTTTAGGTATAGTTTATAATTTTTCGACGCGTCAAGGTCCCGTTCCTCGCAATAGTTTATGCCCTCTTGTAGAAACTGTCTTGTTAAATCATAATCCTTAAGTCCCAGACTACTGCCAATAATATTTGAGTAACCCCTGGCTGCCTGCTCATGAAACGAGTTTTTTAATGCAATTTCCAGACTCATTATCAATAATTTTTTTCCCGCTTCGCTCGACGCCTTCATTTTCCATTTTGCGCTGCCCACATTATTCAGAGCATGACAAAGAATCTCATCATCTTTTATTTCAGTAGCCATTTCAATTGCCACGTTTCCCAATTCAATACATTCAGCATTTTCTTCGGAAAGCATTTTTAATTGAGACATATTGCTAAAAGCCATTGCCTTTGCTCTTGAACAAGGTTGTGACTGTAAAATCTCTATGGCCTGTTTTCCATATTTTTCAGCTTCTTCGCGGTTACCATCGAACCACCAAAGCCTTGAAAGAATTCGAAGGCCGTTTCCCGCCTGCTCAATTTCATTTTTCGTTTGCCATATTCTTAAAGCCTTCGCTTGGTAGAAAATAGCCTCCTTTATCTGGTTCGTGAGATAACACTCATAGGCATAAGCCTCATAAAGTTCCACCATCTGGTCTGTGTCAGTTCCCTGTGAGTATTCTATAGCAGTGAGAAAAAGCTTCGACGCTTCGATATGGGAACCCACACAGGCCGCCTGCCTGGCAGCAATGGGTGCATATTTAGTCACCAATTTATTTTCATTTGCATTTTTTGCATAATGCACAATCCTTTCAATTTCCCCTTCTTCTTCAAAAGAATCTAAAAAAAGCTCCAGGATTTTTTTATTCAGTGCAATACGTTTGAAGGGAGAAAGCGATCCCTCAATAGTTCTTCTGTACAATTCATGCTTGAAAATGATTTTACCATTCTTGATAATTATGATCTCCAGTGCAAAACAATGATCCATGCCCTCATCCCACGAAGATTTAAGTTTAGCGAATCGACTTATTTCCAATCCCTCAGGAATTATTGAACATATCTGCCACGCGTGTTTTGTTCCTTCCTCCTGGCGGTCATAAACTGAGAGTATGGCATCTTTAATATTTTCAGGAACACCAGGACTATAGCTTGCCAGGATCTCATTTACATAAAAAGGATTTCCTCCGGAAATGTTATACACGTTTTCTGCGTCATAGCCTTTTTCAGCTGCCAGCTTGGTAACGGCTTGCCTGGACAATGGTGCTAATTGAATTCGCGTGAATGTATCTGGCGAAAGATCACCAAGCACGTTTCTTAAACTCTGCCTGGAATTTATTTCGTCTTCGCGATATGTTAGAATAAACAGGCACTGCAACTTGGTAATGCGTCGTGCAAAAAATTTAATGAAGTCAAGAGTGGCTTCGTCTGCCCAGTGTATATCTTCAAAGACGATGAGTGTTTTCTTTTTTTGATTACTCAGCTCATGGAAGAAATTTAAAAATAATTCAGATCGTTCTCCAATGGATTGACTATTGGGCCACAAATCCGGACGCACCTGCCATATAATGTCGTATAGAGGTGCCAGTGGGCGAGGAGTAAACAAGGCATCACAAGCTCCCTGGTAAATTGTACAATCCTCTTGTTGCTGTTTACAAAACGCTTTTATTAGAGAAGTTTTCCCTATGCCAGCTTCACCACTTACAAATACACAATGGCCTTCACCGTCAGCAACACTTTTAAATCTCGCCTGCAGCAACGTCAATACCCCTGCTCGTTCGATCAGTTCCATATTTTCCGATTTACAAAATAGGATACGAGTACTATAAAATAGGGTAAGCTCCCTAGGTGTTAAAGTAGAATTAAAACGTGCTTCGTGTCAGAAATCAATTCTTTACCAAATTTAAAGCTATTTGTTATGAAAGTATTTTTAGTGCTATTAACGTTCGCAACATCCGCGGTGCTCCCATTTCATTCATTCGCACAAACAGCCGATGGTAATACATCCGGCCACAAAGCAGCGAGCAAAAATTTATACATCGATGTGCATCAATTAGAACCTGGCAAGGTTAAATATGAAGATGTGGCTAAAGCACATGCTAAGGATCTTGCGGTCGAAAAGAAATATGGAGTTGACTTTTTGAAATATTGGGTTGACGAGCAGAAAGGTCTTGTATATTGCCTGTCTTCTTCCAGCGATTCCGGCTCTATTAAGAAAACACATGCCGAAGCCCACGGACTATTGCCCACTCATATTTACGCAGTTACAGATGGTATGGAAGCCGCTATCAAAGGTGGAAAGAATCTGTACCTTGATATACATGAATTAGGTGCGGGGAATGTTTCAGCAAAAGATGTGGAAGCTGCCCACAAAAAGGACCTGGCTGTTCAAAAGAAACATGACGCTAATTTTATCAATTATTGGGTTGATGAAAAAGCCGGAGTGGTGATGTGCCTGGTCGAAGCCAGCAATCCAGCTGCCCTGACGGAAACACATAAGGAAGCCCATGGACTGCTGCCGGTAACTGTATTGAAAGTGAAACAAGGTGAATGACCAATAAGGCTGCTGGTCAACGTTCACATTTTACAAACTTGTTTTTTGTTATTGACGATGATTAGGCAGCCTTTTTTTTATGTTATTGGTACTATATATATTAACGTTCAATCTGTCAGAGCAGAAATTACAGTTATAGGTAAATACATGACATTTATTTTAGAAACGCAAAGACTTATACTAAGACAGTTTACAACTGAGGATGCACCTTTTATTATACAACTCGTAAATAGCCCGGGCTGGTTAAAGTATATTGGAGACCGGAATATAAAGAGCGCAGAACAGGCGGAAAGCTACCTACAAAAAGGGCCAATGAAAAGTTATCAATTGAATGGCTTTGGGTTGTCTTTAGTTGAATTAAAAAAAGAAAAGATTTCTGTTGGAATGTGTGGTATCATAAAGCGGGAGAACCTTGAGCATCCAGACATAGGATTTGCCTTCTTACCAGAGTTTACCGGAAAAGGCTTAGCATTTGAAATAGCCAACGCAACTATGAAATGGGCCACCGACGAACTGAAATTGCCGTTGATTTATGCCATTACCCTCCCTGATAACACGTCCTCGGTAAGGCTTTTGGCAAAGATTGGAATGAAATTTATGAAACGGTTTTGCTTTCCGGATGACATGGAAGAATTAATGTTATATAGTAACCAGGAGTACATTAATAACTAGGGGGTATGAAGCAGCCAGTGTTTTGGACAACTACGTTTGATGATTGCATTTTAATTACTTCTCCCAAAACAGTTCAGTTGCTGATTGGTTTTTTGTGGTGATCAGCCGCGCAAAAATAACCGCCAAATCCGTCAGTGATAAAATGAGATCGACCGTTCCGAAATTCGTTTTGTAAGCTCCTCCGTCGTGCCGCTATTTTACTGTTGCCTGTACAAGTAAATGTTAGAAAGGTTATGTGACGTATGAAATTGCCAGTAACGAGCATTAGATATCTTGTCACAACGTAGTCTAATTCATACTCCAATTTTCTCAAATCACACAGTATATCCTTGATATTACTTTGCAGCCACTTCATTTTTACACCGCTAATAAACAAGCCATGCAACAAAAGGTGCTCAAACTTATAATGTTTGAAGATAACAACCTTTATAAAGGAGAAAGCCGAAAATCCTCACGAGAGTAGGCACACAAATAAATATTAAAATGACAAAAACAATTAGCAAAAACATCAGTGGCTTAATAGTGATTACTTGCCTTGCGCTTGTAATAATAAGCTGTCAGAAAGAAGTGAGTGTAGGAACGAATGCAGCGAATGTGGAGGCTGGCCTAACCTTGAAGGAAGCAAGCCCGGCACTTAACTCTTCGACCTGTGCTGCTATCCCGGGCGATATAAAAGTCCCTGATGGAAACAAGTTTGTATTACAAGCCTTCGCCCGAGGTTTTCAAATTTACGAGGTCAAGCGTAGTACAACCGACCCAACTGTTTTTTCGTGGGTAAACATTGCTCCGTTGGCAGACTTATATGCCAGGCCAGACTTTACCAACCAGGTAATTGAACATTTTGCAGGCCCGAGCTGGGAGTTTATTAAAGGTCCCGAGAAAGGCGAGAAAGTAGTAGCTGCAAGAGATAAAGGAATTACTATGGATGCAAGTGCTATTCAGTGGTTATTGTTGAAGACCGTTGATGATCTTAGCACGCCCGGTAATAAGATAACTTACATTCAACGAGTTTGCACAGTAGGAGGCTTAGCACCAACAACAGGAGCCGATGAAGCACATCTCGGCCAGCGAGACAGCATCCCTTATACAGCTTCTTATCTTTTTTATACAAAGGAGTAATCCTTGAAGGATTTACGATTTAGATTTTAAATTATTCTTTATTGATTCAATAAAGTGTGCTTGTGTTTGTTTTAACGGGGTCTCCAAAAGAGACCCCGTTTGTATTGCATTATATCACCCGCGGTATTTCGCCAATTGTTATGCTTAGCAGAAGATACATTTAAGGTTGCCAGCCGAAAATAGAATGAGAACGACCATTGGGAAGTTAGACCCATACGGCCTTTCAGCTAAAGTTATTTTTACATCTGTACTAATTTTCAGAATACTATTTACAAAAAAATCAGTGCGAACTTCTTGTCCTTAATTTTTAATAGTTACTCAATAAGCAGATCGTTTATGAAAAGAAATTTACTCTTACCAATTGCCCTTCTTATAGTCTACAATTCTTTTTCTCAAGGTGTAGGCATTGGCACTGCTACACCGGACGTTTCAGCAGCACTGGATGTTACTTCCATTACAAAAGGACTGCTGATACCAAGAATGACTACTGCTTCCATGTTTGCTATTGTAAGCCCTGCCAAAGGACTAATGATCTATGATACACAAACCAATCAATTAAAAGTAAACATTGGAACACCTGCTATACCAAACTGGCAACCCGTAGCTTCTGCTGCTGGTAATGCCTGGAGCCTCACTGGTAATGGCGGTGTTGATCCGACCACACAGTTTGTTGGAACTACTGATAACCAGCCATTGCGGTTTAGAATAAATAATATACAGGCAGGCGAACTGCATCCTTCAACAGGAAATGTTTTCTTTGGAATCCGTGCAGGTGAGGGCAATACATCAGGCTTTAGCAATGTGGCCATAGGAAAAGATGCACTGAAATTTAATGCCACCATTGGAAATTTAATAGCCATAGGTGATTCCGCATTATTTAATAATACTGGCACCGATAACGGTACTCATATTGGTGTAGGCCTTAGCAATGTAGCTATCGGGCATCAAGCGCTTTTCAACAATACAACCGGGCAATTTAACCTGGCTATTGGGGAGCAGTCCCTTTTTACTAATACAACGGGCCCTATTAATATTGCAATTGGCTTTCAATCGCTTTTTTCAAATACCACCGGCAACAGTAATACCGCCATTGGACATCAAGCACTTTTTTCCAACACAACAGGTAGCCACAATACAGCCACTGGTTTTTTGTCACTTCAAAAAAATATCATAGGCGATAATAACACCGCTACCGGCTGGCAATCACTTCATTCAAATACCAGCGGCGATGCTAATACGGCTTTTGGTACTACGGCTCTTTTTAACAATACCATTGGTACCTCAAATACGGCGGTTGGAAATGGGGCACTTACCAACAGCACCACCGGCAGTAATAATACAGCTGTCGGAGCGGCATCACTGGCTTCTATAAACACGGGTAATAATAATACGGCTATTGGAAACACATCCCTTAATGCCAATACAACCGGAAGCTTTAATACCGCAACCGGCCATCAATCACTTTTACGTAATACCATGGGCGAGTCTAATACTGCAAACGGAAGTTTTTCGCTTAATGCAAATACCATTGGCATTGGCAACACCGCTGTTGGCAGCTCATCACTTTTTGCGAATACAACCGGGAGTGTCAATACAGCTGTTGGAGATCTTGCACTTGGTAACAACACTATCGGCCGAAATAATACAGCTACCGGCGTGCAGACGCTTTTTTTGAATATCACCGGAAGCAGCAATACGGCGGTTGGCAACAATGCCTTAAGCGCATCCACTGAAGCATCAAATAATACAGTGGTAGGATTCAACGCTGCATTCACCTTTAATCTTGGCTCTGATAATACCATTATTGGCACTGGTGCCGATGCGACCGCGGATGGGATTACTAACAGCATTGCCATTGGAAAGGATGCAAGAGCCACTGCCAGCAACCAGGTACGGTTTGGTAATGCATCCACCACCTCGATCGGTGGCATTGTAGGCTTTACCAACTTAAGCGATGGCCGCTATAAGAAAAATGTAAAGGAAGACGTAAAAGGAATTGATTTCATTATGAAACTACGTCCGGTGACTTATCAATTAGATATGGCAGGCATCAATGATAAACTGAAAACAGGTGCCGGAAATAAAACAAATGATGTACTAAAAAAAGGAACAGATGAAAACGGCAAAACAATTCACTCAGGATTTGTAGCACAGGAAGTAGAACAGGCCGCAAAAGATGCAGCATATAATTTCAGCGGTATTGACAAACCAAAGAATGAGAATGACATGTATGGACTTCGCTATGCTGATTTTGTAGTACCAATTATAAAAGCAGTGCAGGAACAACAACAAATGATAAAAGAATTGAAAAAAGAAAATGAAGAATTGAAAAACAGAATGCTCTTCCAGGAAAAAAAATGAGAAACGTTCTATTCCCGGGTTTTAAAAATGTATTCAAAGTGCTAAAAAAAATAGTTTTTATGAAATCAAAATTCCTGGTACTTCTACCGGTGTTATCCGCATTTACAATCTCAGCGCAGGTTACAATAGCCCCCGGTGCACAATTTTCAATTGCCGGTAACACGCAATTAACTCTGCAAAATACGGATCTCGTCAATAATGGAAATTTTATCGCGGGCAATAGCATGGTCACCTTTGCCGGTAACGCGTCTTCATCCATCAGCGGTACTCAGCCCATTCAATTTTTTGAAGTGGAAGCAAGCAAAACAAATGGTAGTTCCATTGTATTACAAAGGGCAATCGGCGTGACACAACGTGTTCTTTTTTCTTCCGGCTTTTTTAATCTCAACGGATTCAATACAGATCTTGGAACGACGGGCCACCTGGATGGCGAACAGGAAAATACCCGTTTTATCGGGCCCAACGGAGGTGAAGTTTTGTTTAATGTAAGTTTAAATGCGCCAACAGGCTCTAACCCTGCTAACCTGGGTGTATTTATTACATCTAACCAGGATTTGGGCAATGTGATGGTCAGGAGAGGACATCAATCGCAGAATAGTTCCGGAGGTAATACGGTACTTCGCTATTATGATATTTTACCTGCCAACAATGCCAATCTCAATGCTACCTTAAGGTTTAGCTATATGGACGGAGAATTGAACGGACTTGTTGAAAACTCATTAGTGTTTTTACAAAACCTGAATACCAACTGGACAAACCTGGGATTCACTTCAAGAGATGTAGATGCCAATTTTGTTGAAAAAACAGGTATTGGCAGTTTTAGCCGCTTTACGTTGTCGAATATCAATACTATACTGCCGGTTCGTTATGTTTCATTCAATGCCAGGTGTGAGAAAGATAAGGTAATTATAGCCTGGAAAACGGGCCAGGAGCAAAACAGTAACAGGTTTAACATTGAAAGAAGCCCTGATGGCGTTCAATGGACAGTGATTGGTACTGTGCCTGCAGCGGGCAATAGCACCAATGAAAGCCGCTATTCTTTCACAGACAACAGTCCTGTACAAAACGGTTACTATCGTATTGCAGAATATGATTTGGACGGCAGGGTACAATATAGCAGCGTTATACGTTCGTCCTGTGCAGTCACGCAAACGTTCAGCATGTGGCCAAACCCTGCCCGGGAAAAGATATTTGTTAGTATTAGTACCGATCATGAATCGCAGGCCATGATAAAAATATTCGATAGCAAAGGATCATTGGTAAAAATGCAAAAAGCTGATCTTTTACCTGGAAACAATGTGATTAGTATTGAAATGGGATCTGTAGCCAACGGCGTTTACCAGTTATCTGCAAGCTGGGATAAGGGACAAACCCAAAAAACAAAGCAGGTGCTGAAACAATAACGTTTGAAAAAGAAAATAAAAAAGCAGTTCTGAAAGGAGCTGCTTTTTTATTTTCTTTTATTATGGTTTCATGTAAATCAGTTACGCAATTGAACTATTTCAAGAGAAGGCTGATAAGTATACCCCCATTGTAATAAAAGAATTTAAACGGGGAGTAGGAAAGATAAATAAGTGTCGATATTTCTGGAAATAAAAGTAAAGCCGTTGCCCGACAAGCTCCAGATTTCGTCTTTTCCAATCGTCAGGGCACCCAATAATATCCGGCCAGGTCAATATTTAAAAAACTCCTTTATTTTAATTAAAAAGACTTCTTTCTTTCGCCGGCTTACTTCTATTTCCATCCCTGTACTCATCGATACAGTACCACCTTCACCACGTGTATATTCCTTTACATGCATGAGGTTAATCAAAAAAGACTTATGAACCCGAAAGAAAATAGAGGTTGTCAATAATCTTTCGTAATCAAACAAAGGCTTTGATATTAATATGGATTTATTATTGGTGAAGCGGAAAAGAGTATAGCTTCTCTGCGCTTCACAATAAACAATTTCTTCCAGCTTAACTATGGTGAAGCCTTTTTGGGTTGGCAGGCAAAGCCTCATATCAAGGGGAGAGGAGGCTTTGTTCATGTTATGAAGTAGTGTTTCTGTATTCTCCTTCGGCTTATCGCTCCTTAATCTTTTCCTTACCCGTTGTACTGCTTCTACCAACCGGTCTTCATCCACTGGTTTCATAAGATAGTCAACGGCGCTAAACTGCAATGCCTGTAGTATATATTCATTGTGTGCCGTAACAAATATCACTTCAAAGTTTTTTTCATAAAGTTCAGCCAGCATATCCAAGCCGCTTTTGCCCGGCATTTGGATATCAAGAAAGACCACGTCTGGCCGAAATTCTTCCAGTTTTTGTTTGGCAGCAATGGCATCGGTGCAGGTAGACACTATTTCTACTTCAGGACAATTTAATTCAAGAAGTTTTTTCAATGTACGGATACCATCTGGTTCGTCGTCAACAAGAATTGCTCTCATAAAGTAGGTTTATTAATTATGCTATTAAAACTTAGAACAGCGCAACTGCCGGTTTTGTCTTTATTAAAATCCTGCAAGTCTGTTATGTCAAGCGTACAACCGGCATTGTATTTTTCGTTCAGTAGCTTTATGCGGTTTCGAAGGTTGGTCAAACCTACTGATCGATGCAATGGCCTGGTCAATTGTTTTAATTCTTCCGACCGCTTTATACCTATGCCATTATCTTCAATTATACAGCATATCGTTGTTCCTAACCTGGAAAAATGAATGGATATTTTTTTCTTTCCGGTTTTGGGCATTAGCCCATGCCAAATGGCATTTTCCGCCAATGGTTGTATCATCATAGTGGGTACTAGTGTATCTTCTTTATCAATATACTCGTCTGCGGTAATTCGGAAGGTGAAGGAATCATCAAAACGAAGCTTTTCCATTGCCAGGTAATTTTCCAGGTGTTCCATGTTTTCGTATAAGGTAGTAAACACTTCTTTAGATTGATTAAGAGTAATACGAAGCATATTGGCAAATTTGCTCATATACCTGGAAGCCTTTTGTTGTTCGTTTTCCAGTATCATAAGCTTGATGCTGTTTAACGAATTAAAAATAAAGTGCGGGTTCATTTGTGTTTGCAAAGCCAATAATTGAGCCTCAGCTAATTGTTGATTGATCAAAGCGATTTCCTTTTGTTTTATTTCCAATGATTGTTCAGATTCTATTTGTTTGATTTTGTTGCTTACCAATGTTGAGATGGTGGTCAATATCTTGATATCTCGTTCCTTAAAATGGTTTTTATTAGGGTGTTCCGAATCAATGATTCCGATCAGTTCGTTATTATGAATGATTGGTACGCATATTTCGCTTAGCCGCATAATATCATCTATTCTATAGCGATTGTCTTTCCTGGTATCTGCAATCATTAAAGGCTCCCTAGTTTGCATTACGTGTCCAACAACACCTTGTCCGGGCAATACATCAAACAAGCTGTCCGTAATTGCTTTGGGAGTGCCTTTTGGACCATAAGAAGCTTTTTGTACCATTTTTGTCTTTTCTTCGTTCCAGAGGTAGATCATGCAGTCTTCATAATTCATTCTACCAATCAGGTTTTTCGACACGTCCCACAACACTTCATCCACATTTTTTATACCCACAAGGGAAGATGAAAAGTAATTGGTTATCTGTTCCAGTTCAAACTGATTTTTATATTCTTCTGCTATAAGTTGTTGCACCTGCGCTTTCTGTCTTTCTTTTTTTCTTATCTCATTAACCCGCCGGTTATAAATAATAAAAATGCTTACGCCTGTAAAAAAAGCCAGCATCCCAATAAACCAGGCAGTGCTCCAGAAAGGTGGATGTATGTATAAATCAAGAGACTTCATTTGCTGAGGCCAGTGATTATTCTGTGAAAAAAGTTTGATTTGGATGGTGTGCCACCCCCCAGCCAGGTTGGCAAGGGTAATTGAAGTTTGCTCATTCAATTCATTCCAGCTGGTGTCGGTACTATTCATTGAACGCCAGGCAAAGCGGTCTTCTTCCGGGTCATTAAAATTGATTGTATTGAAGAGGATGGTTACGTTTCTCTGGGAATACTCTAAATGAATATCTTTTTGTTTAGGTACGATCGTCGAATCACGGACATTGATTTTGTCAATGAAAAGCGCAGGTGGCACTTTATGGGATAACGAAACGTCAGGAACGAAAGAGATAAGACGATGCCGTGCTCCAAAATAAAAACGATTGGCTTCTTTATCATAAAAACTCCTGTTTCGGAAAGTTGAGATAGCAACAGATGATAAGCCATCTGCATAAGTGAATTGCTTTACTGAATAGTCGGTTATATTAAAGGCCGAAATACCATTATCCGTTCCCATCCATATCATTTTGTTGATGATAGTAGAGTTGGTTACAGTATTACCATCAACAAAGTTATTTTGATGTTGACGCAGATACATCCTATTAGTGGTACAGTTATATTGTATTATCTCATTTTCAAAAGACGACAGCCATAGATTATTTTGGGCGTCCCTGTCAAGGATAAGAAAATAGTTAAGCAACAATTTGCTGACCCTGGGGTAAGGAATGAGCGTGTCTATTATTTGTTTCTTAACATTCCATCTGCAAAGGCCATCACCAGCCAGCCAGATATTGCCCTGTAAATCTTCAGCCATACTAAATACATAAGTTATTTTCAACAGGGGATTTATGTCGGTTGAAATCTCCGTGAAACGGCGGCTGTTACGGTTATATCTTATTACGCTATTAAGTTTTCCAAATGAGATCCATATATTTCTTTTTGAGTCTTCGAAAAAACACCTAGAGATGCTCTTATTTGCCCATTCAATTTCCGGTGGCATCCTTACACGGCCATACTTGTAGTTATTCATATTCATCCAAATAATTCCTTTATTGGTAGCAATCCATAATGTATCGGTATGGTAGGGAAAGACGTTAGAGATAGTATTGTTGTAATCGCTTTTTGTAAAAAGGATCTTTTTGAAAATTTTACCAGTGGTTTTATCAATCAACAGCAAGCCACCTTCGTTTTGTAATCCTGCAAAAATTGTATTGCCTTTAATGTAAATGCATCTTATTTCATGATTAAGTGAATAAGAAGGTTGCAGGGAAAGGTCATTGACTGAAAAAAAGGCATTGCGGAGATTTTGCTTGTAAAGTCCGTCAACCGTGCCAACCCATAGCCGACCTTCCCTGTCCCTGAAAACAGCCGTACAAGCGTTGCCCTCAAAGTACCTTTTTCCGTCGCAGTACAATTGACGTTTTTGGGAATTGTAATGAAATAAATAAAAGCCGGTGGTTTTGCATGTAATAGTTATTGTACTGTCATTTATATAATTGAGATTGCTTTCCCAGGCAAGGTTTGATTCTATGCTAAAAGGCATAGGACAAGAATTGTATCGACCCGAGTTCATGTCAGCGACGTCGATGGTGTTCTTTTCACTATTCAATATGAACACCTCGTCTTTCCGGCCGCCCCAGGCCATTTTCATATCTCCCGACGTATCTGTGAAAAGTTTTTTTAAACCTTCGTGTTTGGCAATATAGGCCGTATCGATTGTATTGGCAGATGGATCGTACACACTACCCAGCAACCCATTTTGCTGGAGCGTAGAACCATTGGAGAGAGAATTGACCCAACCTCCAAATATCAATTCTGACCTGCCTACATCACGAGGCGTATGATGATCGTACCGTTTTATCAGTTTTCCTGATGGGTTAAAAACGTAGAGGCCTGTTTTGGTAGAAACTATATAGTTCCCCTTTTTGTCTTTTACAATATCCAGGGTGTGATTGGTCCAGAAAAAGATTAAAGAATCACAGGGAACGATAAATTTTTTGAATACGCCTGTACAGGGCACAAAAGCAAAAGCACCTGCACGTGTGGCGCCCAGGATCTCGTTCGACGGTTCATGTCGCAGGACTATTAACAGGTTATCGGGTAATGGTGAATTGGCTGAACTTTTGAAAATTGATTCGAAAGTTTTTCCATTAAAACGGTTAAGTCCCTTGTGTGTTGCAATCCAGATGTAACCGGATGTATCCTGTACTATGCCAGAAACATAATTATTTGATAAGCCCTGTAACCTGGAATATCGTATAAAGCTATTTTGATGCAGGTCCTGCGCTACACAAAGGTGGGTGCCAGCCATGCAGATGACTATTGGAGAAATCAGTGGTATAATCGCATGGCGCAAAATCATTGTTGCAAGAGAGACGCTTTTAATACTGATTTAAATGCTATTCAATTACCTGGTGAAAACTTTGAATCCGGGGCTATACCTTTCGTTCGTACTGGAATTATTATTGGTGCTTCATAAGCCAGCCTGTTAATTGGTTTGAACACAGGAACCGAATTGAGGGAAAAGCTAACCAGTCCGTAGCTAACCCGATCTCAGGACTTAAATAAAATCCTTTTAACAACCAAACTTTTTCCTTGATGCACGCCTTATAACGCTTCTGATACTTGCTTGATCTAACTATCACATCAATGACAGAGGTATTGCAGGTGCGGATAATAACAGGTTAGGAAAGTTAGTTTCACTCCATTTCTTTCTAAAGGTAATTGTTTGGTAATACAATTTGCGCTACGTAACATCCCTCGTAACAGTTGCCTCCGTTAACAAATTTAGACCTGCCTTTTGTGGGGATATATCTGCCGATAGTAAAAGTAAACGGCAAAATATTTTTTTACTGCAGATTCTTACACCGATGGGAGAAAGTACATAACCGTTTGGAAAACCTGACGCTTTCACTCCAGCTTTCCTTTCTAAGTTGTTTTTTAAAAATGCCCTTCCATAACATTGTAATGCGGAGTAAAAAAGGTTAAAAATGGAAATAATATACAAAACAACCGTAAGGCCAAAGACAGAAATGATCATTGATCTTTATAACAGTTCAAGGATAAGTCGGCCTACTACTGACCATGACCGAATTGCTAAAATGTATGCCAACTCAAATTTAATTGTAACGGCATGGAATGAAGAAAACTTGGTTGGAATTTCACGTTCACTTACCGACTTCTGCTATTGCTGTTATTTGTCTGACCTTGCGGTAAGTGAAGAATATAAACATCGCGGTATCGGAAAGAAATTAATTGAATTGACAAAAGAAACAATAGGCGACCAGGCTATGCTCTTACTTCTTGCTGCACCAGCTGCAATAGATTATTACCCAAAAGTGGGCTTTCAAAAAGTTGATAACGGTTATATTATTAAACGTGTAGAATAGTATTCAAGCTCCGGAGAAAACCGATGCATCTCCATTTTTGATCCCTGCCCGATTTTGCAATAATTAGGACATCTACTATATAAGCTACGTCTCATTCACTTATTTGAAATGTCGTTTAACGTGGCCGGCTTTCGAAAAAGGATAAGAAAGCAATTACAAATAGTCTTTTATCAGTAACGTTTAACCGTTGCCGATAGGAAGAAGACATTACCCGGTTGGAAAAGGAAACATTTACTTGGCTCCGGTGGTTTCTACCTTGTGTTTCGTCGTTAAGACGTGGTCTTAATGCTAACGCTTATTGTATGTTATTCTTTTTTCAGAAAATTAAAATTCCATTTTTCCTTGTATTGTTTCTTTCAATCCATGAATGCTATGCGGTTGGTGGCGGTGACATGTTTTCGGGTCAGT